>ENA-OOXC01000002-OOXC01000002.1-human-gut-metagenome-genome-assembly--contig:-NODE-2-length-311353-cov-8.074205_pt1 | contig 311353 bp, 264 predicted proteins | sample MGYA00241578_ERZ501325 | MGnify/ENA primary metagenome ERZ501325 (study PRJEB25962, sample SAMEA2042737) | human gut metagenome | biome: human gut; feature: human-associated habitat; material: faeces...
AAAAGTTTTAATAAATTTCCTTTCCCTTTTTCCTATTGATTTTCCAACGACTCGTCAAACAGTCGTTTTTCTTTTATATAGCAAAAACTTTAGGAATATAAAAATTTTTACCCCCTGTAAAACCTTATCCTCCAAGGATGTCAAGAGTTAAACTAACCCATCTGTCTAGTCGTATTTTTACTTACGTAAAAATACGGATGTTTACAAAATCACAAAACATATGATATATTAGTATTGTTGGTTAAGGCTCGCACTCGAGAGAAACAAAAACTCTTAAAGGTTTCTAAAACTTTTTGATGGTAAAGCTGTTTGCCAATGAGGTAGAGTATGCCGTTGCTTTCTATTTTCTGCTGAATTGTAAAAATTTTGTAATATTTTGTGAAAAACTTAAAGTTTTTATTCGAAAAGCCGATAAATACATATATAAGAGGTTTTCATGGAAATAAATAATTTACAATTTTTGAATTATACAGTAAATAGGAAAATGACTACGGAAGAATTTGCGAAAACTGCAAACTATGTTTCAGTGTCTGATAATGTGCCTATTTCCTTGAATTCTAAACCTATTGAAAATGAAATAAGTGTTGCATCTGTTGGGTCAACTTTGTCCGACGAAGCATTAGAAAAATTATATATGTCTGCAAAGGTAACAACTGTTGCTAATCCTGCGACTAATGGTGTAAAATTATCCACATCTTATCGCTCTTTTAGCCCCGCTGAAATCATGCAAATTAAAACTGTGATTTATAATTTGCATAATTCAGAAGAAACGGATCCTGTTCCTACCCCTGATCCTAATCCGTCTCCAGATCCTGACCCGAATCCAGATTCAGGACCATCTTCATCTTCTTTTATTAAGTCTTTTGTAGATGTAGATACAATGTTTGATTATTTGGGAAATATTAATCCAGAAATAAATAAAGAAACAGGAATTTCAAAAGCTCAGTTAGTTGCTCTTACTCAAGATGATGATTGGGAAGATGCTAACTATGACTTTTTCGGTTCTTTAAATAGAATTTTTGATTCTTTAGATACTGATAAAAATTTAACTCTTTCTTATGATGAAATAAAAATTTTTATTGGAAAAGAACTTGGTGAAGATTTTAATGCTTACCATGACAAAGTAAATAACTTTTCAGATAAAATTCAAGCCGAATATGAAAATTTATCTGAACAAGAAAAACTAGAATTTGCAATTGAAAAAACTAGAGAATATTTAGAAGCTTCTGGTTTAACTAATCAAATTGATGCTTTGGATAGACTTTTAGCACAAGAAGATAAGTTCAATACCATTAAAGTTGGGAATATCGCAATTGCAGATTTGAATGTTGGCAATACTTCTGGTTATACAAATTTAGGTGCTTATAACTATTATGCTTATACTTACGACGATTATGTAAATAAAAATAAAGAAACTGGTATTTACAAAATATGGACAGATGACGTTGATTTTGTAACTAAGGAAGGTCAAAATGAAGATTTAGGCATAACATTGGATGTTAGTTTGCTTGATGGTAAATGGTATGAATTAGTAAATACTTTGGTTCATGAGTTAACTCACGCAACTGCTTACAAATATTATGCAGATAATGATGGTAGCATAAGTGGTTTAGTTGTACAGGACCTTTATGACAAGAATGTTTTAACAGACGATGAATATAATTTCTATTTAGACCATTGGAGTAATATTTGTGGCGGAAATCCGACAGATGAAGAACAAGAAATGTTTAAACGTTTACAATATTTGTTATATATGCAATGGGGTGAGTATGCTGCATATCAAGTAGATGCCGATTATAATGACAGTATCGGTCAAGATGTTTATAAAGGTAAATATGATAACGCCACAACAGCAGTTGATGGAAAGAACGAAAAACAAACAATAGATGACCATATTAAAAGTTCTTATGATAGTGAACTTCCTCCAGATTATAAATGGTGGAGTTACGCATAAAAAGTTTATTGAGGAATAGCAATTAATCGAAAAAGCCCAACTTATTCAAATTGGGCTTTTATATTGCTTAAACTATGTAAAATTATTAGATTTGATCTAATGAAATTGCTTTAACTCCAGCATAACGAGCTTTATCCATCAGTGTTACAACAGCTCCGTGGGTTGCTTCTCCGTCTGTTTCAATCAATAATCCGTCTGGATAATTTTTCATTTCTTGGCTTAGAACTGTTCCAAGTTTATCTACGGAAACTTCTTCATTGTTGATATAGTATTTGTTGTTTTTTGTAACCATAACAGATAAAATTTTTGATTCTTTATCCTTTTTTGTCTGTTCAACATTTTCTGGAACGCTCAAGCTAATCCCTTGTTGGTCTAAAAGTGGAGCAATTACCATCATGATAATCAATAGAACCAAGAAAATATCTGTTAACGGTGTAATGTTTATTTCATTAAAAGTATCTCTCATTTTTTCTATTCTCCATCTTTTGGAACGTCAACTTGTCCAGCTTTTCGTTCTATTTCTTGTTGTTCTTTTTTGTTTAATGGCTCACCTGCAACAACGAGTTTTTTGTATTCTGCATCTTGTGCGGCATTCATAATTGTCATTATTTTGGCACTCTTGATATTTTTGTCTGCTTTAACAACAACTTCAGCTTTTTCTGGGTCTGTTTTAGCCGCTAAAAGTTTATCTGTAAGTGCAGATGTTTTTGTTGGTTCTCCGTTAACATACATTGAACCATCTTGAAGTACAGATACTGTAACTTTTGTATCTTCAATGTTTACACCATTGTTTACCTCTGGTACGTCAACTGCATTGTCCATTGATTGGAAAGATGGAGCTACGACCATCATGATGATTAACAATACCAAGAAAATATCTGTTAATGGTGTGATATTAATTTCAGTGAATAATTTTTCTTTTTTCTTCTTGCTAAATGCCATTTTATTTCCCTATTATAAGTTAACTTTTGAAGATGAATATTGTGTTCCTTGAGCTTCTTCTGCATCAACAAAGCTTAAGAATAATAATTTGATTAATTGGAAATCATCTTCGTAGTGTTTAACAATTGATTGGAATGAGTTATAAAAGATTACTGCAACGATAGCAACTCCCAAACCAAAAGCAGTAGCAATCAATGCTGAACCAATACCTGATGCAACTGTTGCTGCTTGGTTTCCAGAATCTGCTAAGATGTTAAAAGTTAACAAGATTCTAACAACTGTACCAAACAAACCTAAGAAAGGAGCAACACCACCGATTGTACCTAAGATTGTTAAGTGGCTTTCAAGTTTTCTAGTTGCCAATGCTGCTGAAATATCAAAAGATCTAGAGAATCCGTTTTTTTGTTCAGAGAAAATTCTAACAGCTTCTTCTATAACTTCACCGATAACACCACCGCATCTGATTGCGATATTTTGTGCTGCTGATAAATCGTTTTTTGATAGTTCTCTGTTTAATTCTCTCATATAAACAGTAATATCACGTTGGTTCTTTTGGTAGAATGACCATTTGCTGATTACTACCCCTAGAACAAGGATTGAACATACCAAGATTGGTAGCAATACAGGCCAGTCCATTTTAATTGATTCTAATAATAATTCCATAGTTTTCTTATCCTCTTTTATTGTAATAACTTTCTTCTAATTAGTATTTTGTTGCTCCAAATACGTTGTAGTCAAATGTAAATTGAATATCAATGCTTTGACCTTTGTATTCTGGAGGTAGTGGTTTAAACGGTGCAGCCAAGTGTACTGCGTTTAGAGCTGCTTTATCTGCGTTTTGTAATCCAGATGATTTGAATACGCTACAAGATAATAATCTTCCATCTTTTGCAATTTTGAATAGCAGAACTACACGTTTACTTTCGTTTCCCTTTGGAGGATCCCAGTTCATTTTAATTCTACGTTGTAATTCTCTCATGTATGGTCCAAAATCGGGTTCTCTAACGGCATCAATTCCTGGACGTCCTCCGCCTCCTCCTGGATTTCCTCCGCCAGAACCTGTGCCTCTTCCGTAGCCAGAACCTGTACCAGAGCCAGTTCCTCTACCTGTTCCATGACCAGAGCCAGATGCAATTCTATTTCCAGATCCTCCTCCTACTGGAGCTAAGGATGGATTAGGTGAATAAGTTCCACTTCCTCTAGAACCTCCTCTATTAGAGGTTCCAGAACCGCTAATCGGTCCTGTTGCATATTGACCAGCTCTTGTTCCTCCTGCTGGAACAGGAACTTTGAATGGTGTTGAAGAAGGTCTAGAAACTGCTTTTGGCGTCATTGGCGGTTTTATTGAAGGTCTAGCTGTTGGTGGTTGAGGTCTTGCAACAGTTGGTTTTGGAACGGCCTTCGTAACTGCTGGTGACGGTGTTACATTTTTCTGTGTTGTAGTTGCCTTTGGTGTTGTTTGAGTATGTTTAGGGACAACACTTTGGGTAATTTTGTTCATTAAAGACTGTTTTTTAGGAGCTGGTGCTGGTGAAGATGCAGGTGAAGACGCTGCTGGTTTCGCTGCAGGTTTTGAAGATGGCATTGAAACTGGTTTTTTCGGATCGTTTATTCCGCCTGTTCTTGAGTTTCTATCAGCTCTATATTTTGTATTTTTATTCTTTGGAGTTTGTTCTTTATCAACAAGTACAAATTCAATATCGTTAACTTTTGGTTTTTCTTTTGGCATCAATGTAAGATGAATGCCAAAAATCGCAAGGATTGTTAAAATTATCCACAACGTAAACAAGGTTGCAGGGTGAATGATTGCAGAAAGAGTAATCCCTTTTTTAAGAGAAATTGATTCTGTATCTTCTCTTGTAACCGCAGGCATGACGTAGTCATTTGATTTTGTACCTAGCGTTTTGTTATCCCTGTTATTTATATTCTCTGTGTATTTTCCTAGTATTGACATTTTATTCCCTAACAACAATAAGTTTCTGATTCTCGTAAATAATTCTATTTAAAACTTAAAATAAAATTATCACCCGAATTACTAATTTTCTGAGCTTGCAGGATTAACCGTAATAGGTTGAGTTAAGATTAGCTCAATTCCTGCGTTTGCTGGTATTGTTACATCTGTTCCTTTATCCCAAATAGATTTGACAAGTCCTCCTCCAGCTCCGACTGCGGTCATCAATGCGGCACCTCTACCAACGCTTCCTCCAGATAATGGGCCAGCGATTGTGCCAAGAACTGCCCCTGCTCCAGCTCCAATTGCAACATCTTTTCCGTATTCAGTTGCAATATCAAACTTTGTGCCGCCAATAAGAGTTCCTGTATTGTCATCTGTTTTAACAACGGCAGAAATTGGAATTGTTTGTCCTGATGGATTGATAATTTGAGTAAATCTTAGAGTAAGTTTGCCGTTCAAAGTTCCATGTTTTGCTTTAGAAACTTCTATAACAGTTCCTGTAACAGAGCTTCCTGCTGGTGCGATTCTTTTTCCGTTGAAGTAGAAATCAGAATTTAGTGCAAGTGTAATAGTTTGCCCATTATAAGCTGTTTCTGAACTAATTGGAGCCATTAACACCGCTTTAAATGATTGTCCAGCTGGAACTGTAACGACACTACCTTTAAGGGTATTATTGTTTAACTTATAACTATCTTCTGCGTAATAGTTTGGTTGAAAACCTGTATTTGTCGCATTTTGTTGATAGCTGAAATTTGATGCTCCAAATGCACAATTTGCACTTAATAACAATGCTGAAAGTATTATAATTCTTTTCATATACCCTTCTCCCTAAAACATAAGTCTTCTTTTTTATATTCTACCGCACTTAAGTCTTTTGTCAATTTATTAATGGTTAGTCTGTTAAGGTATGTGTAATTGAAGCTGGAGCGGTTAAAATAATTATTTGTTGGTCGCCTGCTGGAATTTTTACGTGTTGTCCCATACTTCTTTTCCCTCCAGGGCGAATTTGAAGAGTTGCGGCACGATGATTCCATGAAATTCCTTGAAATTTGCTTTGGTAATGTGGCATTTTAACCCACTCTGACGGCTGTGTTAATTCTCCACCAAAAAGATTGTTATTCGAAGTGTATAAATATCCTTTTATTGGAATTTCAAATCCATCTTTGATTTGCAACTTAGTTATCTTAATTTTCATTGAAGCATTAGTGCCGATTACTGGTTCGTGTATTTTTTCTATATATCCAAAGAATGCTGAATCTCTTGGAATAATATTTGTTTCGTACATAAATAAATCGTTTGTAGAGATGAATTTAACTTTGTAGCCTTCTGGACAGGTTTCAGTTGAAATTTCTTGCAAATTTATTACAGGTATAAATGTTCCTGCAGGAAGTGTAATTTCGTCGTAATCCCTCATTTCAAGTTGAATAGTTGATAACCCTTCTGCTTGAGCTTGTGGGGGTATTATTCCAAATATAGATAGTATTACAAGTGATATAACTAATGCTCTCATACGTGCTATTATAACAATTTTTTCAAAGATTTCAAGCATTTTCTTTTTTAATGTAATCAATGTATTCTAAAATTTTATGGTAGTCCTCTTCTAAAACAAGGACTCCACGAATTTTGGAAGCATTTCTAATTCCTGCAATGTAGTATGGGTAAAATTTTCGGAAGAATTTTATTGCGATTTCTTCTCCCCTAAGTTTGATTTCTTCATCAAGATGAACTCTCATCATCTCAAGTTTTTCTTCAAGTGTTGGTTCTGGAAGTTTTTCGCCAGTTGCAAAATAATGGGCAACTCTATGGATAAGCGTTGGATCGCCTAAAACTCCTCTGCCTATTGCAACTCCGTCGGCTTCGCTGAGTTCAAGACATTCTATTGCAGAGTCGATTGAAGTTACATCTCCATTTGAAAAAACTGGAATATCAACGTTATGTTTAAGTTCTTTTATCTTTGCCCAATCTGCGTGTCCTGCGTAAAATTGTGAACGAGTTCTTGCATGTATTGTGATAAATTCAGCTCCAGCTTCTTGCATTTGTTGACCAAATTCAACATAATTCATTTCGCTTGCGGTGTAGCCGAGGCGAAATTTTACGCTGACTGGTTTATTTGTTCCCTCTTTTACTGCTTGAACAAGTTCCATTGCAAGTCTAGGGTTTCTCATTAATGCTGAGCCATCTTGACCCTTAACAACTTTATTGACAGGACAACCCATATTAATATCTATCATATCTGCGAATTGGGTTAAATATGTTGCTGCCGCTTTCATTAAATGGGGTTTATGCCCACAAATTTGGTAAACAATCGGATGGTGATTTTCGTCAAGTTTTGTTATTTCAGTTTCAACATTTTGAGCCAAAAATTCAGAGCTAATCATTTCTGTTGTCAAAAGACATTCTGGAGAATATTTTCTGACAAGTGATCTTAGTACATAATCAGTAATTCCTGCCATTGGGGCAAGTGATACTTTACTTTTTATTAAATTTTCAACTCGGTTATTTGTTTGCTGGTGTTGCATATTTTTTTAATTCTTCCGCTCTAGCTTTTGCATATTGTTTGTACTCGTCATCTTCAACATTTGAATTTGCATAGGCACTATAATATTTATAGGCATCATTGAATTTGCCTAGTGCATCGTAATCAGATGCAATGATGTAATTGCAAATTGTGAAATCTTTGTTTAAGTTGTAAGCCTGTTTTAGATCTGCAATTGCTTCATTTCTCTTTTCTTTTGAGTCGTAAATCATTCCTCTATAATAAAGGGCGTATGAATTTTTTGCATCTCTAGATAATAATTCATTAAATTTTACTAGGCTTTCGTCGTATTTGTTTTCATCGTAAAGTGCTATTGCATCGTTTAATAGATTTGATTTTTCAGCCTCAAGAATTGATGTAAGGTATTCAGAAGCTTGTGTATTATTTTTGTTAATAGTTAGAGATTTGTTTAAGTAAATCTTTGCGTGATCTAAATCTTCTTTTTCTCCATACAATACCGCAATGTAGTATGCAATATCAGAATCAACAGGTTTTAGTTCAAGGGCTTTTTGATAGTAAGCAATAGCATTATCTCTATCTCCAAGTTCTTGGTATGATGTTGCAACGCCAATCATTGAATCTGCTGTTGCTGGGTTTATACTTAGGTATGTATTTATAGCCTCTTTATACTGTTTGTTATTGTATAGGTCTGAAGCTTTTGTAAATAAACTGTCTGTTTTCATCCCTGAAATATTTTTGATTGTACTTGTGATGGTTGAATCTTTTGGAAATTTTGATTGTGCATTTTTTAATGTTGTTAATGCTCCGTCATAATTGTTTCCTTGAGCTTGAGCTAGAGCAAGGTTTACATAAACTTCTGAATCCGTGCTATCTGCTTTAATTGATTGATTATACATAAATATTGCATCATCAATTTTCCCGTTCTTGTGAAGTTCGATTGCGTAATCGTAAAAAATTCCAGCAGGGTTTGAATTTGCTAGATTTGTATTTACGTAATCAACAAATTGTTGCGGAGAAGATGTTTTCTTTACATTTTCAACCATTTGACCTTTGATATATTCGTTGTTTGGATCTAATGCAAGGACTTTTTTATATCCATCTTGAGCAATTTTTGTTTCGCCTAATTTGTCATAGCATTGAGCTCGATAGAGGTTTGCATTTACATTATCTGGGTAAAGAATTAGAACAGATTCATAGGCTTTTATTGCTGTTCTGTAATCTTCTTTTTGTTGATAAAGTGTTCCGACATTGATTCTTGTATTGATATTTGAAGGGTCTAATGCTTCTGCTTGTTTATAATATGTCAAGGCTTCGTCTAGTTGTCCTTCTTTTTGTAAAACTGCACCCATGTTTGCGTTCAAGTTTCCATTGTTTGGGGTAGCTTGGAGCTTTTGGCGGAATGTTTTTTCAAGGGTATATAAAATATCTTTGTTATCAGAATTAGATTTGTCTAAGACGTAGCTATATTCTTTTAACGCATTATCTGCATCTTTTTGATTGTCAAGAATTTTGGCATATGACAATCTTAGGTTTAAATCTGTTGGGTCAACAGAAACTGCTTTTTTGTAGTAATCAGAAGCTTTTGGTTCATTCCCGAGAAGTTTCATTATATCCCCAACTTGTTCAAAGCTGTTTTTTTGCAAGCTTTTACTTCCTAATGCTTGATTGAATTCATATGCAGCTGCAGAAAAATTTCCTTCTGCTCTTAATTTTTTAGCATAGTTAAATCTGTTTTCAGGTGAGAAATCAAAGTTTGTTGCTTTAAGACAAACTTCTAAATTTTTAGTAGCCTGGTTGATTGCACTAGCCGAATTTTGAACTTGTGTAGAAGTTGGATAGTAAACCATATAAAACAATGCACTTCTAAAATCATCTGCCGCCTTAGCCCAGTTGTTATCTCTGTTGCCATATTCTGCGGCTCTTGCTAAATATGCGTTGATAAGTCCAATTCTTGCAGAATTATCAAGGTAATTTATTCTTAACGCACTTCTGAATTCTGTTATCGCTCCAGAATATTGATAGTTGGCTAAGTAATTTTGTCCAAGGTCAAAGTGTTCTCTAAAATCAGCAAAAGCTGCTCCATTGAGTAAACATACAATTAGTGCTAATTTTGCTATGCGGGCTAATGATTTTTTCATGTTTGCTCCCTTCTACTTGAAAATATTGTAGTACAACTTTAAGCTGGTGTATATATACAAGAGGTTAATTGTAAATTTCTGTATATAAAACAAAAAGAGTAAGATAATTAACTATCTTACTCTTTTTAATCTTTTTCAGGCTTTTTTAAACTGTTGCAAAATCATTTACCGAAATAAAGTTTAAACATTCATCAAATAATGTTTGAATCGGAACTGAAATATCTTGCACATCTCTTAGCACTTCATCTGATAAATCAATTTCTGCAATGTCCATAGTTCTCATCATAGATTCAGCCTGTCTTGTTTCCATACTTTGTACTCCTTATTTAATTTTCTCTTCGGTTCGGGTAAATTGTTTCTTTTAACAAAATGTATATCGGTCTTATATCAGTAAAACTTTAATTTTTTGTTAATGATTTTTCTATATCTTTGTGAAAGTGCTATTTTTATTGACGTTTCATTGATTTACATATCTTAATAATAGTTTTAAATTAGACTATGGCATATTTTGCGTTTTTGTGGTAAGATTAAACCGTAGTATAACTTTAAATATAGGAGATAAAACAATAGCTAACGATACTAGATCCGCAAGGGACAGGGACAAAACAATAATGAATGAACGTATTCGTTCAAAAGAAGTAAGATTGATTGACGAAAAAGGTACTAACCATGGTGTTGTACCAACTTCAAAAGCCTTAGCGATGGCAGAAGAAGCGGATTTAGATTTAGTATTGATTAGTCCAAACCAAGCTCCTCCAGTAGCTAAAATTTTAGACTATGGTAAATATAAATACGAATTAGCAAAAAAAGCAAAAGAAGCTAAGAAAAAACAAAAAACCGTTGAAGTTAAAGAAGTAAAAGTTCGCTATAAAATTGATACTCATGACTATGAAGTTCGTATCAAGAGTGTTAGAAAATTTATTGCTCAAGGTAATAAAGTTAAGATTGTTGTTATGTTGAGAGGTCGTGAAATGCAACATTCTAACCTTGCGTTTGATTTGGCCAATAGATTTTTGACCGATTTAGCAGATGATCCAGTTCAATTGGAAAAGAAACCTCAACTAGAAGGACGTAACGTTACATTATACCTTGCTCCTCAGTCATAGTTTGAGTTATTTATAATAAAAGTTTAACCACCCTTGCGGTATTGTTTGCAAGGGTGGTTTTATGTTCATTCCGAAAATGTAGGTCTGCGTTGCTACGCCGACATTATTTAATTAGCTTGATTGCTTCTAATTTGTTTGCAATGACTGAATTTGCTAGGATTAGTCCATTATTTTGTAAAAACTTATTACCTTATTGACTAATGGACTATATGAGTGAAAATATTTTAGTTCTCTTAAAAATAAAAACTTTCTATTGACTTTAAATATTTAGCCTGTATAATAAAAAACGTAGCCGATATGAGGTTACAGAAAAGAACTAGCCGCAATAGCTCAGTTGGTAGAGCAAGGGACTGAAAATCCCTGTGTCCTTGGTTCAATTCCGAGTTGCGGCACCATTTTTAAAAGAGCCTTAGGGCTCTTTTTAAGTATTTAGACTCAATCATAATAGGGATAAAAATGAATATTGCTCCAATAAAATATGATAATTCTCGTCGTTATAAGTCTGCTAATCCAAGTTTTCAGAATTTGAAAATTATGACTCCAGAACATTGGGATAAGTATATTTTAGATTTGGTAAAACATAATGCGGAAATAAAAAAATTAGAAAAATATCTCTGGGAAAAGAAACATTCTATTTTAGAATTAACTATCTCAAATCATGGTCGGAAGTTCCAATCATCAGAAGGTATTACTTTGGAGTGTACATACGATAGACATCGTAGGGTTGAGGGTTTAAGAGAACATATTGTGCATAATTCCCCTAAAGAAATCGTTATAGCGGAGTTGAAAAAGTTTAAAGCTTCTAAATTTATTCAAAAAATTGAGGATGATGAGCGTAAGTTTTTGCGAAGTGTAAATTATGATGCTGCGAAATTAAAAAATTTGGGTTTGAGTTTTATGCTAAAAAATCACAAAACTTCTAATGCAAATAAAAAATCATGGTTTATGAATTTTATTGATAAGATATTTTAATTTTTCTAAATTTTATAAGTTCAGATAAAATAGTTAAATTTTCAACTGGAATTTCGGTATTATCGGTGTTTAGTTGTCCGAATTTTACTGTTTTATTTCTCCCGTGGTAGTCACTTCCGCCAGAAATGAGCATATTATTTTTTGAGGCAAAATCCACTAAAAATTTTATTTCATCTAAGTTGTATCTAGAATAGTAACATTCTAGCCCTTTAATCCCGAAAGATTTCATTATATCGAACTTTTTATAAAACTCATCTGGGGATAAGTGTTTCTCTCCCTCTCCGCCCAATGGGTGAGCCCAAACGGGTATTCCTCCTGATGCTTCTATTGCCTGTATTCCTTCAGCTCCATCAAACCTTGTATTCCCAGTTTGGCATCCGTCAAGGTATTTTTTCATTGCATCAATATTGTTATCAGCAAGTCCTCTGTTTACTAAGATATTCCCGATATGTATTTTAACAACACTATTTCTTGAATATAGCCAGTCTAGTTCATCCTGTGTTAAATTTACATTCCAAATATCTGAAAGATATTGAATTCGTTTGTCTAATTTCTGTCTGCGGAGTTGTTTGCCTTTTAATATCAGTTGATTTAGTGTTTCGTTTTCAGGGTTGCAATTATATCCTAAAATGTGACATTTTACAGTGTCTGCAAGACAAGTTAGCTCTGTACCCGCAATAAATTTTATATCTTTTGGTAGATATTTTTTAATTTCAATACATCCAGCAATTGTGTCGTGGTCAGTGAGTGCAAAAGCTGATAGTTCATTCTTTTTGACTTTTTCTACCAATTCTTTTGGTGAATCGCTTCCATCTGAATAATTACTGTGTAAATGTAAATCTGCTTTTTTCATTATGCGTTATAACCAATTAAATCCTTAATGACTTCTCCTGCAATGATTAACCCCACTACTGGTGGTACAAATGCGTTACTCCCTGGAATTTGGTGTTTAACCGTACATTTTCTTGTCCCTGGAGGGCAAACGCAATGTGCTTTACAGCTAATTGACATATCTTCTTGTGGAGTAATTGGTGTTTCTTTTGAGTAAACAACTTTAACCCCTTTAATTTTACGCTTTCGAAGCTCTGTTCTGATTACTCTAGCAAGGGGACATACTGAGGTTTCTGAAATGTCTGCAACTTCAAATTTCGTTGGGTCCATTTTGTTCCCTGCTCCCATTGCACAAATGATTGGAGTGTTAGCTTCTTTAGCTTTCTCAATTAGCGATAATTTTCCAACAACGGTATCAATTGCATCAATTACATAATCATATTTGCTAAAATCAAATTCTGATTCTGTTTTGGGCGTATAAAAAGTTTGGTAAGTGTTAACAACCGCATCTGGGTTGATCTCCAAAATTCGTTCTTTTGCAACATCAACTTTGTATTTACCAACAGTTTTTCTTGTTGCGTAAAGTTGTCGATTAACATTTGTTATGCAAACTTTGTCATCGTCTATAATATCAATGGTTCCAAGCCCGCTTCTAACAAGTGCTTCAACAGCATACGATCCAACGCCACCAATACCAAAAACTGCAACTCTTGAATTTGCTAGCTTTTCTAGCCCTTCTTTTCCTATGAGTAGTTCTGTTCTTGAAAATTGATTGAGCATTTTATCCTTCTTCTATTCAAAATAGTTTATTTTCATTGCTTTTCTAACGTCGTGAAGAGTTTGTTGTGCAACTTGTTTTGCTTCTTCGCTTCCAGTTTTTAAGATTTCGTAAACCTCTGGAATTTTTTGTTCCCATTCTTTACGTCTTTCTCTTATTGGCTTTAACTCTGTTTGCATTACGTTATTTAAGAATTTTTTAACCTTAACATCTCCAAGTCCACCTCTTTGATAATGAGCTTTAAGTTCGTCAAGATTTGCGTATTCTGGTAAAAATTCTTCAAAATGTTCTTGTTTGCTAAACGCATCAAGATAAATGAATGCTGGATTGTTTTCAGTATCTCCAGGATCTTCAATTCTCAAGTGGTTAGGGTCTGTGAACATTGACATTATTTTCTTTTTAATAACTTCTGGTTCATCTGATAAATAGATGCAATTGCCTAATGATTTACTCATCTTAGCTTTCCCATCAATTCCTGGAAGTCTTAAACAAGCACTATTTCTTGGAAGAACGATTTTTGGTTCAACTAGTGCTTCTCCATAAACTTTGTTGAATTTGTGTACAATTTCTCTACATTGTTCAAGCATAGGTTTTTGGTCTTCTCCAACAGGAACGTGAGTTGCTTTAAATGCTGTAATATCTGCTGCTTGGCTGATTGGATAAGTGAAAAATCCAACAGGAATATTTGCTTCAAAATTTCTCATCTTAATTTCGGTCTTAACGGTTGGATTTCTCTGCAATCTAGAAACTGTAACCAAATTCATATAGTAGAAAGTAAGTTCAGTTAATTCTGGAATCATTGATTGAATAAAAATGGTAGATTTTTCAGGGTCAATTCCGCATCCGAGATAGTCAAGAGCAACTTCTGTAATGTTTTCTCTTACTTTTTGAGGGTTTTCTGCGTTATCAGTCAGAGCTTGAGCATCTGCAATCATTATGAAAATTTTGTCGCAATCTCCTTCATTTTGAATTGCAACTCTTTCTCTTAGTGAGCCAACGTAGTGTCCAACGTGTAATCTTCCTGTTGGTCTATCCCCTGTTAAAATTATTTTTCCCATTCTCTTTTTATCCCTTTCAGAATTTTGAATTTATTTGATATGAACTCTCTTTGGTTATTATGTTATAGATGAATATGCTTGTCAACTTTTAATCTTACCAGCGTTGTTACGTAAATCTCGAATATAACCCATTACGTTAGTTATCCATTCTTCTTTCTCATTTTCTCCACAATAACCAGATTCTGCTAGTTCTTTAACTGTTCTGAGTCTTGATTTGTGATGATGTTTTTGGACTGTTTGAGCCATTTCATCTATGCATTGGTCAAAACTTGCAAATCTTTTAAGTCCGTCTTTTTTCATTATTCCGCCAATATTATGTCTAAGTTTAGTGGCATCAGATGTTCCTCTTGCGGATTCGTGCATTGCTATGCCTATCAATACGTATGGGTCAACGCCGTATTCTTTTGCTTTTTTGTCAAAAATTACGGCTTTATTATTAAGTGGATTTTTGTGTTTATCGTTGTTTAGTAAAAGATTATTGAACGCTTCGTGGTATTTTGGTTTGCTTGTTTCAGCTTTAATCTTGACGTTTTTACTTACAATTCTTTTAGTAATTGCTGCGGAAGCTTTTTCTGGAACTCTTTTTACAAAAACATCATGCCCTTCATTTGCAATTGTTGAAAATTTGGCTAGTCTTGTATTCATTTGTGGAATAAGTGATGTTGCCATCATGATTGTTGACATTGCTTTATTTTTCAACCTTTCATCCATTGCCATAATTTCGGTTTGGCGGACTACTTCTTTTACTATATTTTTACCTTTTCTGATAGCTTTTACAGTCGTAATAGCTGTTTGTTTTGGGATAATTGGGGGTATTCTCATATTTAAACTTCTTTCATTTTAATTATACATCGTATAAAGTTTCTGAACATTTTTTTTTGCTATCTATGGCAAAATTTATTTTTACGGCTTTTACATGATTGTATGAATGTTGATACCTCCAGAAGTAATGTAAATTTTCAAGCAAAAATAAAATTCATAAATAAAAGAGATTTTATGGATAAGAAGTTTTTCCCCTTTGTTGATTGTCAAAAACCGACAGAATCTTTGCGTTCGTCTTTTATCAAGGACAATGATTTTTGGACTGGTGAAATTAGAACTTGTACATCAGGGGGCTTGGTAGATGATAGTGGCGTTTTAGGATTTCATATTTTTGATTGCCTTGAAAATATTAACAAAGTTGGAGATTCAATGGCTAAAATAATTGATTCAAAAAATGGTCGAAATTTTTCTGGTCTTTTAATCGGTGCAAAAGATTTCTCAACAAGGACTGATTCTATTCCTTTATTTAATCGTGTAAGAGAAATTGTGGAAAGGTTTGTTAATCCTTCTGTTTTTAAAGTTCATAATAATAACTTTGCGGAATCTAATATTGCTTATGAAAGGGATTTAGATACTTGGTTTGTTTATACTCCATTGCCAAATTACCCTTGTTATTGTCAAAATGAGCCATTTATTGCTTCTTTAGAATCCTTGTTATCTGCTTTTAGAGAAATAAAAATTGCACCGCAAGATAGTTTATTTATTGGAGAAAAACAAATCGTTAAAGAAGATTGTCCTAAAATTTTTTATGAGGGTTAACAAGATAATTGTAAATGATTATTACAATAGTAGCAAAAAATATTTTTACAAGTTATCTAATTGTATTAAGCTTAAATATGTTAAGGGGATAAATAAATGATAACAAAAGTGAGTTTTAAATTAGATAGGGGATTATCTACACAATTCAACAATGCAAATACTGTTACTAATCCAGTATTAAAAAAAGAGAATGAGTCTAAAAATAATAATGAAACTTCGTTTCCTAATGTGGGGATGAATTATTATGTGCCATTTACTGGAAAAGATAAAAATAAAGAAAATCCTGTAAAAGATAAATACGATGATATTATGTATGCGGCGGATACTCCGACTGTACAATTCTTGAATGAAGTTAAAGAAAAGGCTAGTGAGGATGGTTATCCAAAGGCTACGACTCTTCATATTTTGAAAGAAGGGTTGATTGAGGCTGATAAATTTATGGATGCTTTAAATAATGAGGAAGTAGATTTAGAAACGGCTATCCTTCCAAAATTCAATGGTGTTCTTCGTCAAATTCATCCAGATATTTTATCTGATGAAGAAATGAGGAAACAAGTCCAACCTGTAATTAAGAAATATATTGATGTTACCTCAAAGTTGATAGAAGAAAATAAACCAGAAGAGAATGTTTCTGTTGAAAATCCTAATATTAAATTGTCAGATGATGTAATTGATGCCGTTTGGGGGGCAATGGACGAGGATATGTCTATTGAACCATCGTTTATTGCTTTTTCTGTATTTATGGCTCAAGATAAAATTACTAAAAAGCTTGCAAATGATATGGAACATGATATTGATGAAGCAATTATGCTTAACAAGGAAGACAAAGATAAGTTTGCTCCTTTTAGTATGTATGAACAAAAAGCTTCAAAAATTTTGAAAAATATTGCACTAGGTTCTAGTGTAATTCTTACTTACGAACCAGAAAAAGAAAATGTTAAGAACTTTTTAGATACAGTAAAAAAAGAGAACTCTCAAGATGACAATAAATTTACTATTGTTGACTTGAATAAGAAAACAAACTTTAGTTATTTTACTAGACATGTTAAATCTCTAGGTAAAGATAAAGAAAATAATTATTTAATTATAATGAATCCCTCTCTTATACTTGGAGGAAAGACAGTTATTGCTGAAGATGGTGTGCAGCTCCATTTTTCTAAAGATGCTGTTGATTTAGTTGAAAAACCTCCTAAAAATGTAAAATATTTGTTCTATACACCAAAAGATGAATATTATTCAATGTTGGAGAATTCCCCATGGGCTAAACCTGCTCTTACAGATTTTGTAGAAATGAATGTCCCAACTTTAAATTCTGAACAGAAAGTAGCTGCATTTTTAGAAAATCCTAATTTGATAAAAGATATTAACAAAAAAGAAGCTTTTTCTAAAAAAGCAATCGAAAAAATTGCAGAAGTTTCAACTCATCTTGATGGTGAATTTCCTCAAAAAACAATAAAATTGATGCAAAATATTTCAGCCTATTATGTTGATAAAAAAGAAATTACTGAAAAAGATGTTGACCTTTATATGAAACAAGCAGGGAAACTTTTGAAAAAATCTGAATCCGCATTTGAACCAATTTTTAATACGGGTGTTACATTGAAAGATTTAACTGGTAAGGATTCTACTAAGAAAGAAGCCTCTTCTTTGGTTAGAAGAATTAAGTCTGAAACACTTGGAACAAAGGGTGTGATTGTATATTCTCAAGATGGAACAGCAGGAAGTGGTCGTAGATTTACTGCAAAGGCGATTGCTGGAGAAACTCATATCCCATATATGGAAATCAATACAATGGATTTTGGTACAAAAGATGTTGATATTTTTGGTGGAGGTGCATTATCTCCAGAAGCTTCTATCAAGAAATTATTTTCTATTGTAAGAACTCAAGCTGAATCATCTCCTCATAAAGCTGCCGTTTTGTTTATTGAAAACTTTGAGTTGTTCTCTTTTGGTGAACAGGTTTCAATGTATCACCAAAAAGCTATGGCTCAACTTCTTCGTGAAATGGATAAAGCTGAAGCAGATGGATTGAATATTCTTATTGTAGGTTCTGTTTCTGATCCAAGATTGATTGGAACTGCAACAATGAAATCTGCGAAATTTACAAGTATGGGAATTTCTTCTCCTGCGTTTAATGAATCAGAGCGTTATCAGGTTATCAAAAAAGTTTTACAGAATTCTAAAATTAAGATAGCAGGTTCAAAAGAAGCTCAAGAAAATACCATCGAATTTGCGGCAAAAATTTCAAATAGTTTCCCATTCATGAGTTTGAAAGGTCTTGTTTATAAAGCAAATTCAGTCGCTGAAGAACGAGGTCATAGTAAATTGACAAAAGCTGATTTTACTGAAGCTTATCTTCAATTGACAACTGGACGTCCTTCTACTGCTCATAACAACCCACATGAACAAAAGATTGTGGCATCTCATGAATGTGGGCACGCTACAAATTTAGAAGTTATGAATAATCTTGCAAAAACATTAGGAAAGCCTTGGCATATTCCTACTAAGGTAAACTTCATTACGCTTGACCCAAGAGGTATGTATGGCGGAGCTGTTTACCCAGGACGAGATAAAAATAGCGAAAAATCTTTTGAAAGTTTATTTGCTTCAATTGTTCTTGGCTTTGGCGGAAATTCAGCCGAACACAGATTCTATGGAATGAATGGATCTATGGGCATTACTTGTGATATGGAACAAAATAGAAATCTCGCAGAATTCATGGTTAAGTCTGCGGGCATGGGGGCTAAAGTTGGTAAGATGTCCATTGCGGATGATGAAGTAGTTTCTGATGATTTAAGAAAAATGATTGAGTCTGATGAACGTGTTATCCTAAATAATGCAAAAATTGTTTCAGATTATATTACAGAGGTTTATTCCGATTTTAATGAACAATTTACTAAACAGTACTCTCCAAAAGTTGGCTCAGGAGAATGTTTAATCGACGGTGATTTATTTAGGGAAGAACTAAATAAATGGAAAAAATCTCAATCCCCAGAAAAACAAGAAGAAATAAAAGAATGTGATATTGCTATCCAAAAGGTAATGGAAGCGACTAAAAAAGGTATAGCAGTTCGCAGAGATGGAGATGACTAATTCTTCAAGTATATTACTTAAAAGGTATTTGGATGAAAAATCTGAATACCTTTTTATTTGCAAAGTGTAATAATTATTGCTCCTACAATCATTATTGAGCTTCCTAGTAATTTTTTTAGAATTTGTTGTTCTTTAAAATAATGCCAACCAAGAAATACGCTCAAAATGGTTGAAAGTTGAAAGAGTGCAAGTCCATAGCTTACATTCATTCTTGAAAATACTATGTTTGTACAGATTTGCATTCCACCCATACATAGAATTATGAGTAGAAGTCTAGTAAATATAAATTTTTTTGTTGTTAAAATTTGATTGAGAGAAGTTAAATTTGTTAGTTTTGGTAATAGTAGTATTCCTGTAAATACCATTCCGAAAAAACTCCAAAACATAAAAGATATTTTTATATCACTGTAAAGAATTACATTTTTTACAAAAACGGCTTCAATTGCCGTAAATATCAGTGCATAGAATCTATAACGGATGTCCTTTCTTTTTAAAAGTTTGAATGAAAATCCTTCTTCTTGTGTATCAAATACGAAATAGCTTCCACAAATTATTAAAATTATTCCTACAAGACCAATGATTGATGGAATTTCGTGCAATAAAATTATTCCGAAAATCATCGCAACGACAGATTTATACGCATTGATTGGGCCCAAAATTGAAAGCTCTCCATTTTTTAGGGCTTTAACAAGGTATGAATTTCCTAATGCCCCACACATTCCGCCAAGAATTGCATTCGCCCAAATTTGATGTGGAAAAGTTAGAAAAGTCGTTCTAATTATGATTGGGATGCAACATATCGTTAAACCCAAATACATGATAAAATTAATTAAAAATGGGTCAATTGCTTTTGCTGTCAACTGCTTCTGATAGACATTTGACATTGAGTTTGAAATTATTCTTAGTAATATGGCAAAAAATGTTATTCCCATATTCCGATTATATCCTAAAAAATAAGATTTCTCTTGCAGCAATCCCCAATTAGTGTTATAATCAATCTGTCTAACCCCAAGACATTGTTTTTATAGTAAAAATGATATTGTAAGAAAGATGAAAGTAGATAGCATAAGTTACCCTGTGTATTCAAATGCACAAGCACAAAGTTTTGAAACGAGAAATAATATTAAACCTAAAAGAATTCAGCCTACAAGACCCCAATCTAAAGGTCCAAAGTCTGCTATGGGTGAAGCAATTAGTACTGCAGGAGCTTGGTTTGGGTTTGGAGTTGTATTGGATTTCATTTCTCGAAAAATTACCTTTTTCCATTCTCCAATGAAAAACTCTTTAGCAATGAATGGTATCATTGGTGCAGGTGCTGGTTTGATTACTGGTGTAAAGACTGAATTTACAAAATTACACCATAAAAAAGACTCTTAATTTTGTTGGAAGGATAATAAGTTTAGTCCAGTTTTTTCGCAAAATTTTCTTTCAACAGTTCCGTTTAGTGGAGTAATAAAGATTTCTCCAGTTAGGCTTATTGTTGCGTTAATCAAGTGTCCGCCAATTGTATTATAATCGCTTCCTGATGCGTTCATATGTAAATGTAAATAGGTTTCACCGTCTTTTGTTGAAATATTTCCAAGAAGACTTGTAATTTCTCTTGGACCTTCAAATAATTTTTCGTTATATTCTTTGGTTTCTGGATTGAAAAATCCAAAAGTCGCAGTGTTAATAGCTCCAATTCCTTGTACTGTTCCAACTTTGATATTATTGGAAGTACAAAAATCTTTTATTGCAGAGATTATTTCTGCTCCTTTATTTAATCTAACAATGTAAGTATTATCTATTTTTAGAAAATCGTATTGAGTTGGCATTATATTCTCCTTTAGCTATACACCTTCATATTTTTTATAAAACTGTTAACCCAAGTCCGAAAGTTTCAAATGCAAGGGGTAAAAGGCATATTGATTTTTTCATGATTTCTCCCAGTCTTTGATAAAATTATACAACAAAGAATTTGAGTGAAAATGTTGTTATTTTATTTTTAAAGCTCTTAGCGAATTAAGTACTGCAATCAATGTTACTCCGACATCTGCAAATACTGCACCCCACATCGTTACAAAACCAAAAGCTCCTAGAATTAAGAATAGTACTTTTATTCCTAGTGCAAATGCAATATTTTCTTTGACAATCGTTAAAGTTTGTTTTGCAATTTTGATTGCTGTTGCAACTTTTGTTGGTTTGTCGTCCATAATAACAACATCTGCGGCTTCTATTGCAGCATCAGAGCCAAGTCCACCCATTGCAATTCCAACATCTGCTCTTGTTAAAACAGGAGCATCATTAATTCCATCTCCAACAAATATTACACTTTTGTTTTTCGTTTTTTGTTCAATTATATCTTCAATTTTATCCACTTTATCAATAGGTAATAGTTGAGTGTATGCTTTATCTATATTTAATTCTTTTGCGACTGCAAGTCCAGATTCTTCTGTGTCACCTGTAAGCATTACGGTTTGGAGTTTTAACTTTTTAAGTTCTATTATTGCTTTTTGAGCATCTTCTTTTAATTTGTCTGATATAACAATGTAGCCAAGAAATTTGCTATTTTTAGCCGTATAAACGATTGTTCCTGTTTCGTTTGCTTTTTGGTAACTAATATTATGATTTTTTAAAAGGTTTTCATTTCCAACGAGGATAGAGCATCCATTTATTTCTGCTCGAACTCCGTTTCCTGCAATTTCAGAAATCTCTGAAATTTTATTTTTGTCTATGCTTTTATCATACGCTTTTTTAATAGATAGTGCTATTGGATGGTTAGAATAACTTTCTGCATAGGCTGTAAGTTCAAGTAATTTCTCTTTTGTTGTATCTTCTTGTTGTACAATTTTGACAACTTTAAAACATCCTTGAGTTAGTGTACCTGTTTTGTCAAATACAATTGTTTCTGGTTTGGATAATAATTCAAGATACGAACTTCCTTTGACTAAAATTCCACATTTAGAAGCTCCTCCAATGCCTGCAAAAAAGCCGAGCGGAACAGATATTACTAATGCACATGGACAAGATATTACTAAAAATGTTAAAGCTCTATTTATCCAAACTGAAAAATTACTACCAAAAATAAGTGGAGGTAAAATTGCAAGAAATAATGCTGCTAAAACAACTACTGGAGTGTATATTTTTGCAAATTTAGTTATAAAGTTTTCGGTTTTAGTTTTTTTTGAACTTGCATTTTCTACTAAATCCAAAATTTTAGAAACCGTAGATTGTCCATATTCTTTGGTCACTCTAATTTTAAGAAGTCCATTTGTATTGATACAGCCACTGATTGCCTCATCTCCAATTTTTACTTCTCTTGGTCTTGATTCGCCTGTTAGGGCTGAGGTGTCAAGAGTTGCAGAGCCGTCAATAATAATTCCATCAAGCGGAATTTTTTCTCCTGTTTTTACAATTATGGTATCTCCAATTTTTACTTCGTAAGGAGAAATTTTAGTTAAATCACCGTTTTTTTCGATATTTGCATAATCTGGGCGGATGTCCATTAGTTCGGTTATAGAATTTTGCGATTTTTCAACGGCTTTGTCTTGAAGATATTCTCCAATTTGATATAAAACCATTACCATAACAGCTTCTGGATATTCCTTTATTCCAATTGCTCCGAGGGTTGCTATTCCCATTAAGAAGTTTTCATCAAATACTTTCCCTTTGATGATGTTTTTTAAGGCTTTAATTAAAATATCATAACCCGTAATAAGGTATGATATTCCAAGTAAAGATATTTTAAATGTTGGAGCAGATGTAAAAATCATTGCGAGTGAAAATAACACGATTGCAAGGATGACTCTTGCTAGTAAAACTTTATCATTTTTCTCTTCTTCGTGTTTGTGGTGGTGATTTTTACACATAGAAGCGTCCTTTCAATTGAATTGTTGTTCAACTAATTTACGCAACTGTCTTTATTTTAGCTCCTGCTTGTGGAGTTGTGTCTTGTTGAGTCTTTTCTGGTTGCTTATTTTGATTTGCTTTTTTCTCTTCTAATCCCATTGTTCTCAAGATTGGGTGAATAAGTGGGTGAGAAATAACTGGTGCAATGACAGCCAAACCTGTTACAGAACCAACAATTGAAGTAAGTTCGGTAAGACCTTTTGCAAAATCTTCGTTAATTTTATCTTTTGTTATTTTTTCTGTTTTAAGAGTTTTATTTATTTCTTCTAATTTTGCAGCTTTTTCGGTGTCGTTCATTTTGTAATATTTCATAAAGTCGCCAGAATTTTTAAATATTTTGAATACTGGTTCGTCTTTGTACATTTTTCTTGCTAGAGCGAATGTACCTTTTCTAAGAATAGGCATTACTGCTGCTAAATAAATTCCTAAACAAGTCATTTGATATAAAAATTCTTTTGTAGATGAGAATTTTTTTGTTTGAGAGTCAATATCTTTATCTGCAAGGATGAATGCTGGTCTGCCAACGGCTTTTAGGCATGTTTCGGTTGTAATTTGTGTAACCGTGCTTTGTGTCATGTTATATAATGCAGGGCTTGTTACAAAAGATTGAATTGCATTTATCATATTAACCTACCCTCATTCCTTGATTTCTAAAACTTGCAATTGGTTGCATAGGGTAAGCTCCTGTGTGTGCAATGTTGCCTGTTTTTGATACTTCTGGTTTATTCGCAATGTCAATTTGTTCTGTTTTGGATGTTATGTCTAATTTTGCAGGTTGAGAATCTTTGTTATCTTTTTTGCTTCCGTGGAAAATTCTATCTGTGAATGGTTTTACAAAAACAGAACATAATCCTGGAATTACAACTAATGCAGCGGTACAAACGCCTAGAAATCTCAAGTTGTGTTTAGCTTTTTTTGCTTTTTCCACATCTTTTACTAAATCTGCACCTTTGCCAGCTAAATAACCACAAGCAAGATATGTTGGGATTGCAATTACTTCTGTAAGCCCTTCTCTTAATGCTGTGTATTTTTTGGTTTCGGGAGCTTCTTTTTTATCCATCATAGTGAACATTGGACGGCAAATTCCCTTTGCTGTTGCAATTGCGACTACCGCATATGCTGGATTATTATCTTTCCCTACTGATTCACAAACTGTTTTAAACGCACTACTTAATGACATTTTGTTTTTCCTAAATTAAAATTTTTGTGGCATGTATTTGGAAGCCATCATTTATTGTAAATCAAAAGAAAAAAATTTTTGCTAATTTAGATAAAAAATATATAAAAATTTTTATATTCGCTTTACATAAGTTAAAATAAAACACTTATAATTTAAAGATTTTGTGCCTTTTTGTCGTTACTTAAAAAGTAAAAGGTAAATTACGAAAGGTTACATTCAAATTGGCAGGCGATGAATTCAGCCTAGAAAATGGCAGAAAAATAAATAAATCGCAGATAAATGGTGAAATTTTAAAATCCAAATTATCTCAAAACGATAAATATCAAAAGATATTTAGTCTTTTTGATGCTAATAATGATGGAAAATTGGATGAAAAAGAGGTTGAATCTTTCTTTGAAAAAATGAAGTCTTTTGCTTCAAAAGGCAAATCTTCTGTTTTTGAATCTGGGGAAGCAGAAGATTTTTTGAAAGAATTTAAAGATGCAAAAGGGAAAAGCCTTTCTGATAACGGGGTTAAGGTTGGTGATTTGTTTGGTTTTGTTGCTGATATTTCAGATGTAGGCTTTGATCCCGTGAAAAAAGCTCAAACATTGGTTAATAAAGGAAAGATGAATGGAAATATCTATTCATCTGAAGAGATTAAAAACATTGCAACAACTGAATTATCTCAAGATGTTCAAGATGCAATAAAGATGTTTCAAGCTCAAAAAGATGGTCAAGGCTCTGTTAGTGTCTTTTATAATTTGTTGAAGGAAAAATTTGGTTCTGATGAACCAGCTTCTAAAGTGTATGCAAAACTAAGAGAAGAAGAATTAGGTGCTGTTTTATTAGATAAAGCAAAGAATTTTGAGTTAACAGAAAAAGATTATTGGAGTGAAAAAGCTAATTTAGCAAAAGAGTTATATGAAACAACTGGCGATGAGATATATAATTCTCAAGCTCAAGAGTTTGAAAATAAAGCAAATGCAGTTAAGGGTAAAACTGTTACAAAACAAATTCAAACAAGAGTTCAAACAGGTTTTAAGAATGATAAAATTGCAGATAAAGCTGTAAGTGTTTCAGCTACATATAAAACAGTGACTAAAAACGTGACAGAAATAATTTATCCTCTAATGGACTTTGACAAGACATTTTTGGAAGAAAGAGGTATTAAATATAATGAAGATGCGGTAGAAAATTATGACCGCAAAAAAGCCGAAACTCAAACGTTAGTTGAAATGAATAATACTTTAGAAGAGGTAAAATCCCAAATTGCTAAGGCGACCGCTTATAGTGATTCTGCCAGAGTAAAAGCTCCAAATGAACCAAATTATGAGCTTTCTCAAGGCCGTTCAACAGAATATATGATGGATTCAACAAGAGTTGATGAACTAGAATCTGGGGTTTATTTTGTATATAAAAAATTGTTCGGAAGTGATGAGAATATAAATGCTGCGTTGAAGCGTATTGGAGTTGATTCTACGGTTTCTTCCCCTGGGAGAATGTCTAATGCTAATCAAGCGGGAAAAGCATTAGTAAAGTATTTGGAAAATAATTTTAAAGCAGCTTGTGGTGATAAAAGTTTTGAACAATATCAAAAAGAAACAACTGAAGCATATAAACAAGCCTATGGAGATAAAAATAGCTCAGATATAGCAAATGCCTTTATTCAAAGTCAGCAAGAAGGCATACAAAATGTTAAAACGGCTGTATCTGGCGTTGGTATGGTTGTGATGCTTGCAGGTCAATTTGTCCCAGGGGGTAATGTTGCTACTGGTATGATTTGGGGTGGTTTAGCTACTGCCACATTGGGAAGTTCCGCTGTTTCATTAAGTGAAGCTACGAGTAAAAAAGGTGGAATGACCCAAGAAGATAAATCTGAAATAATAAAAGAATTGAGTACAAGTGTAGCTCTTACTGCTACTGGTATGGGAATTGGTAAAGTATCATCTGCTATGTATGGTCAATTAATTTTGAAAAATTGCCCAATGTTAGCTTCCAAAATTCTTGAAATTGGTGCTGATGCTACATTGAGTGCTGTTTCAACAGCTGTTATTACTGGCGAATTAGACCTTAAAGGCGAAGGGTTAAGCCAACTTATCCCAATATTAACAGGGTTATTGAAATCAAAAGGGAGTTTGAAAACATACTTGATTGATGATTTCAAAGCTACTTCTGCTGCTAGAGCAAATAAAAAGACTTTATCTGAACCAACAAATAAAAAAACTCAAGACTCAAATGTTCAAGAAATTAAGGAACAAGAATTATCCAGCGTAAAAGAATCTTCTTCTAAAAAAATAAATTCGGATGAGCCTCAAGGAGCAGTAAAAGTTCAAGAAAAAGAAACTCCTGCCAAAACGCCAGAAGAGGTTAAGCAAGAGTTGACTGAAGTTATGAAAAGTCAAGGTTACAATGAGTGGAATATTAAGCATTTATTAAACTCTGGGAAAGCAGATTTTGATATTGTTCTTGATTTGGTAAAAAATCCTATAATCCGAAATCTAAAATTGGGTGTAGAATCTCTTGGCAAGATAAATAAGGATAATGTTGGATTTATTAATCATATTATTGAGACAAAGTATTATAAAAAACTTGGTTGTAATTTAGATTTTGTTTCTCAAACCATACTTTCTGTAACCAATAAAAATACCCTTCCTTTCGTCAATAAATTGATAGATGATGGAGTTATAAATGCAGAAACATCAAGTGGTATATGGAAAGTTTTATGTTGTGTAGAAGATAACAACACTAGTATGAAATATTTAAACGAATTCTATGATACTGAAAAATCATGTTTTCTTTCTCATTTGAAATTTTCTTATGATCCTTACAAGAGAGATTTATTTTATAGCCATTTTGGGATGATAACTGATAAAAATGTTGATTTTGCGATTGATTTATTACATTCAAGAAATGGCAAAATCAGTAACGGTGGGATTGATGACGATTATATAAATATTGTAAAATCAACTTATAAACAAGGTTATTCTTTCCTTGATTCAAATGATAAACAGGCGTTGTTGGCAGTAATCTCGAAATTGGGTGACACTGATAAAGCTTTATTTAAAAAACATGGGTTCAATATTGATACAATTTCCAAAACCCTTTCTGGAGTTAAGCCAAATGTTAAGATTTCATCTGCTCAGCAACGAGAATTTTTAGTGAAAACATTATCAAATAATAATGCTAAAGCAAATAAAGTCTTTAAAGAATTTGATTTTGCTAAATATGGTACAGATGGATTGCCTTTAAAATACTCTAGAAAAGATTTTATGAATAATGTAGAAGATATTCTGAATGATTTACCGACTCAAGATAGAGTTGAAATTCTATCTCATTATGGAATTGAAAATGACAACTTTGACGGGTTGTTGAATAACAGACCATTTGAAGATTTATCTGGTTACTCTCCAGAATTTAAAAATGCAGCGAAAAAAGTTCAATCTGAAATTGACAAGTTTACAACTAAAAATGAAGTAGATATTCCAGATAAAGAAGTTAAAGAGATTCTTGATGGGTTAATCAAGGGTTTGCCAGAATTTACCTCTATTGTTGGGAAACAGCAACATGGAACTCATGCGTATTCGGTTGATATTCACATGTTGAAGGTTCTACAAGATGCAATGAATAATCCAGCGTATAGTAAATTATCTGATAAGAGTAAAACTGTTTTGAAATTCGCAGCGATTCTACACGATGTAGGAAAGGCTGCTGGAGTAATTGATTCAAATCATTTTAGAACAAGTGCAATTTATATGTCATCAATCTTAGATAAATTTAATTTGCCAACAGAAATGAAACATCAAATTATTGATGCGGTTGATAATCACCACTGGTTTGGAGATTTTAATACCGACAAACTTTCTGCTCAAGATGTGGCTGCAAAATGTCGTCGCGCTGGAGATTTAGATGTTTACAAAATTTTAGCTAAAGCTGATTTGGCTAATGTTAGTTCGACTTTCCATTATCGCGTTACAGGGACTTCAAATAAAGCCGAATATGATGCTTTTATTGATAAGAAAATGTCTGAAGTTGATGTTGAAATAAAGAAAATGAATAGTAACGCCCCTGTTGTATTTGATTCAAAAATTCTTAATGGAGGTAAAAAATTTCCAACTAAAAAAGTTGTGAAAAATGGTGTTGAATATAATGTTAGAGTTCTTAATTTGGCAGATCTTCCAGAGGGTATGCCATTAGAAAAATACGGTTTCGTTTCTGGAACAACCAAGGAGAATGCTACATTTGGGGTCCATTTTTCAGATTCTCTAAAGGAGTCTTATGATGTAATAATGTCTGATTCTCGAAGATTGGCACAAGCTCATCCAATTTTTTCTTATATGTTATTGAAATGGGGTCATGCTGGTAGAATTTCTCAAGAAGGCTTGATTTTTAACGTTGATAATTCAAATACTGTTATCGCATGCTCTGTAAATTCTGTTTCAGGTTTTAAGAAAAATTTAAGAGAGCATTCTTCTCCTTTCTTTAACGATGGCTCTATGGTTGCTAATGAAAGAGCAAAAATAAGTAATTTAATAAGAGAACATTTGAGTGAAAATGCTGGAGTTAAACTTTCACGAGATGAATATGCTGAATTGTTTGATAAGTATTTAAAATCAAAGAAATATATTACCCAAATTAAAGAGGATGTAAAAATTGGGGACAAAGTAATTAAAGCAAATGACTTGAAAACGGCAATAGAAAAAGCTCAAGAAACACTGTTTACTTACAATAAAAGCAATGAAGTTGATGGAAGTTTTGATGGAAATAATGAGATGACAACTGTTGACCCTGTTCCTGTTGGTCTTTATTCTACAAAATTTAGAATAGAAGATTGTTCTCCAGAGTTATTAAAGATGGCTGAAGAGGAAGGTTTGCCAATTATTTTAAACCCAGCAAAAACAAAAGCCTGGAGTGTTGGAGATGATGTAAAACCGATTGTTTCAGATAACCCTTCTGGTTCTGCAATGAGTTTTAGCAAAGTTAAATCTAAATTGACTTCTTTCTTTAATAAATCCTCAAAAATTTCTAAAGAGGATGCTGAAAGCTTTTTGAAACAATTTACCTTAAAGCAAGTGGGCTCAGGACGTGTTGTGCGACGTTTTGACGACGATGATATTGCCTATTTAGTTGAATATGTCCAAAAATATCCAAAAGAGGTTTATTCTCTGGCAAATGAATTAACTTTAAATGAACATGGCGATTCAGTTCCAAGATTTTCATTCTTTTCTATTAGTATCTTAGCGCCAGTAATGAATAAACATCCAAAAAAGGTTTCTACTTTGCTTGGGATGACAAAAGAGAACGAAAATGGATTGGTTGTACCAAAATATTCTGCTAAAGAAATAGAGAATATAATTCTCTCAAAAACTTACAATAAAGTTATTAAATAAAATAAGTCAGAGTTAAACTTTTTCGACATCTTTTGTTGTTTGAACACCTTTGGCATCTTTCACTATAAAAGGTCTTACAAAAGCCCAAGTTCCATATAAAGAAGTTAATGCACCCAAAATACCTAAAGATTTGCTTATTTTTGAAAATTTACTCGTAAAAGAACTCAATGTTAATAACGTTGTTCCAGTCATAATTCCAAGATAACCTTTGAAAATCGTTCGAGGAACAAGGATTGAATCTGTCATATCAGCGGAATTTTTTGCCTTGTCATGAAACATTTTTAAAACATCTGTGGAGTTTTTATCTGATGTTTCTTGAGGTTTTGATGATGATGTAAAATTGTTTGTTGTGATTTTTGTTATTCTCATTTTATCCTCTTAATATTTTGATAAATCGCATTATAAATTCTGAAAAGTTCTCTTTTCAAATTGTGCTTGACTGGCATGATGTGTTCTAAAACAACTCGTCTTGTTTTTATTAAAAATCCCCGAGCTTTTAGAGTTTTTGGAAAATATTTTTCATCTATTTCTTTATTTATTTCGTCAACTAATTTTTGGATTTCTGGATTTTTGAGTACAAGATGTTTATTTCTAGAATAAGTTTGAGGGAAATTTACATTTACATCATCAATCATATTTCTAGATATTAACATTCCTGCTGCGGGGTTTTCTTTGCAATTTTGAAGGTACTTAGCGTAGGCTTTTATCCCTTCTTTATCTGGTCTATAATAACTATCCAGTACAAGTTGAGCTTTGTATGCATCATTTTTATACATATTTATTTTTGTATCATTTGGTTTTGTTAAAAAAGACATTTTTACCCCTTACTTAAACTTTAAAACCCCTAAAAATAAAATTTGCTACTTATTATCTTTTGAAGATATATTATTTTTCTTTTGTAGCTTGTCTTTTTTTGTAGTGAAAGCCTGTTTGTATAATATTTTTACCGAACTTTGATTCTAAGTTATCAAAACATTTTGCTAAGTTTTTCTTTTTTGTTTCAAGAGTTGTATCTGAATATAGGCTAAGTTGTTCTGTTCCTTGTTCTCCAATTTTACCTAAATATACTCCAGTACTCCTATATAAAATATTGGGATTGTAAATTTCTTTAAGGAGTTCAACTGCGATATTGGAAATTTCTAGCTCAAAATCTGTTGGAGAAAGTAGGTCTTGGCTCGTTGAAAATACTCTAAAATCTTTTGTCCTTAACATAACTCCAACTTGAAGGCATTTGGTTTCATACTTCCGTAGTTTTCTGCATGAAGTGTGAATATGTTTATTTAGTTCATTTTTAATGAAATTGAAATCAGATGTAAAAATCCCAAAAGCTCTTGTGTTTTGGATGGATTTGGGAATTCTTTCATCGTTAACAACAGGGGAAACCATTCTTCCTGTTAGTTCGTGTTTCATTTCGAGTCCGTGTATCCCAATTTTTGAATCGAGCCATTTATCTTGTTTTTGAACTAGTTCTTCTGCTGTGATAATTCCATTTTGTTTTAATCGGGTTGTTAATCTATGACCTATGCCCCAAATTTCTTCAATTCTTGTGTTTTTAAGTTCTTTTATAATTTTTCTTTTTCCGATTAGATAAACTCCATCTGATTTGTATTTTGCTTTATCTGAACCGAGTTTTGCGAGTGTTTTTGTTGAACTTACTCCAATTGAAACTGGAATATCAGCTTCTTCCTGAATTTTTAATTTTAAATATTTTGCTAGGTTATAATAATTCTTTTTATATAATTTTGTTAGTCCTGTGAAGTCAACAAAAGCTTCATCTATTGAATAAACTTGAACGTATGGGCTAAAGTCTTTCAGAATACTCATAACTTCATTTGAAACTTTTGCGTAATAATCGTGGTCTGCAACTATATAGATAGCTTTTTGGTGTTCTTTTTTTGCAATAAAAAAAGGCTCTCCCATTTTTATTCCCATTTTCTTTGCCTCTTTAGAACGAGAAATAACACAGCCTTCACTGTTTGAAAGAACACAAACTGGTTGTTTTTTCAGTTTTGGATTTCTTTTTTGTTCGCAAGATACAAAAAACGAATCGCAATCTACTAATGCTATAACCTTTTGTTTATTCATAGTTTAAGTATTTATCATCTTTATGTCTTAGTCAAATCAATTTCAATCTTCGTAATAAAACTATATAATTTGGCAAAAAATATCTTGCTGTTTTTTTACACATAGTATATTATTAAATTTGAAAGTAGGTAGAAGAAATGAAATCTAAAAACGAAAAATATATTTATCCACAAAAGTCAAAATTAAGACAAATCAGTATTGCTGATATAGATGTGGAACTTCCAGATTTGAAAAATATCTTTGAACCAAAAGCGGTTGTTATTGCAAAGTGGATGTGTTCTTGGATTGAACAGGGTTTGAAATCTGGAAAGATTTTAGTGAATGATGTAATTCCTTCAAAGGCTGATTTTGCGTATCTTTTAGGTGTTAGTGTTGGTACAATGCAAAATTCTTTCAGACAAATAGAAGATTTGGGTTATGTTGAGTCAAAACAATGTGTAGGAACTCTTGTTCGTGATTATACAAAGCCTTCTTCAAATGTTAGAAAATTAACTTCAAAAAGAGAATTAGCAGCTGAAGCTATTAAAAGATATATTTTGTCAGATGGTTTTAAAAAAGGTTCTAAAATTCCATCATCAAGAACAATTTCGACTATTATTAACTTTTCTCCAAATACAACTAGAATGGCATTGGATTACTTAGCTTATCAAGGTATTCTTGAACATATGTGCCAAAATCCCAAAGACCAAGGCTGGAGAGTTGTAACTGTTGATTTTGAACTTAAACCAGTTGTAAAACCTTCTGAAACTGAAACTTTAGTTGATATGGTTGTTAAGGACTTGGAAAAATATATCAATGGGAATTTAAAAATAGGAGATAAAATGCCTTCTCATTCCGTTTTAGCAAATGCATTGAAAACAAGTGTTAAAACCGTTCATGATGCGTTGAAAGTGTTGATTGATAGAGGAATATTACTTCCTAGAAGAGGTCGTTATGGTACATCTGTAATTAAACTTCCAAATTCTTCAGCTTCTTCATTCAAACCAGAAATGTCAATATTTGCATCTGCTCAAGAAACGGCATTTTATCATTACGAAAAAACTCAAAATCATTTGAAAAAAATGATTGCACAAGATTATGAAATTGGGGATAAATTACCTTCAATTTTAGAATTGTCAAAAAGTTTAGATTTAAGCCCAAATACAATTAGAAAAGCTTTTCATAATCTTGCAAAAGAAGGATATTTAGTTTTTTCAAGAGGTCGTTATGGTGGAACATTTGTAATTGATATTCCAGAAATTGAATCTCAAACATTCAAATGGCTTGCTGTTAACCCTGCTTTTGCGAAAGAATATCAAACAGAAAATTAAGTACGTGTAGTATTAGCAATGACAGAAATGACTTTTTACCCAGTTAATAACAATATAAATATACAATCTAGTAGTGTTTTTAATTCTTATTCACCTCGCAAAAACACGGAATTTTCTTCGAAAACTAATTATAGGGTAAGATCTTATAACCGTGATATTTCTAAGGAAGATAAGACAAAAGCTCTTATTGGTTCAACAATTGGTACTATTATTCCAATTTTGTTTATGATGAAAAAACAAAATGTGAAAAATCCATTAAAATTAAAATATGGAATGTGGGATATGATAAATACTGCTGCGGGTTCAATTATTGGAGGCGTAGGTCTTGGACTAATTGGAGAGAAAAAAGAGGTTCAAAAGAATAGATTAAAAGAGGGATTGTTCCAATTTATGAATGCATCTATTCCAACTTGGATAGTTGGCGGAGTTGTTAGTCTTTGTGAAAACAGTGAAAAATATAACAATAAATGGAATAAAATATTATCCGTTGCTGGTGGGCTTTTGGTCGGAATGTATGGCTCTGCTGCATTGTCAAATTTGATAACCGATCCTAAAGATAAATACCCAGATAGAAAACTTTCTGCAAAAGATGCCTTGGCTAACATTGATGATGGTATCGGAGCTCTTGCTTTGGCAAAATTCCCAATAATCGAGAAATTAAATATCGGAAGATTTTTACCAATTATTTATACTGCTTGCGGATATCGAGCTGGACAAAGTAATTAGGTTGCGAATATTTTTTTAATTGTAAATAATGCTCAATATTTTTGACATGCTCCTACTTGTCCTGCAATAATAGAATATACGCTATACTCGGGTAGAAATATGTACATAAAGCAGTTAGAAATAGATAATTTTAAATCATTTGCAAATAAGACAGACATCCCCCTCTTGAGAGGTTTTACGACGGTTTCTGGTCCAAATGGGTCAGGGAAAAGTAATATTATTGATAGTGTGATGTTTGCACTTGGTCTTAGGACTGGTAGTGCATTACGTATAGAAAACTTGTCAGATTTTATTACGACTTTCAATAATAAAAATGAAGCTTCTGTAAAAGTTATATTTGGAGATGTGGATGGTGCTGGCGAATTGTCTGTGATGCGTCGTATTAGAAAGACTAATCAAGGATATGCGAGTACTTATTATTTGAATGATAAGATTGATACATTGACAAATATCCGTAGTATTTTAGAAAAATATAATATTACTCCTAATAGTTATAATGTTATGATGCAAGGTGACGTTACTAGTATTGTAATGTGCTCTTCTAAAGTTCGTCGTGGCATTATTGACGAGATTGCTGGAGTTGCTGATTTTGATAGACGAATAGATCAGGCAACAAATGAATTAAAAACTGTTGAACAACGTGTTGAAGCTGCTTCGTTAATTCTTACTGAAGTTGAAAAAACTTTAGAACAATTGAAGGCAGAACGAGAAGTTGCTTTGAAGTATAAAAAGTTGCAAGAAGAAAAATCTGGGCTTGAATCTCAAGTTAGTACTGTAAAATTCTTTGACTTGAGAAGAAATTTAGAACTTGCTCATGATAATATTCTCCAATCTAATAAAAAACTTAAAGAAGAACAGTTAAACAAAAAAGATTTAGATGAAAAAATTAAACTTATAACTGAAAAATATAAAGAACTTGATGCGAAGTTAAAAGAACAAGGTGAGGATGAACGTAACAAATTAAAAGATTCTCAAAGTAATTTGTCTGCACGGATTCAAACAAAGAAAAACGCAATTGATTATTCCCAAACTCAAATTCAAAAAGGTTTGCAATCAATTGAAAACGCAAAAAATGGTATTGAATCTTACAAAAAGAAAATTGAAGATGAAAGACTTAATATAAAACTTTCGCATGACAAAATTGGTATTATTGAAACTCAATTAAAAGATAAAAAGGCTGAATTAGCTAAAAAATTAGAAGATATTTCTGGATTGAGTTCTACGGCTGATAAATACATTCAAGAACGTAATGATGTTTCTCGTTCATTAGACTCTTTAAAAGACAAAGATAATGAACTTTTAAAGACTTCTTTACCTAAAGAAAGCGAGTTAAAAACTCTAAAAAAAGAAATAGAAGATGCAAAATTGTTCGTTGAGAATGCCGAAAAGGCAAAAGCTAATTTTGGAGATACAAAGTCTTTAAAAGAAATGCAAGTTTCTGATTTGAAAAAAGAGATGGACGAATTGAAAGAAATTCAGACCTCTACGATGAAAGAACTTGATGATGCTAAAACTTCTATCGAAGATTTTGATCACGATTTGAGGGCTGCTCTTCGTAGATTTTCAGAAATGGAAGCTCAGAGAAGAGTTATGTCGGCATCTGGTTCTTCTTTACCAATTACAACCGTTATGAATGCGAATTTAGAAGGCGTTCACGCTCCTTTAATGCAATTAGGTACAGTAGATGAAGAGTATTCTTTAGCTCTAGATGTTGCATTTGGAGGACGACTTGCTCATATTGTTGTTGATGATCCGCATGCAGCGTATATTGCAATGGAATTATTAAATTCTTCAAAATCTGGTAGAGCAACTTTCATTCCTTTGAACAAAATTAAAAAAGCTCCAACAAAACTTCAATTGCCGAAAAATAGAGGAGTTATCGATTTTGCGATAAACTTAGTTGATTTTGAAGATATTTATTTAGATGCGTTTTTCTATGCAGTTGGCGATACTTTGATTGTTGAGGATGCTGAGTCTGCAGAACCATTGATGGGTAAGTATAGAATGGTTACTTTAGATGGTAAGTTGTATGAAAAATCTTCTGCTATTACAGGTGGTTATGTTAAAAAATCAATGTTCGGCTTTGGACAAAATGATGATAAAGAGCTTGAACGTGCAAAATCTAAATTGGATGATTTGCAAAAGAAATATGATCAAGCTTGTATAAAGCGTAAAGAGTTGGAAGATAAATTGGATAAAATTCGTGTTTCTTATTCAAATTCTTCTACTGAATATTCAAAAGCGAAGATTGAATTGTCAAATATGACTTCTCAGTTTGAAAATAGCCAGAATTTACTTGAAACAAAGAGAACTTTTATTTCTGAGAATGAACCAAAAATTGATAAGTTAAATGCTGAGCTTGATAAAATTGAGCTTAAACGAGTTGAGTTGGCTGATGAAATTCAAAAATCACAAGATAAGTTAGCCGAACTTGATAGTTTGCTTAATGACAAAGATTTAAAAGATTTGAAAGAAAAAACACAAGGTATTGAAGATGAAATTCGTCATTTGAATACAAATTTGATGAATGTAAATAGTGAAATTCAAAGTTTTGAAAACACTATCAAATTTAACGAACAATTGATTACATCAAAACAGGATGATATTAAGAATACTTTGAAGAATAACGAATCATTAGAAAAAGACCAAGAAACTTGTAAGGCTGAAATCGTTCAATTAGAGGAACAATTAAATATCCTATCTGATAAAATTGCTGTAATTGATGAAAAAATTGGTGAACTTGTGAAACAGAAAGACGAAATTCATAATAGTCTGGTTGAATTGCAAACCAATAGTGCAGTCAAAGCATCCGAAATTGATAGAATTAATGAACAGATAGAATCTTTTAAGGCTAGACGTCGTGAACTAGAACCTCAATTGAAAGAGGCTTCTGAGGTTTTGACAAATTCTGGTGTCGATGTTGAAAAATTAGAACCTGTTCAAATATCAATTGATGAATTGAATGCAAAAATTCAACGTCTTGATAAGAGAATGCAAGAACTTGGGGATGTAAATATGCGTGCAATTGTTTCTTATGAAGAAAAGGCGGCACGTAAAGAAGAACTTGATACTCAAATTAATACTTTATCTACTGAACGTCAGTCTATTTTAGATAAGATGAATGGTTTTGAGCAACAGAAAAAAGAAGCATTTATGACTACTTTTACAGCCATAAATGAAAACTTCAAGGATATTTATCACCAATTATCTGAAGGTGAAGGTCGTTTAATTTTAGAAAATGAAAAAGACCCTCTTTCTGCTGGCATGACAATTGAAGCAAAACCAAGAGATAAAACTTCGAATAACAAGTTAGGTGCTTTATCTGGTGGGGAAAAAGCTTTAACGGCTCTTGCATTAGTATTTTCTATCCAGAAATATCTTCCAGCTCCGTTTTATGCACTAGATGAGGTTGATGCAAGTTTAGATACAATGAACGTTGAAAGAATCGCTGATATGGTAAAAAAACAATCTGCAGATACTCAGTTTATTGTAGTTAGTCACCGCCGTCCAATGATTGAAGCTGCAAGTAGAACAATTGGTGTTACTCAAAAAGAAAAAGGTAAAACAAAAGTTACAGGTGTTAAACTAAGAGAAGACAATGATGAACAATAATCTTATAAATGCTGAAGATTTAGAATCTTCTATATTAGGTGAAAATAAGGAATTCGATTCCAATGATGGTATCGGAATTCTTGTTGATATGGCAAAACAAGGTAAGATTGACCCTTGGCATATTGATATTCTTGATGTAACTGAAAAATATCTTCAACGTATGATTGAATTGAAATCTCTTAATTTAAGGGTTGCATCTAGAACTCTTTTGTTTGCTTCAATTTTGTGCCGTTTGCAATCAAATGTCCTTGCGGGGTTATCTTTGGAGGATTTTAAAGATGAACCTCAAGATGATGTTATATATGACGATGATGGATTTATTGTTGAATACCCTGAAGATAGTGAGTTTATTCCAACAAGTAACGTTGTAAGTTTTGATGAAGCTCTTCAAAGAAGAACAAGTATTCGATTAAATCGTAACCGTGTTGTAACATTGAAGGATTTGATTAAACAGTTAGAGTTTTATGAAAAACTAGAAAAAAGGGCATCTATTAAAAGTGCACACGAAAGAGCAAAACGCCATGTTAGAAACTATTCTCGTTTAACTCCAGAAGAAATTGTTTCAATGGCTCACGAAGAATATATTGAAGAAGCTGTTTTAAAGCTAAAAGATAATTTGGAACAAATTTTTGCCCGTGAAGACAAAATTGAATTGAATGAGTTAACTATGCTTGGAATGGATAAAATTAGTGCGTATTTGGCATTACTATTCTTGAGTAGAGATACAGATTATGAGTTAGAACAAAAAGAGTTCTATTCTGATTTATATGTAGTAAAAGGCGGTAAAAAAGATGCAGAATCTGAAGTCTAGAATTGAAGCCGTTCTTTTTGTTACGGCAAAAGCTTTGTCATTAGAAGAAATTGCAACATATTTGGATGTTGAACCAGAAGAAATTGAAGAATCTATTTTAGAATTGATTATGGATTATGCTTCAAGGGATGGAGCTTTAGAAATTGATGATGAAAATGGTTATATTTTGCAGGTAAAAGAGGATTATTCTGATATTGTTGAAAAGATTTGTCCGATTGATTTATCACCTGCGGTTTTGAGAACATTGCTTGTAATTGCATTGAAAGAACCTATTCGTCAGACAGAGTTGGTGAGATTGCGTTCTGCTGCTTATGAACATGTTGCTGAATTGGTTGAAAAGGGCTTAGTTTCAAAACATAAAGATAAAAATGGTAGAAGTATCAATGTGAAGACAACGGCTAAATTTGCTGAATATTTTAAATTGAAAGGTGATACGAGAGCGTTGGCTCAGCAGTTGGAAAAAGATTTGGCGGAAAAGAATAATGCGTAAATTTTTGTTGTTTGTCCTATTTGTTGTTCTCGTAATTTTTATGTTATACAAATCTCCTATGGTTGGGTCATATTATTATGGACAAGCTAAAAAGGTTTATGATAGCGGACAATATGAACAATCAATTCCATTATTTGAAAAATCATTATTTGCTACTCCTAATAATTTAGTTTCGAGATACTATTATGTTTTAGCGTTGTCAAAAGCAAAACCGACATACTCAATTCAAAAGAAATTGTATGAAATGGGTAATTCTAAAAAGGATGATGAAGCAAAAAAATATGCTCGCTATCAAGCTGTTGCTTTAAGGCATAAATTGCTTGCAGGAGTTGAAAATAATTATATTCTAAATGCAGCTCAAGGAAATGATATTCTTCGTTGGGATATAAAATCTTTTCCTTTAAAAGTATATTTTGAAAATTCAAACTCTGTGCCAAGATATTATATTTCAAATATTCAAAGGGCAATGAATCAATGGACAGAAAGGACAAATTTTGTAAAATTTAGTACGGTACAAAGTGAACAAGGTGCAGATATTGTTATTAGATTTTTGGATATTCCTTCTGATGTTTGTTCTGATGGAGTGTGCAAATATACTGTTGCTTATACCGATCCAGTTATTTCTTCTGACAAATTATTAAAAAGAATGAATTTGACATTCTATAAAACTAACCCACGTAATGAAAATTTTTCTGAATTAGAGGTTTATAATACTGCGTTACATGAATTAGGTCATACATTGGGTTTGATGGGACATAGTGATAATCCTTCAGATTTGATGTTTGCATCAAATGAAAATAATCAAGGTGTGTATGCAATTCACCGTTCCGATTTTCAGTATTTGACGATGCGAGATTTAAAGACTCTTGCTTTGCTATATCGTTTGGAACCAACAATTTCTAATGTAAAGAATCTTCATAGTGAGAATTTTTATTATCCACCTTTGATTTTGGGTAGTGAAGATGCGAGGTTACAAAGAAAGCTTGCAGAGTTTGAAAAATATACTAAAGAATATCCAACATTTGCTTCTGGGTATATAAATTTAGCCTCTGTTTATGTTGATATGGGCGATTTTAATTCCGCATTAGAGAAATTAAATATTGCAAGTTCTTTAGCTAAAACTCAAGACGAAAATTATCTTATCGCATATAATCGTGCAGTAATTTATTATAATATGCAGAAAACTCAAGAAGCAATGCAATATGCAACAGAAGCTAAATCCATCAAAGATGATGAATATATCAATCAACTAATTTCTGATATTCAGAATTTGAAATAAGTTTTTTACACAACTAAAACCGTATGTGTTCCTAATTTTTCAAAAACTTTAACGATTTTAGCTGCCGTACTTTTTAGAAATGACCAAAGCATTTGATAAAGCTATACCTCCAGGTTGATATGGATGATTAACAATTTGTCCATTTACGTACATTACGGTAGAACCTCCTCCATCTAGGTTGATTGCATTTGTACAACCTAATGACTTCATAAAACTAGCAAGTTCTGTTAATGTCAAACCGATAGAACTGCCCTCTCTTCCGTCAACTGCAACAAGAATTAGGTCGTTGTCTTTGGTATAACCAATTGCCGTTCTTGGGTTTCGTCCCCCGATAGATTGAAGTTTTTGGGCAGTCATATCGATATATATTTGGTTATCCTTAACTAAGTAAGGTCCTCCGCTAATTATGTGTTTTACGTTATCCCATTTTGGATTTGTTCCAATTTGTAAATTTACAGATTTAGCTCCAAAAAGTTTTCCTAATTGTGCTTTTGGTCCAACTAAGACGTATCCATTTTCTGGAATAGGAAGAGGATTGGCGGATGCTGCCGTAATTTTATTCCCAACTATTTGAAGTTGGACACCGTACTTCGGAGAAGTTGGAGCATATTTCCCCCAATCCCTTGTATAAGCTAAAACGTATGAGGATAACATTCTTGGTTGATTTATGTTGTCAATTTTAATAATTTCATTATTACCGTAAATTTTTGCATTTAATCTAACTCTTCCAACATCGTAGCCGTTTTCAAAAATTCCAAGTGCAACTCTATCATATATTGGCCCTGTATAAATTTTTCCATTTATCATTAATGTTCCAAGTGGTACTCCCGTTTGAGGTTTGAAAAATCCTCCGTTTATTGCAACAACAGAATTTGTTTTTTGTGCAATTGTTCTCACTGTTCTTTTGTTTGGAAGGGTTACTGATGCAATTGCAGGTTTGACTTCGTAATTTTGTGCAACTTCTTGGTTTACTTCTACAACATTAATTCTTACTGGCTTTCCATTGTAATATTTAACCATTCTGACGTGCTTAATTCCATCTGCAATGGTTGTAACTTTTAAGCCTCTATATTTTTGATTTATTCGTTCGTTAAATTTTTCTTTTTTTAATTCAGGATTTACTCCTTCTTTTACGTATTCGCTCATTTGAATTAGGGTGTTTGTATTCACTGCTTTATTTGCAATAAAATCATTTGCAAAAATTGGTGGCTGAAAAATGGTATGTGTAAGGACTAAAACAGAGAATAGCGAAAGCGTTAGTACATATTCGCAAGTCCTAAACGGAATGAAGTATTCAATTTTTTTGATTAGCGTATCCATAGTGTCACCCAAGATTATAAGTAACGGATACCTTTTTGTTTTTAGAGTGGGGTGGGGAATAACACTCGTCAGAGACCTATGAGGGCTAATAGGGTGTTCCTACTATTATTGTAACATATTTTTACAATTTCTTCAATCCTTTTAGTGATAAGGGTTTTACATTTCTAAATAGTGGCAAATGTACACTATTTTTATTTTTTTAACCTATTAAAAACGAGCCAAATTTTTGTAAAAATCCGACTCGTTTATATATTAATTCTTCATAATGTTTAGTGAACTATTTTTAAAAATCTTTGAATAATTTGAACTAAATTTTTAGAGTTATTTCCTTCGACAGCTTCTACGATAGCTACTGGCTTATTTGTTCCCCTAGAAACATTAAAAGTTGCGTGTTCGTTGTTTCTCAATACGCTTAATTGAGCTTCTTTCCCGAATTTAGTTTCTTTGAAGATGAAATTAGTTTTGCCAACTGTTCCCATGTATTCACCTAGGCTAGATGGCTTTCTGTTTTTAGCTATTTGTAAAAATGCATCCGTAACTAATGATTCTTTGCTTTTCCCGAAAGATATGCTATCAGAAGTTTTTGATGTAAACATTGAATTTTTCCTAGGTTTGCAACCATCGTTTTTTGCAAACTGATTTAAAACTGGAGTATTTGTAATTTTTTGTACTAACATATTCATATCCTCTTTATAAAAAATAATAAATGTATATTTCACACTTATTAAACGTCAAAATATTTTTGATGTCAATAAATAATTTGTAAAATATTGTTTTTCTATTTCAAATAATTTATAATAAGGAAAAGGAGAATATGATATGACAAAACTCAATTATAGCTTGAAAAACGGGGGGGGGTAACCTCTTAAAGGCTTTAATACTTGATATTTTAGCGGGTGGTAGCCGCTTGTTCCATTGCGGAGATTTGAAATTAAGGAAGAATAATAATTTATTCCCTCGCCAAGGTGCGGTAGCGTTTGGTGGATTATGTGCTGAACTCATTGGCAATTGCCCCTCTACAAGGGAAGAGGGGGGATGGGAGAAGGTTCATTCCTTTTGTTAAGATAAAAATTCTAAAATTAATCCAAGAAATAAATTTCAATATCAGTTTACAAAAAGAGTTCATTGGAGTTCCGCAGATAAAATGAATAGTGCCAGCTATATAGAGCCTTATATTTTAAATTGGAATGGAACTGAGCATTTAAAAACAGGTGCAATTTGGGCTTGTAAAAAAGGTTGTACAAATTGTGGTTATTGTACAAAGTTAATCCAACTCAACGGTTGGAAAATACCTAAAGATAATCCGTGGTAGAAACTGGATTAATCAACATCAACTGGAGGGCGTTGGATTTTTTCTATCGCCTCCCTTGCGGTGAATACCAACGTTTCTGGAATATTATCAATGGTTGTTAATTGCCTTAATACGTCAACTACTCTTTTGAACGCTCTAACAATGTCTCCTTCGCCGATTTCTATTTGTTCTGAAACAGTTTCCCATTCTGCCCCTTCAACCCAAAGTTCAATTAGCGAACTGAAATATGGATTTACATATAAAGGTGCTTCAATATCATATTTAGATTGTACTTTTTCGAGTTTTCGTTTTATATTGCGGATTTGATTAAGGGTTTTCCTAACTGGTTCTGAGAATGGAATATAAGGGATTTCTATTCTTAATTCTTCTGTCGTTAACGCACAAATTACCCCTGCAAGTTGTGAAGGTGTTAAGTTTTCTAGTACTCCAGAGAAAATAATTTCTGCTAAATACAATTCATTCTCAGAACGAATTTGTGATGTAGTTTTCCCTTTTTCTGTTGGGTAATCGTTCTGAATATAGCCATATTCCTTTAACACCGCGCGATGAGCAATGAATTTGTTCCAGTAAATATCTTTTTGTTTTTCAATTTCTTTTAGTAATTTTTTCTTTTTTGAGTCAATTCGTTTCAAAACTTCAAGATTTTTTGAGTGTTTTTTATATAGTTTACAAGTGTCACAAGCAAAAGTTTGAAGTTTATGTAATTCTTCTTTATTACGTTTGCCAAATTCAACAACTTCTGGTGATAAAGGTCTATGTTTTGATTTTTCTTGTTTAACAATTTTTTTGTAGGTTTGTCTATTTTGTACATACAAAAATCTTAACTTGTCATATTCAAGCATTTTGTCATCAGATAATTTGTTGGGACAAATAAAAGAACGTTCCTCTATTTCCTTATCATATTGCTCTAATTGAAACAATATAGGTTTAAGTCTATAATCTGATGAATAATAGCCAAAACTTTTTAGAATGAGTTCTTTTGATTCTTCAAGATTAAATCTTTGCAACAAGTTTAGAACCATTGAATAGCTTGGAGAAAATTTACTTTCTAAAGGATTAGAATCACTTAGAACTAGTTCTGCTACTTCTTCTGGAGTTTGGAATGGTGTTCCTACAACTGTTACATAGCCAACTTTGTCCATTCCTCGTCGTCCAGCTCTTCCTGACATTTGTAAAAATTCATTAGCTGTTAACATTCTGTGTCCAGAATCGGTTCTTTTGCTCGTTGAGCTGATAACGGTCGATCTTGCAGGCATATTTATTCCAGCCGCAAGAGTTTCTGTTGCAAATACAACTTTAATAAGCCCTTTTTGAAAAAGTTTTTCTACTAAATTCTTCCATGCTGGTAATAATCCTGCGTGGTGAGATGCAACACCTTGAATTAAGTATTCAATATGTTTGTTTCCATATAAATGAGGGTTTTCAGCAATAAATTCTTCAATAAAAGCTTTTATTTCTTCCTGTTCTTTTCTCGTATTTAAACCCAGTCCAGAACATTTTTCCATTTGTTCATCACATTTTTTTCTGGAAAAAGTGAAATAAATTGCTGGTAACATGTCGTTATCTGCTAAGTTCTGAATTATCTGTTTGACATATGTTTTTTTTCTTTTATCTTTTCCTCTTGCCCATTGTGGTTTTTCTGGTTTTATCTTGTTATTTAATTTTCCATCTGGGGTTAAAAGTGGAAGTAATTTATACGGTTGTGAACTATCAAAATAGAAAAATCTCAAAGGCACTGGTCTAAAATCTGTGTTAACAAGTTTTGTTTTTGAGTGTACTGTATTAATCCAATTTGTTAGTTCATCGCAATTTGCGACAGTTGCGGAAAGTGCAATAATTTGAATGTTGGTTGGACAATAGATTATACTTTCTTCCCAAACTGTTCCTCTTTGTTCATCATTCATATAATGGACTTCGTCAAGAACAACATATCGAACATCTTTAAGGTTGTCAGCAACGGCTCCGAAGTTTGTTCCGTATAGCATATTTCTAAATACTTCAGTTGTCATTATGACAATTTGGGCTCCTCTATTAATAGAAGTATCTCCTGTTAGAAGTCCAACTTTATCGGCTCCATATTGCTCACAAAAGTCGTAAAATTTTTGATTTGATAATGCTTTTAGTGGGGTTGTGTAAAAAATTCTGCAACCTTGTTTTAGTGCATTATTTATAGCGTGTTGTGCAATAACTGTTTTCCCCGCTCCTGTTGGGGCACAAACTACAACACTTTCTCCGTTATCAATAATTTCACACGCTTCTTTTTGAAAATCGTCCAGTTCAAATGGAAATTCGCTCATCTTTTTTTTACCTATAAATGCTATTCTATTTATAATTATAACATATTGTTCAAGATATTTAAAGATTATTCAAAAACTTCTTGTTTGTAAAATTTAGTAACAAAACATTTGACAAATTGCTACTTATGTAATATAAATTTTTGTAAAAATAATAATTATGCCCTATCAAAATTTTTGATTATACGTTTTAAAACTCTAAAAGGAGAAATTATGCAAGTTCAAAATAATATAAATTCACCAAGATTTACAGCTTTTAAAATGACCCCAAATGCTAATGATTTGATAATAAATACTTTGAAGAAAAATGCTAAACTAGAAGATTTTGTTACTTGTAACAAATGTATTAGTTCTCTGGATGCTTTTCCAATTCAGACATCTATTACCAGAACTCATAATCCATATGAATCAAGAGAACAAGATAGATTAAAAGCTTATATTGAAGGCAAGATTGAAATAGAAATGAGAAAACATGAAACTATTTCAAATTATTTGAAACGATTGGTTGGCATTGCAGATGATTTGAGCAATGATAAGATAAAACTAGACATGCTTGAAAATGGTAGAACCAAAACATCTCAAGCAGAAGTTCTTGCAACTGATTTAAATTCAAAAGTTTCAAAATTTGTAAAATGTGTATAATAAAACGAATATATAAAAAAAGAACGAGTTTATTCTCGTTCTTTTTTTTGTTTAATTAGAAATATCTTCCTAAATTTTATCAAATCCAGTATATTTTCTTAATACTTCTGGAATGATAATTGTTCCATCTGCTTGTTGATAATTTTCAACGATAGCTGCAAATGTTCTACCAACAGCAAGACCAGAACCATTAATTGTGTGAACAAATCTTGTTTTACCTGTTGCTTTTTCTTTATAACGGATGTTTGCTCTTCTTGCTTGGTAATCTCCGTAGTTTGAACAACTTGAGATTTCCTTATAAGCATTGTAAGAAGGCATCCAAACTTCCAAATCCCAACATTTATTAGCTGAAAAACCAATATCTCCTGTTGATAGGGCTTCTCTTCTGTATGGAAGTTCAAGAAGTTGTAACATTTTTTCTGCATCTTCTGTTAATTTTTCGTGTTCGTCTTTACTTGTTTCTGGAGTACAAAGTTTTACAAGTTCAACTTTGTTGAATTGGTGAACTCTGATTAAACCTCTTGTGTCTTTACCAGCAGATCCTGCTTCACGTCTAAAACATGGTGTATAAGCTGTCATGTATTTAGGTAAATCATCTTCTGATAAAATTTCTCCAGAATAGATATTTGTAACTGGAACTTCTGCTGTCGGAATTAAATACAAATCTTCATTTTCGCATTTGTACATATCTTCTGCAAATTTAGGAAGTTGACCTGTTCCAGTCATAGTAGCAGAGTTAGCCATAAATGGAGGCAAAATTTCTTCGTAATCTTGTTGTTCTGTGTGATAGTCAAGGAAGAAATTGATTATTGCTCTTTCTAATCTTGAGCCTTTCCCTCTGTATAACGTAAATCTGCTTTGAGATAATTTAACACCTCTTTCAAAATCTACAAGATTTTTTTCTTCGCACAAGTCCCAATGAGCTTTGAATTCAAAATCAAATTTTCTTGGTTCACCCCATTTGTATACTTCTACGTTGTCAGCATCAGATGCTCCAATTGGAGTTGTTTCATCTGGAATATTTGGGATGTGCAACAAAATATCTTTTTGTTTTGCATCTAATTCTGTTTGTTTTTCTTCAAATTCTTTAATTTCATCTCCAAGAACTCTTACTTCTTCTTGGATTTTATCGGTATTTTCTCCGTTTTTCTTCATTAAACCGATTTTTTGGGATTCCGATTTTCTCTTTGCTCTTAATTCGTCAGCCTTTGTTTGAATTTTTCTTCTTTCTTCATCAATAGCAATAACTTCGTCTATTGATAAATCTGGATTTCTTCTTTTTAAAAGTTCATTAATCTTCTCAGGATTCTCTCTAATCAATTTAATATCAAGCATCTTATCCTCTTTTCTGTTACCAATTAGCACTTTTATTCTAGTTTAAATATATTTTATAATCAAGCTATTGGAATTAAAAAATACGTGTATTTGGTGATAAAAATTTGCAATCCGCATATAATAATGTATAATATTGATGTCATGGGAGATGTGATGTTTAAAAAGTTAGCTCAACAATTGAAGGCTCAAAATGTGGAGAATAAGTATTCTTCCGTGTCTTCTCCTATTCAAAATTCAGAGAATCCTTTCTTGAAAAATCTTTCAAAGCATGCTCTGAATTTGTATGAGCGAAAAACTGATGTAAAGAATTTTACAAAATTAGCCCTTTCTGATCCTGAAAATTCTTCTCATAATCAAATTATGGACAAATTATTCCGATATGGAGATGTAATTGATCCATTTGAAGAATCAAAATTATTTGATTTGTCTGATAATGAACATTTTTTACGTGATTTAGGTTTGAAATAATTTTTACTTTAAAATTAGGCTTAATATTCTTTTCACACCTTGAAACTTTTTCGTTTTTTGTATATAATTTTTCTATAAGAAGAGATAGGAGTACAAAATGTTCGAACGTTTTACAGAAAAAGCAATTAAAGTAATAATGCTTGCTCAGGAAGAAGCTCGAAGATTAGGTCATAATTTTGTTGGAACAGAACAAGTTTTGTTAGGACTAATCGGCGAAGGTACTGGGGTTGCTGCTAAAACTCTAAAGTCCATGGGGGTAAACCTTAAGGATGCAAGAGCTGAAGTTGAAAAAATTATCGGTAGAGGCTCTGGTTTTGTAGCAGTTGAAATTCCTTTCACCCCAAGAGCTAAAAGAGTTTTAGAGCTTTCTTGGGATGAAGCAAGACAATTAGGTCATAACTATATTGGTACAGAACACTTGTTGCTTGGTTTAATCCGAGAAGGTGAAGGTGTTGCCGCAAGAGTTCTTGAAAATCTTGGTGTTGATTTAAATAAAGTAAGAAGTAACGTTATTAAAATGTTAGGTGAATCAAAACCTCAAGCGACTGCTGGTGGAGCTGGTTCAAGTTCTTCAAGTTCAAGTTCTTCATCAAGTGGAAAAACAAAAACTCCAAGTTTAGATGAATTTGGTAGAGATTTAACGTTAGCGGCTCAAGAATTGCGTTTAGACCCAGTTGTGGGTCGTGAAAAAGAGATTGAACGTGTAATTCAAATTCTTGCAAGACGTACAAAAAATAACCCAGTTTTACTTGGTGAGCCTGGTGTTGGTAAAACGGCTGTTGCTGAAGGTCTTGCTATAAGAATTGTCAATGCTGAAGTTCCAGATATTTTGGATGGCAAAAAAGTTATTCAATTGGATATGGGACTTTTAGTTGCAGGTACAAAATATCGTGGTGAATTTGAAGAACGTCTTAAAAAAATTATGGATGAAATTCGCCAAGCTGGTAATATTATTCTTGTAATTGACGAAATGCACACCTTGATTGGTGCTGGTGCTGCTGAAGGTGCTATTGATGCTGCAAATATCTTGAAGCCTGCTTTATCAAGAGGTGAAATTCAAGTTATTGGTGCAACAACTTCTGATGAATACAGAAAATATATTGAAAAAGACTCAGCTTTAGAACGTCGTTTTCAACCAGTTCAAATTGATGAACCTTCAATTGATGAATCTATTGAAATTATCAAAGGCTTGAAACCTAAATATGAAGAACACCACAATTTGGTGATTTCAGATGAAGCAATTGTTGCTGCTGTTAAATTATCTAGCAAATATGTAAACGATAGATTCTTGCCAGATAAAGCAATTGACGTAATCGATGAAGCAAGTTCGAAAGTTAGATTGAAAGCATCTAATATGTGTCCAGAAGGCAAAGAACTTGAAAAACAATTAAAAACATTGATTAAAGAAAAAGAAGATGCAATTAGAAATCAAGAGTTTGAAACAGCTTCTCAACTAAGAGATGATGAAGCAGACTTGAGAGATAGAATTCGTGAAGTATCTGCTAAATGGAGAGAAGAACACGATGCAAATAAACCAACTGTTACTGCTGAAAATGTAGCTGAGGTTGTTGCAATGATGACTGGTGTTCCTGTTACTAAGTTGACAGAAGGCGAAAGTGAAAGACTTCTAAAATTAGAAGATACATTACACCAAAGAGTAATAGGTCAGCATGATGCGATTGTTGCAATTTCAAAAGCTATTAGACGTGCAAGAGTAGGTTTAAAATCTCCAAATAGACCTATTGGTAGTTTTATCTTCTGTGGTCCTACTGGTGTAGGTAAAACTGAACTTGCAAAAGCATTGGCAGAAGCTATGTTTGGATCAGAAGATAACATGATAAGAGTTGATATGTCTGAATTTATGGAAAAACATTCAACTGCAAAACTTATCGGTTCACCTCCAGGATATGTTGGATATGACGATGGTGGACATTTGTCTGAACTTGTAAGAAAGAAACCTTATTCAGTTGTATTATTTGACGAAATTGAAAAAGCTCACCCAGATGTTTTCAATATTATGTTGCAAATATTGGATGACGGTAGATTGACTGACTCAAAAGGTCGTCACATCAGTTTCAAAAATACAGTAATCATTATGACTTCAAATGTTGGTGCAAGTATGATTACAAATACATCAAAACTTGGTTTCACTACTGCTGAAGACGAATCAAAATCAAAATATGAAAAATTGAAAGATACTGTTTCTGAAGAAATGAAGAAAGCTTTCAGACCTGAATTCTTGAACAGAATAGATGAAACAATTGTATTTGCTCATCTTTCTAAAGAAGAAATCAGACAAATTGTTGATTTGATGTTGAAAGATTTGTTCAAACGTTTAGCAGAAAAAGAATTGAATATTGATGTTTCTGATGAAGTAAAAGATTACTTAGCAGAAAATGGATATTCTGAAGCTTATGGTGCAAGACCATTAAGACGTTTAATCCAAAGAAAAATGGAAGATAGTCTTGCTGAAGAAATTCTTTCTGGTAAATATGGCAAGGGCGATACAATCAAGGTTTCTCTTGTTGATGGAAAGATTACTTTTGACAAAGCTTCTAAAGCAAAAAGAGCTAAAAAAGAGAAAGAAGCAGAGCCAACTGAAGAAACGGCTACAAATTAATTTATAATTGACGAAAGAGGCCTTATATTTTAAGGCTTCTTTCGTTACAATTTCTTAATATTTTCTGCATTATCTATTTAAAAATATTTTTACAGTTTTTGTATAATCTTGATGGGGACAATTAAATAAAGTTAGGGGACATTAAATGCGTGTAGATTATGTAAGTAGTTATACTCAAAAGTCTGTTAATTCAAGACAAAACGTCAATACTGTTTCAAAACCAGTAAATCCTTCGGTAGGAATATCAAATATTGTTAAACTTTCTTTCACTGGGAAGAATATCAATCAGTTGGCTTCTTTAACTCCAGAAAACAATGGTTTAGGGCTTGCTGAAACTTCTCAAGGTGGAGAAGGTTGTGTTGGTTATGAAATTGTAGAGAGCATGCGTAAACATGAAAATATGGATGCAAGAAGTTTCATGCCATTCTGGGAACATAATAATCCAAAAGGTGGTTACAAATTTTTGATTCATAGAAAAGAAGATTTCCCCGCTGGTGTTGCAAAATTACCAGATGAAATGCCTAATAGTGCTTTTTATAGTGCTGAAGTAGGTGAAGATTTAGCTACTGTTGCTAAAAAATTAGGTTTAAAAACAGATGAATTAAGTTATGTTATTCAAAGTCGTCCTAACGGAAATGGAAAAGATGCGAAATCTAGATATTGTATTTTAGAACCAACAAGTGTTGCAGGAGAAGTTAAACGCCCTTCATCAAGTGTTTTAGGAGAGCTTGATACAATTCCTTATAGATTATTAAAAATTTCTGAACATAACCCTAGCTATAATAAATTGAAAGGTCAACCTCATTACTTTGTTTACACTTCAGATTTGGCGAAAGCTTCAAAGCCATATTCATATGATTGTTGGGGTAATGTTCCGTTTGAAGCTGAAATTGTGAATTCTGATTGGATGAGAGTTCAAGCTGATTTACTTCATTCAAAGATGAATACTCCAGAATTTGGTTTTTATGACCCTGCAAGTGTTTTAGCTCATGATAGAGTTGCACATACTTATGGTGTTCATGTTGCTAATCGTTCAGCAAATGGTAAAACAGATGTAAATGGTGTAAAAGTTCATATCATTGATCATAACACTGGTAGAAATTATCAAGGGTTGACTAATGACCCAATGAAGTTTATTTCTGTTGTCGGAGATGAAGCGGATGCTGCTGCGTTGAAAGCAATGCCTGATTTTGAATTATTGAGAAAAGCTAAAGAACAAGGTATGGCTGCTTTATCAGATAGAGAAAGACAAATTGTTTCAACAATTGTTGATCCATACTTAGCTCCATTTAGAGATGGGTCAGGAATGTATAATATCTTAAAAACAGGTATTTCTGCGGTAGAAGCTAATCCTGAAAATATTTCAGAAGGAACTGTTTCTCATACTTTTGACAAGGAAATGAAAAGTCAAGAAACTCCTGATGCAGCCAAATTTTTGACTGATGATTTTGCAAGAATTCAAACAAAATCTGTTGGTAATGGTGTTACTCCTGCAAATTTAAGATTGAATGACCCTACTGCAAATTTTGGACGTGGTAATAATGGTTTATCTGATGCTAAGGCAGGATTTACAACTTTTGAATATAATGGTTCAAATATAGATGAAGTTATTGCGGCTAAAAATAAAAACGCAAAATGGCTAACTAATTTGATTTGGGAAGCTGGTGAAAAAGGACAAGCAGAATTAAATAAATTATTCTTTAACGAAGGTCAAATTGCTGACGGTCATAATGTTAAAGGTTATTTATCTCCAATTAGGGAAGGAGATATTCTTGTATTTGGATTTGGCAGACCTGATGAACAAAAAGGTTTCCCTATTTCTACAAAAGGATTTTTAAACTTCTTAAAAGATGAATCTGTACCAAAAGAAATGAAACAAAAAGTTAAAGTTCTTCTTGGTGCTGGTCCTTGGAATAAGGATGCTGATGACTATAAGGCAATCGTTAGAGATTTAGAAGAAATTGGAAAACTTGATGGTGGAGCATATAAACATAATATTATGTATGTTGATGGGTTTACTCCTAATAGATTGGTAGGTGCTGCTCATTATGGTTTATTTACTTCTCGTCGAGAAATGTATGGTATAACTCCAATTGAATGTAAAATCGCTGGTACTCCTTATGGTACTACTGCGACAGGTGGTCCTGTTGATTATACAAATCCAAAGAATGGTTTCCTAACAAGAGATGCTGTTGAATTAAGACCAGAAAGATTTGGTTTGTCTTGGGCAAATTCTCCAAAAGAAATTGATGAAGCTAGGGTTAATCACCAAGCTGAGCAAGTTGGAGATATCTTTAAATCTATGATTTATGAATATTCTAATGACAGACCTTCTTATATTGCAAAATCTAAAAAAAATATTGAAGAGCGTGTGGATTGGCACAATAACGGGGAATATAACTTCGGGAAGAGTGCTAATAGATGCTACTTAGATGATATTTTAGAAGTTGATAAAGGTTGGGAAGCTCGTAATAAAAATCCAATGCGTAAGGTTCAAGGTAAATTTGGTGAATACATTGAACAGGCTGAAGAAATGATGAAACATACAAAGTCAAAACCACTAAAAGTCGTTCTAGCTGTCGTTGTTGGAGGTTTAGCAATTGCTGGTGGTGCTTATATGCTTCTTCAAAAAAAGAAAGCTCCTGCACAAACAAAAGTTGCTTAGTCTTGCAATAAATTCAAAATATGTAAAAAGAAATCGGATAGAATATTTTTCTATCCGATTTTTGTGTGGTTATTGTAGTATTTTATTTCATATAAATTGAAATTAATGCCATAATTATTAGCATTAGAGCTATGAACACTATTGAATCTAAAACTCCTGTTCCAGAATTTTCAAATGTTGGATGTGAATTTTCATGTAATTTTGTGTTTTCGCAACTAATCATTTCTTTATCCATAAGATTATCTCCTTTTATATTTTTTTTCATAGCACAATATAACCAATTATCTCATTGGTTTTAATTTGAATAAATTACTCTGGTTACGGAGCGTTTGGAGATATTTCTGAAAGGTAATCTCTCTTAAGACTTGCAAAATTCTTTCGTAAGTATGATTTGTTGTAAATGTATGTAAGAAGAAGTGAAAATTGTGATGATTCTGGAGGAATAATATTTTTAAATCCATAAAATATCTTCTTAGAATTTTCTTTCTTTTGAAAAATAACATTTGTATTTGTGTAATTAGATGAAACTAAATACTTTACACTTTTTGTATCTGATTGGTATATTGTATTATTATCAGTAGCTTGAATGGTATTTGTTACTGGAGAAAAATCAATCGACAAATTTGCAACGTTTGAACACATTGTTGCAAAAAATAAACACATTATTAAGAATAGTCTAACGATGATTTTCATTTTATTATTATATCTCAAATCTTAAAAAAGTCTATTTTGTTACCCTCTGTTTCATTTGAAAACAATTTATTTTTATACTACCGTGTAGTTATGGAACGTCTTATTGGAATATCAGATATTCACGGAGAGTATGAAAAGCTTTGTGCTGTTATAGATAATATTGCACCTCAAAAAGAAGATACAATTGTATTCATGGGGGATTACATTGATAGAGGCCCGAAATCAAGAGAGGTTGTTGATAAGCTTATTGAGCTTGAAGATGAGTGTAACTGTGTTTATTTAATTGGCTCTCATGAATATGCAATGTTACATGCCAAGTCTGATGATTATTATAATTATTTGTTCTGGAATTATGGTGGAGATGCTACTGTCAAAAGTTATGGAAGTTTTGACAATATAATGAAAATTCATGGAGATTTTTTTAATAATCTAAAATTTTATCATATTCAAAATGGTTATATGTTTATTCACGCTGGCGTTAGAATTGGTGTTCCTTTAGAGCAACAATCAGAAGAGGATATGGTGTATATTCGTACAGAATTTTATAAGAAGAAACACCATTTGCCATATAAAATTATTTTTGGTCATACTGAATTTAATGAACCTCAAATTCAAGACGATAAAATTTGTATAGATACTGGTTGCGGAAAATTTAAAGATGCACCTTTAACGGCTGTTGTTATTGAGAATGATGTTGAACATTTTGTTAATTCTGGAATGTAGATAAAACATTAAAAAAGAGGTTTTAAATATCCTCTTTTTTATTACATATTTTTATCCATAAAAAATATGCGCTTGACGCGATTCGAACGCGTGACCTATCCCTTAAAAGGGGAGTGCTCTACCTGCTGAGCTACAAGCGCATATCAACTATTCATATTTCCTTGGCTAACGGTTCAATCACCGTGTGTATTCATCTTAGCAAGAACATTTTTTATTGTCAACTGTTTTTTCTTATTTTTTTATAAAACATAAAAATTCTCTTTTTATAAATAAAAAACTCCCCAGTATAGGAGAGTTTTTAAACTGTTTTTTATTCTAGGTTGATATATTTTCTTGCACATTCAAACATTGAATTGAGTAGTGCTGCGTTATTATTCAAGTCCATTCCATTTATTTCTAGCACTTGTTTGATTCTATCCTCCCAGATGTTGTAGATATCATTATTGTCTAAATCTAAAATTTTCCCAATCATTTGTAGTTCTTTAAAATCAATGGGGATTGGATAGGCTCCTCTGAGCATATCGACGATATCAATTCTTTTCTTTCTCGGAAATGCTTTAAGAAAATTGATGACACTCATTTTTTTCTCATGTAGCATGCTTTTTAATAATTCGATAGTTTCATCTTGAAGCAGGGGTTCTTGTGGAATTTTGTATTCTTCAAATTCTTCTGGGTTTATATCCATGACTGTCGCAATTCTTTCTAAAGTTGTACTTCTTGTTGAAAATGGAATTGTTTCATCAATCAAATTATAGACGTATGAGAGGGTTACTCCAATCATTTCGGCAAAATCTTTTTTATGAAGTCCATTTTTATCTAAAAATTTAGCGACCTTTTGTGAACTTTTTTCGTTTGTTAATTCTTTTTTCATAGTTTATACCTCATGTTTTTTCTTAATTTATTTTTTATTTATCTTTTTGTTAAGCTTATACTTGCTATATCATTACGGTAATATTTATTTACGTTAAAATACTAAAAGAGAATTATTAGAAGATATTAAAGGATTAAGGATAATGAAATTAGTTGTAGGATTAGGAAATGTAGGAGATAAATATTGTTTTACTCGTCATAACGTAGGGTTTATGGTTGTTGATAAGTGGGCAATAATGAATGATGTTACGTTTAAGGAAGATAAAAAGCTCAAGTGCTTTATTGCTAAATATAAGTCTGGAATGGAAGATATAATGCTTATTAAACCGACAACGTTTATGAATTTATCAGGCGAGGCGGTTATTGCAGTAATGAATTATTACAAAATCGATATCAGTGATGTTATTATTGTCTATGATGATTTATCTTTAGAACTTGGTAAAATTCGTTTTCGCCCAAGTGGTTCAGATGGTGGTCATAATGGGATTAAATCTATTATTAAGCACCTTGGAACTTCAAATTTTGCAAGATTGAAAGTTGGTATTGGGCCTCAGCCTCCTATACCTGCAGAAAATTTTGTTTTACAAAATTTTTATAAGGATCAGTTAGAAACTCTTAAACCTGTTTTGAAAAAATCTATTGAAGGTGTTCAATATTATTTTGAAAATGGTATGCAAAAAGCCCAGAATACCTATAACTAGATTTGAATAATCTCCCGTTTAATGCTATAATACTTAAGCGTAAGTATTAAAATAGGAGTTATTACTAATGAGTTTACAATTGGCTGAACAATTTGAAGCAAATGAACAGTATGAAGATGCATACCGTGAATATAAAAAAGAATTTGACCAAAATCCTGAAGATTTGGGTTTGATGGAACGTTTGGGACATTTATCTTTAATCCTTGAAAAGCCAGAAGAAGCGGCTTGGTACTATCATGAAATTTTAAAACGTGATGTTGCTAATCCTCTTGCATATGAACAATTGATTTCAATTTATGAAAATACTGATAAATATAAATATTATATTTATCGAGGTAATAAAAATTCGCTTGAAGGTAAATTAGAGTTTGCTGTTAATGATTTTAAAAAAGCGTTAGCTGTTGCATCAGATGAAACTCAAATTATTATGACAAGATTAACACTTGCTAATTTATACCGTCAACAGGGAAAAGATTTAAAGGCAATTGACGAATATAATGTTATTTTAGAATATGATAATTTACATGAAGAGATTTTCTTGCAATTAGCCGATCTTTACATGAAAGATGAAGCATATTCGAGTGCAATTGATGCTCTTCAACGGGCAAAACAAAAAGGTTTTGATACTGATAGAATAAATGAAGGCTTAGCTGCGGTCTATCTAAAAAGTGGCGATGCTGCAAGTGCAATAAAATATACAAAAGATGAACTTTTAAAAATTCAATGTATGTTGGAATTGGGGCAAATCGATGAAGCTTATGCAAAATTAAATTCTTTACCAGATGAATTTAAAAATTCTCCAAGATATTTCACTCTTCAAGCTCAGTATTGCTATTCTGCAAAAGATTTTAAAAAGGCTTTAGAGTATATTGATGAGTATAATAAACTATCACCAAATTCACCATTAACATTTCAGATGAGAGCATTGGTCTATGATGAAGAGGGTGATGAATATAACGCTCATGTTAACTGGGGTAAGTATAACATGCTTAGAAAGAACACGGATATTGCTGTTAATGAGTTCTTAAATGCTGTTCAATTGAAGGACGATGATATAGATTTGTTGTTTCTTTTGGCGGGTTTGTTGACAGAGTCAGGTGAAACAAATCATGCTGCTGAATATTATGAAAAAATTGCCAAATTAGATCCAAAAAATAAAGAGGCTCTAAGAAAATTAGCTAAATTTAGAGAAGGCATTGGAGATTACAGAATGCAAGCTAAATATTTAGAGAAAATAGTTGAAGCTGACTCTAAAGATTTGCAAGCGTTGAAAGAATTAGCAAAAACGTACGAAAAAATAAAAGATTCTGACGGTGCTATTGAAACTTATAACAAATGTTTGGATTTAATTTCTGATCCTGCTGAAATCCAGTTAATTAAAAGTAAGCTAGAGAAATTGGAATCTCATGGTTCATCTAGCGTTGATGATTCAGTCGGTTTAATAGACAAGATTATGGGATTTTTCAATAAGGGTTAATTTGCGTTAACTTTTATCACATTTTTACAAAAAGAAGTCTAAGTAGGCTTCTTTTTTTTGTATAATGAATAAGGAAGTAGTTTTGAGGGTAATATGAGTAGATTTATTGGAATTCTCGGGATAATTTTTATATTTGGTTTAGCATATTTAATGTCTAATAATAGAAAAGCTATTAATTATAAAACAATTGGAATGGGTTTTTTATTACAAGTTCTTCTTGCAATTTTTGTATTTAAAGTTCCTTTTGGACAAAAAATGTTTATGGCAATAGGTTTATTTATTCAAAAACTTTTGGTTTTTGCAAAACAAGGTGGAGAATTTGTTTTTGGCGGATTGATGAGTCAAAACTTTACTCAAGTATTCCCTGGAGGCTCTATATTTGCTCTTCAACTAATCTGTTCAATGGTCTTTATGATGATATTGGTTAATCTTTTATATCATTATGGTATTATGCAACGTATTGTTGCGGTATTGGGTAAAGGCATGAATAAATTACTCGACGTGAGTGGAGCAGAGGCTCTTTCTAATGTTGCAAGTTCTTTTGTTGGACAAATTGTTGCTCAAATTATGATTAAACCCTACCTGGCAAATTTAACAAGGTCAGAGCTTTTGGCTTCTATGACTGGTAGTATGGCATGTATTTCGGGTTCAATAATGCCAATATATATCGGTATGGGTATTCCTGCTGAATATATTTTAGCTTCTTCTATTATGGCTGCTCCAGGAGCTTTAGTTATTTCAAAAATAGTTTACCCTGAAACTGGAACTCCAGAAACAAGCAAAGATTTTAAGATTTCTGTAAGTAAGCGTCATAGAACGCATGCTAATATTTTTGATGCAATTTCTTCAGGGGCTTCTGAAGGTATGAAGGTTGCTATAAATGTTGTTGCAATGATTTTGGCTTTAGTTGCCTTAGTCGCAATGATTGATTGGATTTTGGCAGGTTTTGGAACTTTAGTTGTTAAATTATTCCATTTTAATTTAACAGCTATTGGTATGGATTTAACTCATCTTTCAATGAATATGATATTAGGTAAGATATTTGCATTGTTTGCAATCTTGATGGGTGTTCCTCTTCATGAAGCAACTACTGTTGGCGGTTTGATGGGGACAAAATTGGTGTTAAATGAAATGGTTGCGTATTTGGATTTGACTAATCCTGCGTTGCATTTGTCCCCTAAATCATTCTTGATTGCAAGTTTTGCACTTTGTAGTTTTGGTAACTTTGGTTCAATTGCAATATTACTTGGAGGTATTGGGGAACTTGCTCCAAATCAAAGAAAGAACTTGGCAAGATTAGGCTTAAGGGCTTTGATATGTGGTACTTTAACTTGTTATATGTCGGCTTGTATTGTTGGAATTTTATTTAATTAATACTTAATAAAAGTAATATTTTTTACATTTTACATTTTTAGGATATAATTATAGTATGGAGATAGTAAGAGAACTTAGAGAAATTCCGAATTTATCATTAGCACTTGGCTTTTTTGACGGTGTACATTTAGGTCATCAAGCCGTTATAAATTGTGCTGTTGATTTTGCTCGTGAAAATAATTGCAAATCTGCGGTTGTTACTTTTAAGGAACATCCTTATTGCTATTTCAAAGGTGTTTCACCTAAATATATTTTGACTTTGGAAGATAAGTATAAATATATAGAGGAATTAGGTGTTGATTATTTGATAGAACTTGATTTTGCTAAAGTTTGTACTATGACTCCAATGCAGTATTTGGAAGAAGTTTTAGTTAAATATTTTTCTCCAAAGGCAATTTCTACTGGTTTTAACCATAAATTTGGTGTTGATAAATCTGGTAATGTAATGTTTTTATCTGATTGTCAAGAAAAGTTTGACTATATCTATTTTGCAACTCCTCCTCAATCAATTTATGGAGATGTAATTAGCAGTACTGCAATTAGACAGTTTATAAAATCTGGTTCAGTATTTATGGCAGATACTATGTTAGGTCGTAAATTTGCGGTTTCAGGTACTGTTATTAAGGGTAAAGAACTTGGTGCGACTATTGGTTATCCAACTGCCAATATAATTTATCCGTTAGATATTGTTGAACCACCTCATGGTGTTTATGAGGTTGAGGTTAATATTGGAGATACCCAAACTTATAAGGGTTTGGCAAATTTCGGGGTTTCTCCAACTGTTTCAAATTCTGGCATTTGTACTCTAGAAACTTATATTTTAAATTTTAAAGGAAATTTGTATGATTCAGATATTAAAGTAAGTTTTGGTAGATTTATTAGGCCAGAAATTAAATTTTCTAATTTGGATGAATTGAAAACTCAGATTGACTTGGATCTTCAATCTTTATAAGTTTATAAGGTTTGAAATAATAATTTTATATATATAAAAAGAACCGAGATTTAATCTCGGTTCTTTTTAGTTGTTTGTTTTTGGCTTATAACTCAATGTTATTAGCTAAAATATCCATTTCTTCTGCTGAAGCGTATGCAGAGTGACAACCACAGTCAACATAAATAACTTCACCAGTTGTACCAGTAGATAAGTCAGATGCTAGGAACAAACCTGTTTTACCAACTTCGTCTAGTGCAACATTTCTTCCTAGAGGAGCTCTAGCAACTGCGGCTTTTAACATTTTTGAAAATCCGCTGATACCCATAGAAGCTAATGTTTTAACTGGTCCAGCAGAGATACAGTTAACACGGATACCTTTTTTACCTAAGTCAACTGCTAAGAATCTCATTGCTGATTCTAAAGCTGCTTTAGCTACGCCCATTACGTTGTAGCTTGGAACAGAAAGAATTGAACCAAGGTATGTTAATGCGAAAATTGATCCGCCTTCATTCATAATTGGTTCTGCGTTACGACAGATTGTAACAAGAGAATAAGCACTTACGCCTAATGCAGTATTCCAACCGTCTTGAGAAGTTTCAACAAATCTTCCCATCAAATCTTCTTTTTTCGCAAAAGCAACCGCATGAACAACGAAATCTAATTTTCCATAAACTTTTTCGCATTTTTCAAAAACAGCTTTTACTTCTTCTTCTTTTGTTACATCACAACTCATGATGATTTTAGCACCCATGCTTTCAGCGATTGGTTTAACTCTTTTTTCCATCGCTTCTCCAGCATAAGTGAATGCAATTTCAGCTCCTGCATCGTGAAGTTGTTTAGCAATACCATAAGCGATTCCGTGAGTATTTGAAACTCCGAAAATTACACCTTTTTTACCCTTCATAAGATCCATATTAAATTCTCCCTAATTTCTTATAAAACTACCCCTTAATTTTATCAAAAATAAACTGCGAAAGCAAATTATAGATTCATTTTACTTAATGTAAACAATTGTAAACAAAACGAGAACTACTGAAATTGGGCGATTTTAAAAGTTTTTATATATATAAGAGAGTTATATATTGGAGAGCTTAAAGTGAGCATTAACGGCGTAAATCAAAATACAGACATTCAAAAGCTACTCAAGTTGATGAAAAGCAACAAGGGTGCTAATGTTGGTATGTCTAAAAAAGTTGATGCTCGTATGACAAAAGAAGGTTCAATTTTTGCAAAAACTGTAAGCTCAACTTCTAACAATAAATCTAATGTTGCTTCAACAAATAACAATGTTCAAGCAAGAACTATTGGTAATGTTCAATCTGCCAATGTAGCAAAATCTATTTCTAATGTTTCTGCTACTTCTTCAACTTCTGCTTCTACAAAAGCTCAAGGTTCAACTTCTTCTGATCGTAGCGAAAATTTAGATTTATCTAATTATGATTTTGATAACTTAACTTCTGTTTCTGAAACTGAATTGAAACAATTAAAATCAGAATTAACAGATTTAAAAAATTCTAATATTCCTAGATTTTTCCAAAATGATGTTGAAAAGAAATTATCTAAAGTAAAATCTGAGATTACAAAGAGAAATGCTGGCGAAACTAAAAAAGATGAAGTAGCTCAAGAATCAACTAAAAAAGATGGAGAATCTTCAAAAGCTGATGCTCAAACATCTGCTTCTCAATCTAGTTCTGCTGCTTCACGAGCAGAACAAGGCACTTCTAAAATGAATCAATCTGCTTCAAAAATGAAATCTTTAGATTCAAAGATGAAGAGCGATGAAAAGAAATTAAATAAAAATATGAAAACTGCTCAAAGAGAGATTTCAAAAAATGAAAAGCAAATGGAAAAAGAATCTGCAAAAATAGAGAAAAAAGCAGCTGAAATGGAAAATATCAATTCTCAAATTGAGCAATTATCAGCTGTAGCTTCTTCTGATTCTGCATCTCAAGCTGAAAAATCTGAAGCTCAACAAAAAATTCAATCTTTCACTGGAAATATCGGAACATTACAAAAAGATATTAAAACAGGTACTAAGTCTTTAAATAAAATTAAAACCAAATCAAACAAACAAATTAGAACTTTAACCAGAACTTCAAAAAGATTTAAAACAACTCAAGCTCAAAATAAACAAACCATTCAAGCTAATCAACAAGAATCAAATAAAGTATTAAATGTTGCAAACAAAGTTGATCAAATTGGTTCTTACACTGTTACTGCTGGTCAAATTACACAATATGCTGGTAGAGCAATGCAAGCGTGGGCTCCAACAGCTGCTGCGGGTAGAGTCGTTGAAACTGTTGGTACTGTTACTGAAACCGTTGGTAATTATACTAAATGTGCTGCTAATGTTACAAAAGCAACAGTTCAATTTGCCCAAGGTAATATTGGTCAAGCATTTATGTCAGTTGGTTCTGCAATTTTGTCAGGAGCTTCAGCTGTTAAAGGAACTCAACAATTAAATAAATCTATGGGTGCAGCTTCAAAAACTGCTACAAAAACAGCAGACCAAGCTGCAAATGGAGCTAACAAAGCTGCCGAAGGAGCTAAGGAAGCTGCAAATGGAGCAAAAGATGCAGCAACAGAAGGTGCTAAAGATGTCGCTAAAGATACAGCAAAAGATGTTGCAAAAGACACTACCAAGGACGTAGCTAAGGATACAGCAAAAGATGTCGCAAAAGACACTACCAAGGACGTAGCTAAGGATACAGCAAAAGATGTTGCCAAGGATACAGCAAAGGATGTTGCAAAAGACACTACAAAAGATGTTGCAAAAACAGGTTCAAAAGCTCTTAGAAAATTTACTTTTGACGATGCAAGACAATTAGGTACCGCTCTTATGAATGCTGGTCAAATGATTGAACAATCAAAACAAAAACAAGGTGCTCAACCAGTTAACAGACGTCAAATGAGAGCTCAAAAATTACAAAGAAGAAGAGTTGTTTAGTCAACTCTTTTTTTTTAGTGTTTCCTTGGTAGTTCAAATTGCTAGATGTATATAAAATAGTTGTGATGTGCTTAGATTTTTCTGAGAGATTGCAAGATTATATTGTTAGTTTCTATAAATCTACTTCTCTCCCTAACCCTCTTCCCTTAGAGAGGATAGGAAGGCTGCATTATACACTAAAAGAGGTAGGAATATACAAAATCCCATTCATACTTAGCTAGACAGTTTAGTCACAAGATGCCCATTGTCAGCATCAAGTCTTATACTAAGGTATAATAGGTTATTTTCGGTTTGTTTATCGCTATTTATGAACTGTGCTCCTGCAATATTGCCTTGTGTAAAAACAACTTGAGCTACTGTATCTATTGCAATGTCCTCGTAAACAAGCTTTATTGGGATAATTTGACCAATTGATGTTGGAGTCTTAGTTTTTATTGCAACTCCACCTCTAGAAATGTTAATAAGGCTCTGGATGTCTGTGCCTGTTTTATCTATCACAACAGGCTTTTTCAAGTCTTTTATGTCGTATCTAATGTAATTCCTTTTCTCATTTTCTTGTTGCCCGATGATTACATCAATAGAGTGGCATTGATGCTCGCCAACAGGAGCTAGTTCTGTTGCGAATACAAAACTATTCCCTAATATAAGTATGCCTAACAACACTCTAAATAAACGTTTTAATTTGCTATTTATCAATGCTTTCCTACCCATTATAGATTGACAACTCGACATGATGATATTATATAGATATTCTCTATTCTATTTTAAAGCCCTCATAAAATATTTTTAATAGTAACTTTCTTTATTTTTAATTTATTGTTACAAACAAAATAAAAGACCCCAGATTTTCATCTGAGGCCTTTTGATTATTTAAACTATCTATTATCTTAAGTTATTGAATGAAAGATTCATTGAGTCTTCAAGTAATATGTTCAAGTATAGAAGTTTGTTTGCTGTTGCTTGGTCTAAATCTACAAACATTGCACCTGCTCTGCTTGTTGTTGCTGTAACGATTTTAACGTTTGTTTTGATATCTAGATCTCCATATGTTAAGTGTACTGGAACAACATCTCCAACTTTTAAATCGTTGTGGTGAGAAACTGCGATACCGCCTCTTGATACGTCTAGCAATCCGTCAATTTTGCTTGATTTTTCTAATGCTACTGGGTTTTTAGTATCTGCTACATTGAATCTCATATATTGTCTTTTATCGATGTTATCAATGTTGTCTTCACCTTTTCTTTGTGTGTATGTGATACTTCCGTCACCATCTGGAATATTTGGAGTTGGGTCTGGTTCTGGATCTGGTGTAGGAGGTACAGGTGGTTCTGGAGGATCTGGAGGGGTTGGATTATCATCTGGAATTTCTAATGGAGTTGCATCAACTATTCCATCATCTGGGTCAACATTAGAATCTTCGCCTTTGAATGTTCCATCTCCATCACCTGCTGGGTAATAGTAGTTTCTTTCAGTTTCGCCTCTGCCAGTATCTGTTACGTCATCTGGTCTTACTGCGTGTCCTGTTGGAATTCCTTCCACTCCATCAGGTGTTCCTTGAACTTTGTTTGTTGTAGGATCTTTTACTTTAGTAAATCCATCTTTATTGAATGTCGCATGAATTCCATTTGCGTAGATTTCATCAGCTGTAATATCTAATTTGCCTTTGTCTAATACTGCGTTGTCAATTTTTACTGTTGAATTAGCCCAAGCTTCATATCCGCCATCAAGTGTTTTTTCAGTTTTTCGGATATTATGGTTAATATCAAGAGCTTTAACAACTACATTGTTAGGAAGTGCTTCGTTTTCGTATTCTCCTGTGTAACCTCCGTTTGGTAGGTTAGGGTTATCTCTTAGACCGTAATCTCTTGGTCCGAAATAGTCTTCTGGCGTTACTGCGCTGTCTTTAATGTGACCTAAGTTTTTGATGTGCATTTTTTGACCACGAGTAACAATTTTCATATCGCCTTCAGCAGTGATGTTGTCAATTGTTGTGTCACCTGCAAATTCAACATCCAAATCGCCTTCTCTAGCAATCATTGTTGATACTGTGTTCAATTTTGTTTCATTATCTCTGCCGTAAGCATCGAAACTATTTTCTCTTAAGTAGATGTTTTCGTTAGCCAAAGCATCCATTTTGTTATTTGCGGCATCTGTTTGAACAAATGTTACTTTGTTGTCTTTTGTACCAATACTTCCATTAGAAATTAAGGAAATTCCAGTACCTTCAACGTTAACATTGCCTTTAGTTTTGTTTGCATCTAGCATATTGTATCTAGTTCCGCTTGCAGCACCTCCGTTAGCGTGGCTAGAATCATCAACTGTTAAGATAACTCTGCCATCTGCTTTGATAGAATCAATATTCATATCAGAATCAATAGCTGCATAGTTAATAACTAAATTATTTGCTGTTGTTGAATTTTTAGTTGTTTTTGCTGTTACGTTGCCACCAATGTTAGCATTGATAGATTTAGAAAAATCTCTTGAACCTTGATTTTTTGGTCCAATTCCTGTGCTACCAGAGATAGCTCCATCTTGTTGAACTTCTGTACCGATTGTTCCATCAGTAACATACATATTAAGATTTTTATTAGCTTTTAATAATGTTTTAACTTTTGTAGCGCTTCCTTCATTTAGAATGCTTCCGTTATTTACGTTAATATTGATGTTGTCGCCAGCTGTAATGTAATTATCATTTTCAGTATTATCACCGATTACAACATTACCATTTTCGCTTGTAATATTAACATCTTTTTGTCCATTTACTAAACCTTTAACGTTAACTCCGCCTTTAGAGTTGTTGTTGATGTAGATATTATTGTCACCATTAACTCTGCCAGTAGATGCAAGGTTAATACCCTTAGCACCTGTATTTGTCATTGTTAAATCTCCGTTAGAGTAAACAGTTCCAGCTACATTCAAGCCATCAGCTCCAGCATTTGTAAGGTTAGTTGTTGTTCCGTTATTACGAACTGTTCCGTTTACATTGAAAGCTCCATTATTATTTGTCATTTTCAATGTGCCTTTGTTATTAGTAACTGTTCCATTTACAACGAGGTTTGTTCCATCATTTGTAAATACAGCATCGCCTGTATTTGTAAATGAACCTTTAACGTTTAAAGCTCCAGCTTTGTTAAGAACATTAGCGTTACCGATATTAGTAACAGTTCCGTTAATGTTCATGCCTGCGGTACCAGCTTCAGAGTTTGTCATATTCAAACCACCGTTACCAGAAATTTTACCAGTTTCAGTAACGTTAAAGCCGTTAGCTCCGTTATTAGTCATATCAAGAAGTCCGTTTTCATTTGATACAGTTCCTGATACATTTAGTTCTGTTCCGTTATTTACAAATGTTGCATCTCCATTGTTTGTAAATGTTCCGCCAACTGTTAAACGTCCACTGTGGTTTGTTACAGTAGCTTTTCCTGTGTTGTTAGCTGAACCAGTGATGTTCAAACCGCCAACACCGTAGTTAGTCATTTCCAAGCCTTGTGAAGATTTGATAGCTCCGCCTTGTTTAACGTTTAAACCAGCAGCACCTTTGTTAGTATAAGTTGCTTTACCGCCAATTGTAACATTTCCTGTAACGTTTAAACCATCTTGACCGTGTTCAGTATTTAAGAATTCTGCATTACCTGTTGTGTTAAATGTTCCACCGATATTCAATGCACCAGTGTTCGCTAGTTTATTATTGTTTGGGGTATATCCAGTGTTCTTTTCTGTATATCCATTTTGCACATAGGCATTTCCATCGTGGTTAACTGTTCCGGAGAGATTAATTCCTTTACCTCCCTCGTTTCTAATGTTTAATTGTCCTTTTGTGTCAATATTACCAGAAATATTTAATCCTGAATTTTTTGCATTGTTTGCTAGTTCTTCATCTGTTAAAGCATTTCCGATTGTTGACTTGTAACCATACGGATCGTTATATATATTAGTTGTTCCATTATTTCTGATATTTCCAGAAACGTTTAAGTCTCCTTTGTTATTGCTTAATTGAACAAGACCTTTTGCATTTGAGATATTCCCAGAAACAGTTAATCCGTCATTTCCGTTATCTCCATTGACGCCCATGTTGTGTACAAAAACTCCACTGAAATCAGTTGCTTTTGGATCTCCTGCGTAGTTCCCGCCTGTTGCATAGTTTACAACATCTCCTGCAATATTAACACTGTTAAGTCCCGTAATTCTTATTTGTCCTGTTGTATCACTAATAAATTCGTTTCCAGTTGTTAAATTATTCGTGTTAACTAAGTTATTGAACAATGCAGTTGCTTGATCTTGAGTTGAAAGTATGGTCATTTTATCAGTGTTGATTCCGCCAACAATTCCTGCTCCTTTAGCAACATTAACATTGCCAGACATTAAATCAACATTGCCAGATGAAATTATTTTACCGTCAATGGTAATTGTAGAACCATTTTTGATGTAACCATCTTTAACAGAATTGTTATAGTATTCTGTTAGGGCTGCGGAGTCATTTTCGCCTCCAGTATATTTATTAAATGGTGTATATACACCTAATGAACCAACGTTTAGAACGCCAGAGGCTCCAACAACCATTCCGTTTGGAGATATAAATACAGCCTTACCGTTATAGAATCCATTACCTCTAACAGAGTTAACAATACCATTGATAACGACTTGGTTATCTACCATGTTTACAAATGTGTTAATATCTGCAAAATTTAAGTTTGCAACATCACCTTGTCCTAGGTTGAAGTCTTGATAATGTCTAAAGCCCGTCCCATTGTTTTTGGTAGTTGGATCAATATTAAAAGATCCACTTCCCCCATTAGTAACTCCTGAGATTGTGCTAGCAGCAAAAACACTTAGTCCCATTGTCTGCTGAACCATAAACAAGCCTGTTAGTAGTACGGCAATTGTTCTTTTTTGATTCTTTCCACTTTGTCTCATGTTCTATCCTTTCATTTATTCAAAATGCTTATTTTCTTGGTTTTGCATGCATGTTTCAGGCATGGATACTATATATATTTATAAACGGTTTTTTATGTGCCAATCTTCAGCATTTTGAAATAAATCTTTATAAAATTTTACAAATCTTTACTAAATGAAAAGGCTAAAGTCTAAGCTTTTGCCTTTTCATCTAATTATTTGTTACGGATTTAGAGAGATGTGATTTACATCGTCTAAAATCATATTTAAGTATAACAATTGGTTTGCAGTTGATTGGTCTAAGTTAACAAACATTGCACCTGCTCTGTGATCGGTTGAAGAGATAACTTTTACATCTGCTTTGATATCTAAGCCTCCGTATGAAATGTGTACAGGAACAACATCTCCAACTTTTAAATCATTATTGTGGACTACTGCAATACCGCCTCTAGATACATCAAGTAATCCTTCAATTCCGTGTCCTGGTTCTAATCCAACTGGATTTTTGTTATCAGAAACACTGTATCTCATATATTGACGTTTATCGATAGAATCAACATTATCATCTAAGATTTTTCTTTGAATAAATGCTTGTCTTCCATCTGCATCAGAATCGATATTTGGTTCATCATCAGTATCAGTGTCAGTATCAGTATCTGTGTCTGTATCTGTGTCTGTGTCTGTATCTGTATCAGTATCTGTATCTGTATCTGTATCAGTATCAGTATCAGTATCTGTATCTGTATCTGTATCTGTATCTGTATCTGTATCAGTATCAGTGTCTGTATCAGTATCAGTATCAGTGTCAGTATCAGTATCAGTATCAGTATCTGTGTCTGTGTCTGTATCAGTATCAGTGTCAGTATCTGTATCTGTGTCTGTATCAGTATCAGTGTCAGTATCAGTATCAGTATCAGTATCAGTATCAGTATCTGTGTCTGTATCTGTATCTGTATCTGTATCTGTGTCAGTGTCTGTATCTGTGTCAGTGTCAGTGTCTGTATCAGTATCTGGGTCGGTATCTGTATCTGGAACTAGTGGAGTATCATCTTCATCATAGTAGTTTCTTTCAGTTTCAGTTCTTCCAATTCCTTCAACATCATCTGGTCTAACTGAGTGTCCCATTGGATCTCCGTCAACACCAATCATTTTGTTTGTTGAGTCATCTGGTTTTTTGCTGTATCCATTTTTACCAAAGTGAACATATACACCATTTGCATAGATGTTATCTGCGGTAATATCCATTTTCCCATTATCAAGAACCGCATTTGTTACTCTAACTGTTGAATCTGCCCAAGCTTCATGTGATCCATCAACAAGTTCTTCTGTTGGTCTGATAACGTGGTTAATGTCAAGAGCTTTAAGAGTTACATTGTTTGGAAGAATTTCTGATTTGTAGTCATCCTTGTCGTAACCTTTATCAAATTCATATCCATCATGGTGAGGTCCAAAGTAATCTTCTCCATTGATGATTGCTGGATCTTCAATATGACCTAAGTTGGTGATTGTTAGGTTTTTACCTCTAGTGATAACTGTCATATCACCTTCAGCTGTGATATTGTCAATTGTAGTATTTCCTGCAAGTTCAAGGTATAAATCCCCTTCTCTTGCAATCATTGTACATATTGCATTTTTAATAACTTCACCATCTCTGCCATATTCATTGAAGCTATTTTCTTTTAAGTAAATGTTTTTATTGGCAAGTCCATCCATTTTATGGTTATCAGCATCTGTTTGGATGAATGTTACCATATTATCTTTTGTTCCAATGCTGCCATTAGAGATTAATGAAATACCTTTACCAATGATATTTGTTCCGTTTTCTTGAGTGCTAGCGTTAATCATATTATATCTTGTGCCGCTAGCTTTACCTGTTGTGATATGATCTAAATCATCGACAGTTAAGATAACTTTCCCATCAGCCTTGATTTTATCGATGTTCATATCGGAATCAATCGCTGCGTAATTGATAACTAAATCTTCTGGTTTGTTTGCTTTGTTGGTTGTTGCTGTAACTTTACCTTTAATATTTCCATTGATTGATTTTGTGAAATCTCTTGAACCATCAGCTTTTGGCCCAATACCAGTACATCCAGAGCCTTGGCAAGCTTTTTGTTGAACATCAAGACCGATTGTACCATCTGTAACGTTCATATTTAGGTCTCCACCAGCATTTAGTAATGTTTTTACAACTCCATAGTTTAGTAAGCTTCCATTGTTAATTGCGATATTGATATTTTCGCCAGCTGTTACATAGTTGTTATTTTCAGTTTCATCACCAATTACAACATTACTGTCTTTGTTGTCGATGTTAACATTTTTCTTTGCATTTGCTAGACCTTTAACATTAACTCCGCCTTTACCAGAGTTTGTAATATTAATATCTTCTGTTGAATTAACCCTGCCAGAACTGTTTAGGTCTAATGCTCCATTTTTGTTAATAAGGTTTACATTGTTGTTTGTCCCAGAAATATTTCCGTTGATTTCAAAGGTTTTTCCTTCATTTGTCATTGTTAATTCTGATGTATTAGAAGAAACATTTCCGTCAACTTTCAATGTTCCTGCTGTATTTGTAATGGTTGTATTGTTAGAATCCTTGAATGCGATTTTATCATTAGCAGTTGTTGCAGAGTTGTCATTATTTACGGAACCATCAATGTTCATTCCGCCTTCGCCGTTATTTGTAATTGCTAGGCTCCCAGATGTATTAACTTTACCTGTTTTTCCAATGTTTAATGTTTTGCCATCATTTAAAATTTCGGTCTTGTTTGTAAGGGTTTTGCCTCCATCATTTTTAACAGAACCATTAATGTCAAGATTTCCAGCGTTGTTTGTAATTGATAAATTAGAGCTTTCTGCATTTACGTTGCCACTGTTTTCAATAACAAATCCGCCTTCACCATTATTAACCATGTTAATGGTGCCGAATTCTTTTTCTGCATCGGTTAATTTATTTGTTACTGTTCCAGAAATGTTGAATTGATTTCCGTCATTTGTAAACGTAGCATCTCCTCCGTTAACAAATGTTCCTCCAATTGTTAAATCTCCAGCTTTATTTGTAACTGTTGCAGTTTTATTATTCTTTGCGGAACCAGAAATATTTAAACCTCCAGCACCAGTGTTCAACATTGCAAGATTATTTGAAGAAATGCTTCCGTTATCTTTAATATTTAATCCAGCTTTACCGTGGTTTGTATATGTTGCATCTCCTCCAGTTTTAACTGTGCCTGTAACATTTAAACCATCAACACCATGTTCAGTGTTTAAAATCTCGGTGTTTCCAGTAGAATTAACTGTTCCTGAAATATTTAATGCTCCAGTATTATCAAGCTTTAGGTTATTATAACTATATCCATAATCTTTTTTTGTGTATCCGTTTTGGATATATGTATTTCCGTTATTATTTACTGTTCCAGAGATATTTAAGCCTTTACCTCCTTCATTTCTGATATTAAGTTGACCTTTAGTATCTATCTCGCCAGATATACTTAATCCAGAATTCTGAGCATTCTTTTTTATTTCATCTTCAGAAGTAAAAGCACCATATGGGTCATTGTATATATTAGTTGTTCCGTTATTACTAATTTTCCCGCTAACATCTAAGTTTCCTTTGTTATTACTTAGTTGGATTAACCCATTTGCATTTGTAATATTCCCAGATACATCTATTCCTTGAGTTCCATTATCTCCATTAATTCCAAGGTTGTGTATTATAACGCCACTATAATCAGAACTTTCGGGGTTCCCATTATAGTTTCCTCCTGTTGCATAGTTAACAATATCTCCAGCGATATTTACTCCATTTTGAGATGTTATTCTTATTTGTCCTGTTACATCACTGATAAAAGCATTCCCAGAAGAAATATTTTTTGTATTTACCAAGTTATTGAATAATACATTTGCTTCTCTTTCTGAATTAAGTAGTCCCATTTGATTAGAGTTAACTCCCCCAATGATTCCAGCACCTTTGTCAAGATTCACGTTCCCACTGATAATCTCAACATTATTTGAGGAGATAACTTTTCCTTTTATCGTAACTTCAGAACCGTTTTTAACGGCTCCCTTGTCTATTGCCTTGTTTAGGTTTTCAATTGTTTGATTGTCTTTTAAGTTTTTGTAAAATCCATCGGCTGGTGTATAAATACCTAAGGAGCCAACGTTAAGAACACCAGAAGCTCCGACAACCATTCCGTTTGGAGAAATAAAGACTGCTTTCCCATTGTAGAAATTATTATTTCTCATTGTATTAACCAAACCATTGATATTGATTTGGTTATCTACCATATTTACAAAGGTTTCGATGTCTGTTGCACCATATTTATAAATCAAGTTTGCAATATCACCTTTTGATAGGTTAAAGTTTTCATAGTGCCTGAAACCAATATCACCTTTTGCTGTACTTGGGTTAATATTATATACTCCATTGTTCCCAGTTACGCCTGTGATGTCACTTGCAACAACGGATAATAGCATTGATTGTTGCGCAATAAATAGAGCTGTTAATGCTGATGCAACAATTCGTTTACTACGTTTTCTGCTATTTTTCATGTGAATATCCTTTCATCGTTTGATATAATTAGATAGTTTAAATAATCATAATCGGCATAGTTTAACTATATTTTAGCAAGTACATGGAAAAATAGTTTTGATTATTACTTTTTTTTAAGCCCATGCTTCACATGCTATGAATAACTATTACTACATTAATAACGATTCTAAATATATAAAATTGCTAGATATTCACTTTTTGTTAAGTAATATTAATCAGGATTTTTTACAAGTGTTTTCTGCGTAATTGCATATACTGCATAAAATATTCCAAGACATAATAACATTTGCCAGCTACCAGCAATGAATACAATGTATTTCTTTAGTATATACAATAATACACCTGTTGGAATTGCAGAGATTAAGATTCTTAATAATGTATTTTTAGGAACATTTAATCTTAATTCTGGCAAAACGATGATTAAGCTTAGTAGTAAATATAAGAAATTGGCAGAAAGTGTTGCAATCCCAACTCCTACAAGTCCCATCTTTGGAATAAGAACGACATTGAGAATAACTCCGATTATTCCAGAAATTAACTTGATTATAAATTCAATATGTGTTTTGTTTGCAAGATGGTATTGTAATGTTGTATAGTCTGTCATAGCGAGGAAAAAGACCCCGAATGAAAAATATGGAACAAGAACACTTGCTTCATAAAATTTTGCATTTGTGAACATATGAGTATAATCAACGCTATACAAACTAATTATTGAAATTACTGGTAATGCAACTAGAATGTAGTATCCTAAAAACTTGGAGATAATTGGTCTAACATCAATTTTAGCTTCATATAAGTTAATAATTCTTGGAATTGCTGCAACTGTAATCATTGCAAATAAAGTCATTAAGATTGGTAAAGTTAATCCATATCCGACACCCACAAGTGCAGCTTTTGAAAATCCACTAATTCCGTTCATAATGAACTTGTTACTTTGGGTTATAATCCAAGCACTAAGTGATGTTGCGGCAATTGGAATTCCATATTTAATAATTGGAACAATAAATTTCCATTCAATTTTTTGGAATTTGAAAATCTTGAGTATTTCACTTTGATACAGTAATAATATATCTATCAGTGATATTGATACCCCCATTGCAAGTAATATTGATGCAGCTCCTAGGTTGAAAAATTTTGCAAAGAAAACTGCGAGAAATATTGTTGCAAATTGGTTTAATATTGTTGTTAAAGTGTATGATACCGATTTTAGCTGAGCTCTTAATAGTTGTGATAACAATGCTCTGATTGCAACTGGAATTATTAAAAATAATACAGCTAAGAAATATTTAAATGGGACATGGAAAAAGCTATATAGACTATCTTTAAATATGAAAGATATAGCGAACATTAAAATCATGTTTAATGTTAATATTGTTACAAGAGTTGTAAGGTACTTTGGCAAATCTTCCATCAATTGGTGATGTCTGAAGAATCTCAAACCTGATAGTCCTACCCAATCAGAAAATAAAATACAAAGGAATGATAGCATTGCGATTGATATGGTGTACAAACCATATTGTTCTGTTGAGAATAAGCTTGTATAAATTGGCACCGTTATAACGTTACCAAGCATTCCACATAATTTTGACGGTGCATATTTTAGCATATCTGTAAATATGCCTTTAATTTCTTTTGTTTCTAGCTCTTTATTTTCTACGTATTCCATATTTCCTCTTCTATTATTCTTATATAATTTCCCCGAATAAATCATATTCATCTGCTTTTGTAATTTTAACAGTTTCAATATCGCCAGGGATAACTTTTCTGTTACTTGTAGCATACACTAGTCCATCAATTTCTGGGGCATCGTGTTCTGATCTCATGATAATCACTCCATCGTCAGTGTATCCCTCTACGATACATTTTATAGCTTTATCTATATATTTTTCGTTGTTTTCTAATGAAATTTTCTGTTGTAATTCCATTAGTTTATTACGTCTTTCTTTTTTAATTTTTTCGCTAAGGTGACCTTTTAGCGTGTCAGAATAGGTTCCTTTTTCTCTTGAATATTCAAAAGCCCCCATTCGGTCAAACTTAACATCCTTAACAAAATTATACAAGTGTCCAAATTCTTCTTCTGTTTCCCCTGGGTAACCAACAATAAGTGAGGTTCTAACTGAAACATTCGGAATCCTATCTCTTATTTTTTGAACGAGTTTTTTATAATCCATCACTGGTCGTTTCATTCTTTTTAACATGTCTGGGTGTGAATGTTGTAATGGAATATCAACATATTTAACGACTTTGTCTAATTTTGCGATTGCATCAATAAGTTCATCTGTCATTTGTGTAGGGTAAGCATACATAATTCTTATCCACGATAAATCCTCAATTTTGTTTAACTCCTCAAGTAGTTGAGGGAGTGCTTGTTTCCCATATAAATCAATTCCGTAAGATGATGTATCTTGTGCAATTAGTATGATTTCTGAAACTCCTTTTTCAACCAGAGAATTCGCCTCTTTTACAATGTTTTCAATTGGTCGAGAAATGTACTTCCCTCTCAATTTTGGAATAATACAATATCCACAGCTATAATTACAACCTTCTCCAATTTTTAGATATGAACTAGCTCCCATCGTAATTTGCTGTCTAGGAATGTCTTCTAAGTAATGATATTCTGGTTTTTCTTCTATAAGACTTTCGTATTCTGTACCTTTAGCAATGTCTTCTATAATTTTAACTATATCTTTAAGATTTGAAGTCCCAATCATTCCAGATAATTCTGGAATTGCTTCTTTTAAATCTTTATCGTGTTTTTGAGAAAGACAACCAGTAACAATTACTTTTTTCCCTTCATCAATCATTTGAAGAATACTTTGTACAGATTCTTTTTCTGCATCGTGAATAAATGAGCATGTGTTTACTATGACTATATCAGCCTCATTTTCATCAAGTGTTATTGTATATCCTTTTTGATCAAGTAACCCAAGCATGAGTTCCGCATCTACAAGGTTTTTTGCACATCCGTGGTTAATCAACGCTATTTTCATAAATACCTCTTTTAGAAATTCTATCATTAATTGTAAAATATATCTGAAATATTACGATTTATTGATAATTTTATAGTAAAATAAGGATATGAAAACTGTTGAATTATTAGCTCCTGCAAAAAATTTAGAAACAGCAATTGCCGCAATAAATAGTGGTGCGGATGCAATTTATATCGGAGCGTCAAATTTTGGAGCAAGAAAAAATGCCCCGAATCCACTTGAAGATATTGAAAAACTAGTAAATTATGCTCATTTGTTTAACGTTAGAATTCACGTTGTAATTAATACAATTCTTAATAATGAAGAATTAAATAAAGCAATAAATTTAGTTGAAAACCTATATAATATTGGTGTTGATGCAATTATTGTTCAGGATATGGGTTTATTAAAAGCTGCAATTGATGGAAAGTTACCCCCTATTGAAATTCACGCAAGTACTCAATGTAATACAAGAACACTTGAAAAGGCTAAGTTTTTCGATAGTTTAGGTGTTTCTCGTGTTATTCTTGCAAGGGAACTTTCTGTTGATAAAATAGCTGAAATTTGTCAAAATACGAATTGTGAAATTGAAACTTTTATTCACGGTGCTCTTTGTGTTTCGTATAGTGGTCAATGTTACTTATCCTTCGCTAATGGTGGGCGTTCAGCTAATAGAGGTGAGTGTGCTCAGCCTTGTAGAAAAAAATATTCTTTGGTTGATGAATCTGGTAAATTTATACAAAAAGATAAATATTTATTGTCTTTAAAAGATTTTAATGCCTCTGAAAGCATTGAAAAACTTATTAATTGCGGGGTAAATTCTTTTAAAATTGAAGGACGTTTGAAAGATATAAGTTATGTGCGAAATGTTACGGCATATTACAATAACTTAATAAATAAATATGCAAAACGTACATCTTCTGGAAAAGTTTTCTTAGATTTTAAGCCAAATTTGTATAAAACTTTTAATCGAGGCTATACATCTTATTTCTTAAAAGATAGGGAGCAATGTTTTAATTTTACATCTCCAAAGTCTAGAGGTGAAAAAATTGGAAAAATATCAAGGGTATTTAATAATTCTTTTGAAATTGACGCCAATTTGAACCCCCAAGATGGAATTTGCTTTATTCATAATGGCGAAATGAGGGGATTTTTAGTTAACAAGGTTGATGGTCATCGTGTATATCCAAATAAAATGAATGGATTAAAATCGGGACTTGTTTTATACCGTAATTTTGACTCAAAGTTTGAAAAACAGCTCGAAATATCTAAAACTGTTAGAAAAATAGGTGTAAATATAACTATTGAAAACTCAAAAATTGTGGCAATAGATGAAGATTATAACACTGTTAGTTTAGCTTTACCTGATGGTGATATTCCAAAGAATCTAGAAAAACTAAAACAGAACTATTTAGCTCAATTTAGTAAAACTGGAGATTCTCCGTATTATTTACAAGAAATTCATATTTTAGATGAAAATCTAAAATTTCTGCCTGTTTCCAAGTTAAATGATTTACGTCGTTCTTTGTTAAATTTATTAAGTAAAGAAAGATTACAGAAATATACACGTGTTTCTCAAAAGCCTATTCGTTATGCTGATTTTCCGCTTCGCAAAATTGATTATAAAGGTAATGTTTTTAACTCCGAGTCAAAAGAGTTTTATAAAAATTGTAATTGTGATGTCCTTGAACCCGCATTGGAAGCACAACAAAATGTTTCTTCTGGTATTGAACTCATGCGTACGAAGCATTGTTTGAAATTCGCATCAGATTTATGTGGAAAGGCTTGTAAAAAGCTATATTTAGTTGATTCAAATGGTAAAAAGTATCCACTGAAATTTGATTGTAAAAATTGTGAAATGGTTATTTTAAGTCCGTAAAAAAAGGTAGTTTTGCAAAACTACCTTTTTTAATTTGATTTAATTTGAACAATTTATTTTATAAGAGCTTGAACTTCTTTAAATTTCGGATTTTTAGAGGTTTTTAACCATTCAAATAGTGCTATTTCAACACAAGTAATTTTTGCTCCATATTGTTTTAAAAGTTCTAAGCCAGCCTTGTATTCTTTTTTATTTCTACTTGCACAGGTATCTTTTATTACATAAACCTCAAACCCTTCATTCATCAATGCTACTGCTGTTTGAAGTACGCAAATGTGGGTTTCTATTCCACCAATTGCTATTTGTTTAATCCCAGCATTTTTAAGCTCGTTAATTTTTTGAGCAAAAATTGGTTCTAATAGAGCTGAAAAAGAGGCTTTTTCTGTTACAAAAGTTTTTTCGTCAAAAGCTTCTTGTAATAGAGGAACTGTATGCCCAAGCCCTTTTGGATATTGTTCTGTTGCAACTATTGGAATCCCTAACACTTTTGCTGCTTTTGCTACTTTAGTCATGTTTTGAGCAACTTCTTCTCCATATTTTGATGCTTGTACTAGTCTATCTTGAATATCAATGATAACTAAAGCACTATCTTCAATATTTAACATCTTTTAATCTCCTTTTTTTAATGCGTATTGTTTATATTCTTGTTTTAATTGTTTAAGTAGTTTTGTTAGCTCTTTGTCTGTTAGTTGACTTAGTGGAATTTCAAGTTTTGTGTTTTCTGCACTATCAAGCCCACTATGGTTAATTTCTATTTTGAATTTTGCATATCCATTAAACCTAATAACTAATTCGCTATGCAATGTTTCGTTTTTTAAGCTAAAAACGCTTTCAATATTATTTGCATACTGGCTTACTTGCGTATTTGTAAGTTTTGTTTCGCATTCTTTTTGAAATCTGAAAAATACTGGTTCTATAACGTTTTTCATCTTGTTTGTAAATGCAACTTTGAAAAGTTTAAAATCCTTATGCCTAGGTTGGTCTTCATCCTCAAGCCAGCCATTTTGCATACCCGTCACTTCAGATAAAGATACAGTCATTTCATCGTTTTGAATTGCTGATTTTAAACTGTCTTGAGTTATTTTATCAAGAGTCTCGAATGATTGAATTCCAATTTTAGACATTCCTGCATGTATTTTAAATTCTTCCCCCATTTTGTCTTGAATTTTTTGTATAAGTTTTTTTGTACCTTCTAAATCAATATTAGGAAGAATTAAATAAAATTTTCCACCTCTTGCTGTTGCAATAATATCATCGCCTCGAACTGTGGTTTTAATAATTCCAGCAAGTCTATTTGTTGATATTTTTGTTTTATTTTTATCATTAAGTGTAAGAATTGAAAAAATCCCGTTTTGGATTCTTAAATCATCGGCAATATCAATAAAAATATCTTTTAGATAATTGCATTTGTACAGATTGGTCTTTTCATCAATTACACCTTGTTGGTATAAAAATTTTTCATTTCTTTGTTCTATGTTTTTTAATGTTCGTAATTTATAACAATTAATTGTTTTGATTACAAAATCAAAACTTTCTGCATCTATTGGAACATAATCATAAATCCCTGCATCATAAGCTTTTAAAATAAGTTCTGTATTTATATCATTTGGGATTAAGATAATTTCACTGTCAGGTTTTGTCTCTTTAATCGTTTTGATAGTTTTAAATATTGATTCTTGCTCCTTAATATCCGCATACAATAAAACTACACAATATAAAGAGTTTTGTAATGCTTTTTTTGTTTCTTTACAATTGCATTTTGTAATTTTGTCATTATCACGCAACAGAACTAATTTATTTAAAATTAGTTCTGTTGCATTCTCATCTTCTGATATTAATAATATATTGTTATTTTCAATCATTAAATTCTATACCTGTAAATGTTTCTTGATGCACCAGAAACTCCCTACAGCCCCAAATAAGATACTCATTGTAAACATTACAAGAATAACTAAATTTTGTGCATAAGGTGGAGATGGTACCATAAAGAATTTATGAACATTAACTAATCCATTTTGAACATAGTTGAGTGGTATAAGTGCCAATAATGAACCTGTAAATCCGTAAAAAGCACCTTGCATGATGAATGGAAATCTTATATACCAGTTGCTTACACCCATCAATCTCATAATTTCAATTTCTTCTTTCCTTGATTGGATAACGAGTTGAATAGTATTATTAATAATAGTAATTGTTAATAAGCCCATAATTCCAATAACAATAATGGTTATAGTTTTAACAACATGGTTAACTAACTCAATCTTCGTCGCTAAATCTTTCGCATAGCTCATGTCTTCAACTGCACGGATTGTTTTAATATGGTCAAAAACTCCTTGCAAATTTTCTGGAGTATCTACTTTGACATGAAGTGTGTCAGGAAGTGGATTGTCAATATTTGGTAAACTCATCTCATTTTTAAGTTTATGCCAAGATTCTGCTTTTGGTATTACTTCAATGTTTTCAACATGCTCAAATCGAGAGATTTCAGATTTAACTTCTTTTGCGTTTGAACTGTTTTTTAAATAAACAGAAATTTCTAAAGCACTACCAAGTTCTTTTGAAAATGATGAAATTGAAAGTGCAGTTCTGAAACATGCTGCAAATATCATAAGAATTGCCGCCATTGTGGTTATAATTACGATATTTACCCATCCTGTGCGGATAATGTCATTGAATGTTTCTTTTCCCAATCTATATAAAATTCTTAATTCACATAACCAATCTTTTGGAATATGTTTTTTTACGTTTGATTTTAAGTTCTTATTCATAAGTACCTGCTTGTATGTCCCTTACTATCTCCCCGTGGTCAAGAGTGATAACTCTTTTCCTAAAGTAATCAACCATAGCGTTATCGTGTGTTGAAACAATAACTGTAATTCCTCTTTGGTTGATTTGATCTAATATTTGCATAATTTCCATAGAGTTTTTAGGGTCTAAGTTCCCTGTTGGTTCGTCTGCAATTAATAATGGTGGTCCATTCACAATTGCTCTCGCAATTCCAACTCTTTGTTGTTCTCCCCCAGATAATTCAGAAGGAGTTGCTTTTTTCTTTTCGTGAAGACCTACAATTTTCAATGCTCCGTTTACACGAGCATCAATTTCTTTACTGCTTATCCCAAGAGTTCTAATTACATATGCAACGTTATCATATACTGTTTGATTTTGTAATAGTTTATAGTCTTGGAATACAATACCCATGCATCTTCTAAGATTTGGAATTCTATCATTTGTTAAATTTGCAATATTCAATCCTCCGATTGAAACAATTCCGCTTGTTGGTTTTTCTTCACTATATAAAAGTTTCATGAGGGTAGATTTACCTGCCCCAGAAGCTCCTACAATAAAAACAAACTCTCCAGAATGGATTTGCAAACTAACGTTTTTTAACGCATAATGGTCGTTTTTATACCTTTTGGTTACATTTTGAAATGTTATCATATATTACCTTGCTCTTTTTCTTTTTTAATTATTGCTCTAATTCTTTTAGCGAGAGTTTTAGAATCTAGTCCATAATATTCTATAAGCTCTTCCGCTTTTCCACTTTGTCCAAATTCGTCATGGATTCCAAAACGATAAACCTTTGACGGCAGTTTATCCGCAAGCGTTTCACATATTGCAGAACCAAGTCCGCCAATAATAGAGTGGTTTTCTACGGTTATTGCAAGCTTTGTTTTCTTTACGCTTTCAATTACTGTTTGAAAATCTAAAGGTTTAACGACTGGAACATTAATAACTTCAAGTGAAATATTATCTTTCTTTAATTCTTCTGCGGCTAATAAAACTTCTGCTAGTGTTTCTCCATTTGTGAATACAGAAACATCTGTACCTTCTTCTACAACAACCGCTTTATGGATATCGAAACTGTAATTTTCATCGAAGATATCTGGAACATTACTTCTAGGAATTCTGATATATGTTGGTCCTTCATGCAGCGCAGCATATTTTATTGTTTCTTGGCATTCTTTACAATCTGCTGGAACAATGACAGTCATGTGTGGAAGCCCACGCATTAAGGATATATCCTCTAGAGCTTGGTGAGTTGCACCATCTTCTCCGACGGTTACACCACCGTGAGTTCCAACAATTTTTACGTTGAAATTAGGATAACAAATACCATTTCTGATTTGGTCGTATGTTCTTCCTGTTACAAATACTGCAAAACTTGCAACAAATGGAATTTTCCCTTCGGATGCTAATCCTGCTGCTGTTGCAAGCATGTTTTGTTCTGCAATTCCACAATCGAAAAATCTGTCTGGGAATTTGTCCGCAAAAATTTTTGTCTGAGTTGAGCATGCCAAATCTGCATCCATGACAATAATTTTTTCATTTAGCTCGCCAATTTCTGCTAAAGTTTTCCCAAATGCTTTTCTTATGGAATTTGTTTTTGTTTTGTCTATCTTCATCTATATCCTCAAATATATCGTGCTTTTTAGGCTATTTAATACCCCTTACATTCATAATTTTACCATAAAAACCTTATTCTTTCCATTAAAAATTTTACTAAATGCATATATCCTTGAAATTCAATAATAGCCTAAAGTTTTCTTTTTAATGTAAAGTTTTATTAAAATATCCTTAGAATTTAGCAATATTTTCCCTTCATAAGTATTTAAAGGGTAGAATGGTAATAGACTCAATTTTATGTAGGAAAGGAAAAATTTATGAATCAAATTCCATGTGTACCGATGACAAACCCTTATATGGTACAACAACAGACAACATATATGCCTGTTCCACAACAACCGAAATATAATGCTGTAAATATTGAAATCAGTAATCCATCAGTTGGAGCTCAAGGCGTAGGAGGTCAACAACAAGCAGCATATGCTCAACCAACAATGCCTCTATACAATTACCCACAAGCTCCAGTGTATAATTATCCACAAACAGCTCAGCAACCATGCTATATGCCACCTCAAATGAGTTATCCAACTCCAGCACCTGCTCCAGCTGTTGCATCAGTTCCGCAAGAAGCTCCAAAGGTTCCAGAGGTACAACAACAAAATTTTAATCAACCAGTTGTGACACCACAACCAGTTCCAGTTGAGCCAACTCCAGTAGTTGTTCCTCAACCTCAAATTTCAGAAGCTCCAAAAGCTCCTCAACAAACTCCAACTCCAGCTCCTGCTGAAGCTCCAAAAACAACAGAAGCAGCTAAACCAGAAGTAGTTCCTTCTGAACCTGTTGCTCCTCAAGTTGATTTGAATTCTTTCATTGCAAAGTTAGCAAATCCAGATTTTGATGCTCAAGTAGCTGGTATGGAAGAAATTGCTAAAATGGTAAAAGAATCTCCAGAAAAAGCAACTGAATTAGTTGATACAAAAGTGTTTGATGCTTTGACAAATATTATTAACTTTGACTCTAGCAAATTAGAAGGACCAACTCCTGAACAAGTTGCAGCAAGAGAAAAGATTTTGTCAGGCAAAGAAGTAACTGAACAAGAAAAAACTTTAGCTAATACAATTTCTCCACAAGAAAAAGCTGAAAGAAACAAAAGTTACGCATTGTTTACATCAGCAATAATGCAAAAACTATATGCTGATGAAGTAGCTAGATTATCAAATTCTACAGTTCCATTAACAGAACTTCCAGGAGCTGTAACAATTGTAGATCAATTGAAAGATAATCCAAACCCAATGGTAAGAGCATCTGCAATTGAAGCATTGAGCTACTTACAAAACCCTGAATACAAAAAAGACTTAACAACTGTATTCACAGTTGCTAAGGATGACAAAGATCCGAATGTAGCAGAAGCTGCAAAAGCTGCGTTAGATAAATTGAATCAAATTCAAGCTCAACCAGAACAAGCAAAGTCTGAACAACCAAAACAAGAACAACCAAAGACTGCTGCTTAGGTTTTAATCAATCGCAGTTGATTTATAAAAATTCCTTTCTTTAAATAAAATAAAGCCCCTTTAAAAAGGGGCTTTATTTTTTAATTATGTAATTAAATTGTAAATTCTTTTAGTTTAGAACTTTAGTAGGTGATTCTTCATTTGTTGCCATGTATGATTCTGGAATTTCTGCACAATTTTCATAACCAGCCATTTCAGAAATTTGTTTACACCATTCGTATATTATTTCATCCTCTTTAAGTTTGTAAGAAATAGGTTTTCCAATTTTAATGGTTACATTTCTTCTTGTGAATGGTTTTAACTTTGGATATCCGTCCCAATTTGCAATTGCAACAGGGATTATATCTGCTTTTGCATTTTTAGCAATAACGGCAAATCCTTTTCTAATTCCTTCTAGTTTTCCGTATGGTCTAGTTCCTCCTTGAGGGAAAATTCCTAAAGACCAACTTGTGCTTAAAACATCTTTAACAGTTTTAAATGTTGCAATTTCTGGCTTCGTTCTGTCAACGGCAAAAGCACCTAACCTTTTTACTAGCCAACTAAGTTTTTCATCTGGGTCAAAAAGTTCCTTTTTTGCCATGTATGCAATTGGACAATTTGCGGCCATTGAAACCATCGGTGGATCAAATATTGAAACATGGTTTCCCGCATAAATATATTTTCCTACCTTTGCTTTGTGGGCTGGAATGTTATTTCGACCTTCAATTTTAAAATTATAGAAGATTAAATAAAAACCGTACACAACAATATATAAGAAACCCATGTAAAAAATTGTTCTAAATATATTATACTCTTTTGCATATCTTCGGTTGAAGTTTCGAACTTCTTTAGCCATTATTCTTTTCTCCTTCAGTGATTTTATCTGCAGGTTGTTCTTCTATGTATTTGAATCCTGTAAGTTTTTGAATTTCTTCAATCCATTTTTCTTTCACAATATCAGTGTTTTTATTATAAGGAATTGGTTTCCCGATATTTACAATGATTTTCCCTGTAAAAGGCCATCTTTTTACTTCGTTTGAACCGATAATTCCAACTGGTAAAATGTCACATTTTGTAAGTTTAGCTAAGCCTGCAAAACCTTTAGTTACGCCTCTAATTTCTCCAGGTACACCTCTTGTGCCTTGAGGAAACATTCCAAGAACCCAGTTGCTTTCTCTGATAGTTTGTACTGTTTTAACAGTAGATGGCCCTAAGCTTTCTCTATTTACTGCAAACGCTCCAAGCCAGTCAATCCACCATCTCAAAAATGGAATATCAAAAAGTTCTTTTTTTGCCATAAAAGAAACACTTCTAGGCATAACTGCTACCATTAAAGGTGGGTCCAAAGTTGATAAATGGTTTGGACAAACAATATATCTATTATCTTTTGGTACATTTTCAAGTCCATGAACTTCTAACCTGTACACCAGTTTTAGTCTTATCATATAGCCAATTTTACAGACTAAAAATTGAAATAAGGTTCTCCAAATATTAAATTGGGATGCCTTTCTTGAAGAATATTGTTTTTTTTGTTTTGTCATAATTTTGCTCTCCATTGTCTGTATGAGTATTATACATAAAAATATGTTCGGAGGCTACTTTATAAATTTTTTTTATTGTATTATCAAGGTAAAGTAAGGAGAGATAAGATGTTTGAGTTAAAAAAATCAAATAATTTGTTAGAAAATGAATTGTTTAAAAGCGTATATGATAAAACCCCAGATTATATCAAGAGTTTAAATCTTATGGATTTTAATAATAAAGGCGAATTTTCTTTTATTTTGAAGAAAGAACACTTGAAACAATATGATGAACAATCAAATCCAGAAGGTTTGGGTTTGGAGGATTGGTTTGCTGGTTATGCAAAAGAGGCAAAAGTTTCTACGGCTGGTATTCGTGGTCCTCAAAATATTTTATATCCTCAAGATACAAGATTTCCTATCAACTTAGTTGGGATTGTTCTTGCGACTTTGGCAAAAGCTCTTGTTGCGAAAGAAAAATATCCAAATAAAAGGATTGTAAAAGTTGCGGGATGTGAAGTTCGTTATAATTCTCAATTGTTTTTAGATGCAATTACGAGAATTCAAGCAGCTCAAGGTATAGAAACTCTTGTTCCTGTTGGAAAGAGAACAATTCCTATTTGGTTAGCTTCATTTTTAGCATTCAAGCTAGATTTGTTAGGTGGGGAATATATTACATCTAGCCATGGTATTTCTGTAAAAAATGCTACAAAGGATTTGAACTGCCAAGGTAGTCAATATTTGCCAGAAGAATCTATGGAATTTGTTAATAAAATTCAAGCTATATTTGATGAAGTTAACGAAAAAGGTTCATATGAAATCAAAATTTCTGCTTCTGATAATCCATTGATAAATGAAAATGTTTTAAAACTTGTGGATGATGGTGTTGATTTGTATGTAGAATATTTGAAATCAGGGGTTGCTCAAGATTTTAATTTAGATTTGATTAAAAATTTAAACTCAAAAATAGTAATTGAAAATGTGGGTGGTTCTGCATATCGAACCCTATCTCGAGTTTTGAACAAGTTAGAAATCTCTGAAAAGTTTGATTGGTTTGATGTTGAAGAAGATTCATTTTTCCATTCTATCGGAAAATATGACGTTACGCCAAAAGGAGAAAAAGCTTTTTATGATTATTCCGTAGATGCTACTGTTATTGCGAAAAGAGCGGATGGAACAAAGTTTTTCCCTGTAATAGATACTATGAATTATTCTGAAAGATTGAAAGATTATTCTATTGGGACAGTTGTTCTTATTACAGATCCAGATCACGATAGATTGACTATTACGCAAACAGAATCTTCTGAACGGATTTCTGAACTTGATAAACTTGGTGTTGATTATATAAGATTAAATAATGATAGAGTATTGACAGTATTTAGTGCTAACCAAGCATTCTTAATGCTTATGGATTTTTGGGCAAAGCAGTTGAAAGATAAAAATTTGTGGAATAATCACCCAAGATTTATGATTAAAACAACGGCTTCTGCTCTATCTTGGGATGAATGGGCAAAAAATAACGATGTTAAAGTTGTTAATGTTCCTGTTGGTTTTAAAGAAATTGCTAACATTATGAAAAAAGTGGAATTAAAACTAAAGAATAATCCTGCTGATTCGGTTGTTGTTGACGATGTATTTGGAAATTCCATTGATTTGGGTGTAAATCCACGCTTATTATTTGGCGGTGAAGAATCTGGTGGAATGATTATGGGAACAGAAGAACTTATTCAATCTCAACACGGAAGATGTGCAGTTGCAATGAGAGAAAAAAGTGCAACTGAAGCTATAATTGTTGCCTCTTCTCTTGTGTCAAAAATTAATGATTTAGGCATTTCGTTATCTCAATATTTATTAGATGTTTTTGAATCTAATAATATTATCGGGAAATTTGATACTAGAGTGGATATAGCTTATTATAATGAGTCAGAACCTGATATTAATAAACTTAAGGAGGCTAAAGTTGCAGGTGAGGCTCTTAGAACTAAAAATGATATGTTCTACTTGGCTATGGCTATTGCATTGAGAGAAAATAAAATTTCTTTAACGCAGATAAAGAATGTTCTTAATGATAAATTTTCTTCTGAGGGTTTAAATTTTGATAATTTAAAATCTGTAAAATTTGTAGGAGATGGAACATATCTAGAGTTTGATGATAAGTATATTGAAATTCGTCCTTCTGGAACAGATGCGAAAACAAAAGCATATGGGGGAGGTTTAAATAAGGATGATATTGAAAAATATGCTTCTGTTTTAGGAAATTACTCTGGTGATAGAACTGAACTCCATGAAGAATTTATTCCGCAAGAATATTATGCAAAATCTAAGGATATTGCGATGGATTATTATTTAAAATTTGTTGACAAAGATGCAAATAATGAACCTTTTGAAATTCCTGAATATGATTTTTAAGTTTTAATATTTTTAATATGAACGGGGGTGAGTATTTATATTTACCCCTGTTTATTATATAATTAATACAAATGGTAAAATTAATATGAGGTTAGTATGTTAAGAGATTATTTTTTGAATAAAGTTGAAAACGCAATTGAAAAAGCAATTGTTGCAAATAAATTAGGGCAAATGACAGAATATACAAAAGGCACTTTGTCTGTTGAAAAACCGAAAAATTCCGATTTTGGTGATTTTGCAATAAATGTTTCTTCTCTAGCTCGTTCTGCTAGAATTGCTCCTCCTATGATAGCTAATTCTATTCTTGAGTTTATTGATAAAGAAGATTCTGATTTTTCAGTAATTGGCGGTTTTATCAACTTCAAGGCTGGAGATTCTCTTCTTGTTAATCTTATAGAAGAAGTATTTGCAAAGAAAAATAATTTTGGTAAACCAGATAAAATTAATAAAGAAAAAATTATTCTAGAATATATTTCTGCGAATCCAACTGGCCCATTCCATATTGGACATGGCCGTTGGGCTGCTATGGGTAGTGCTTTAGCTAATTTATTGAAATTTTATGGGCATGATGTTTATCAAGAATTTTACATCAACGATGCTGGTTCTCAAATTCAAAAACTTGGTCGTTCATTAGTTATTCGTGTTAAACAGGTTTTTGGCTTGGATGTTGATTTTCCAGAAGATGAAATTGAAAGAAAAAATTATTATCCTGGAGATTATTTAGTTCCTGTTGCAAAGAAATTTGTACAAGACAAAAAAGATGAGTTAGCTGCTGTTGGAAATGATGCAGATAAAATTGATTTGCAAGTATATTGTGATTATGCGAAAGATTATGAAGAAAAGGTTCAACGAGATTTGTTAGATAAATTCAGAGTTAATTTTGATAATTTCTATTCAGAATTAACCCTTCATAAGTCTGGTAAAGTAGATGAATGTGTTCAGAAACTTCGCAATAGTGGAAAAATCTATGAAAAAGAAGGAGCTGTATGGTTCAAATCATCTGATTATGGTGATGACCAAGATAGAGTTATCAAAAAAGCTGATGGCTCAAATACATATTTAACAGCCGATATTGCTTATCACGTTGACAAATTAGAACGTGGATTTGACAGAATGATTAATATTTGGGGGGCAGATCACCATGGTTATGTTGCGAGGGTCAAGGCTTCAATTGAGGCATTAGGTTATAATCCTAATAAATTAGAAGTTTTACTTGGGCAACTTGTAAATCTTGTAATCAATGGAAATGAAGTTCGTATGGGAAAACGTAAAAATATGGTTACCCTTGAGGACTTGATTGATGAAGTTGGTGTGGATGCTACTCGTTTTTGGATGGCGATGCGAAATATTGATACAACCTTAGATTTTGATATTGAACTTGCAAAGACAAATTCTGATGAAAACCCTGTATTCTATGTTCAATATGCACATGCTAGAGCTTGTTCTATCATAAGAAATGCAACAAATGATAGGGTTGACACTGAATCTGGTAAAACTATTCCAGCGGTTATTTCAAAAGAGGACTTCGATAAACTAACTTCTAATTTTGATAAGAATTTGATGTCTTTGACAATGAAAGAAGCTAGAAAATTGATTTTGAAACTCGAAGAATTTAAGTCTTTGATTGTTTCTTCTGCTCAAACAAGACAAGTTTACACTATTTGTAGATATGTTCAGGAATTAGCTTCTGAATTCCATTCATTCTACAATTCTACTCGTGTAATTACAGATGACATTGAATTAACTAAGGCAAGATTAGCTTTGGTTTGGGCGTTTAAAACAGTTCTTTCTAATGCGTTAACAATTTTAGCTGTTTCAGCTCCAGAAAGAATGTAGTAATAGTTTAGAATATAACTTTATGAACAGGAAGAGTTTATTTACAAGATTCTTCCTGTTTGTCTATTTTCCCGTTGAAATTGTTATCAACGCCATCTGTACAAGAACCAATTGATTCTTTACTTTCTGGTTTTGGATTATGTTTTAAGTATTTGTCTGGAATCATAGCCCAAAGATATTTGAAAAAAGTTTCGTAATTGTGTGCTAATTTTGAATTTTCAATAATTAGTAGATTTTCATCATTTTTATTTTCTCCACTATTTGAAAAATTCATGGAGCCAAGTATTATATATTTGCCATCAATAACCATTGTTTTGGAATGCAATTTCCCCGCATAATTTTCAACTTTTAGTGGTATTCCATTATTTCTTAGGATTTGATGTTTACTGTTTCTAGTGTAAACATTATTTGCATCTATTATGATTTTGACTTCTACTCCTCTTTTATGAGCTTTGATTAGTTCATTTGAAATTTCTGAATGTGTAATCAAAAATGTTGGAACATAAATAGATTTTTTTGAATTTTTGATGATTTCAATAATTCTATTTGAAGTTTTGTCTTGAGGTGAAAAATAGACTTCAATATTGCTATTAAGGAGTTTGAAAGTATTAGTAGTATTATGTTTTTCTTTCTCCTTATGGAAATGCCCCGCAATCATTTGATTAAACTCTTTTTCGTATAAATTTGCAATTTCTTTTGATTTTATTACTGCAACGTCATTTTGATCGTATCCAGATAAACCGTTTTTAGAAAAATTCATCGATCCAGTATAAACAATTTTCTTATCAAATATTATGAATTTGTTGTGCATAAGATAATTACTGTTTGATATAGATTCCTTTCTGTCTGATTTTGATACTGTGGATAATTTTTTTATAATGTCATTTGCTGAATAATAGGTTTTATCTGTATTGTAATTTTCATCATATACAAATCTAATTTTAACCCCTCTATCTTTAGCCTTTTTTAATGCTTCTGTAACTTTGGGTACATCTTCGTATCCAAAAATTGCAATATCAATGCTTTCGTTTGCTTGATTGGTAAGTTTTACAAATTCCGTACAAACTAATGATGAACAGGTGTTATCTGGTTTAAGTTTGTGTGTGAAGTCCGTAAAATATAAGGCAATATCTCCTTGTGTTAAAACGAGTGGTGGCGTTGGAATATTTGGAATATTAAAAATGTCAAAATCTTTTTTATATTTGAAAGTCTTTTTCTTTTTAAGCTGTTGTTTAAAGCAGAAATTGCATGGCTTCGCATTCTTTGGAAGCTGTCTTTTCGGTAGAATGATCGTATCGTGAGCTAATTTACCATATTTACAATCAAGCGTATGGTATTTGTTAGAATGATGGTTTAGAACTACTAGATGAAGTTTTTTTGCTTTCTCAAGTTTATTTCTAAAATTCTCTATGTTTCCAATTTTATTACCATTTACACCAAAACCGCTATTTAGTAAAATGTCTTTGTATTCAAGATTGTTAATTTTTATGTTTGCGAATTTACATTCATTAGTGATTTTTGAAGTCGGAGAGAATGAAACTTTTTTGTGTAATATGGTATTAGTTGCAAATTCTTGAGCCAAGTATCCTAGACTGATAAAATCTTCGTTTGTTAAATTGTATTGTTTTGAATTGTTGTTATAAAATTCTTCGCTTGGTTCAAGTGAAAAACTCTCAACTCCTTCTATACAAAATATTTCTTCATTTGAGATAGTTTTGTTTTTGTCAATATCTATCCCTATTTTAGTTGGTGTATAAACCTCAAGAACTTCTTTAGTCTTTTCTGTTTCTGATATGAAGATTAAAAAGACTGATAAAATTCCAATAAGAAAAATTGTAGTAATTAAATTTTTCATTATCCAAGTTTCTTATAATTAGTTAACTCAAACCCAAGTCTGTTAATGGTATCTTCTAATGTTTTATTTTGGGTTATTGAAAATTCTTTTGTGTGACTATTTTTAGTAGCATCATCATATTTACATGGGTGTATTAATGCTTCGACAATACTTTCTTCTTCTATGGCTTTCAATCCATATTTGATAGCATCAGAATCCATCATTCCAGTATATCCTACACCAATAATAAAATCATTTGATTTGAGCCCATATTCATTTAAAGTTTTTCTGTTTTTCAATGTAAAATATTGTAGTAACGCAATTTTTACTAAATTCATAGGGTAGCTAAAATTTAAATGCTTGAGCAGTTTTGGAATAAAGTATAATTCTTCATATTGCGTTCTCACATATTTGATATTGTATTCTTTTGCTAATTTGCAAGTTATTTTAAATATTTCAGGTATTGCGTGTGTGTGAACATGTGAATCTAAATGGTCAATTTCAACATCATTTTCTTTAATTTTTTCAATTTGAGCCCTAAATTCTTGTTCTATTTGTTCAAGAAGTTCCCATTTTTTTTGATTAAGGATTAAATAACCGTAACCTACATTGAAACTTCCTTCGTCGTTAGTTAATAGTGGGCAATCTGTAAGGGCTTTACCTTCCATAATGTTTAAATGAGCTGCAATTCCAAGATTTGGACAATCTGGTAAAATGTTGTGTACTGCACTATCAAAGGCTTCACCATTTGCACAAAGGCTGGCACTTGTTAGAAAACCGTTGTTATACCCTTCTAGTACTGCTTGATTATGATATTTGGAAAGACCAAAATCATCTGCATTTAATATAAATTTCTTGCTTATCATCTAAATATCCTTGCATATTAGCCACTATAATAATATAATCATGATATTAGAAAGAGAGAGCAAATGCAAATACCTAAATTAGCTGTAATAATACCATGTTATAATGAAGAATTATGTATAGAAAAGACTTGTAGAAGGCTTTTAGAAGTTCTTGAAATGTTAGTTGAAAAAGGTAAAATTTCTTCTGATAGTTATATTTATTGTGTTGATGATGGTTCAAATGATTCTACTTGGTCAATAATTGAACGTTTACATTCTGAAACCCCTTTAGTTAAAGGTGCAACTTTTGTTAGAAATTATGGAAACCAAAAAGCTTTAATTGCGGGCTTAGAAGGTGTTAGAGATTTAGGTTGTGATTGTGCTGTTTCTATTGATGCGGATTTACAGCAAGATGAACTTTCTATTGAACAATTTGTAGATGAGTATCAAAAAGGTTATGATATCGTTTTAGGAATTAGAAATGACCGTAAAACAGATAACTTTTTCAAGAAAATTACTGCTATCATGTTTTATAAGTTGATGAATATTTTGGGTTCTAAAATTGCGATGAATCATTCGGATTATAGATTGGTTAGTAAAAAAGCTCTTGATATGATGGATTTGTACCACGAAAAATCGTTATTTTTACGAGGTTTTTTCCATGAGTTGGGTTTGAAAACTACTACTGTAAAATTTTATGTAAAACCAAGGTTTGCAGGTCAGTCTAAATTTAATTTTATATCTTTGATGGGGTTAGCTTTGAATGGTATAACTTCATTCAGTATTGTTCCATTAAGAATTATTTATGGTTTAGGATTTGTAATGGCATTATTTGGTTTTTTGATGGGATTAGAAACAATTTTTGAAAAAATATTTTTAAATGACTCTCCAAATGGTGTTGCTACAATGATTATTTTGTTATGCTTTTTCGGAGGGCTTCAAATATTTTGTCTTGGCGTAATTGGGGAATATGTTGGACAAGTTTATAGAGAAGTGAAAGCAAGACCAAGATACATTGTTGATAAATTTTTAAAATAAAACAAATAAAAACCGTGTTACTGTCTATCGAAAATTATAAAAGAACTATCCTCTAATACTTTCTCCTCCAACAATTAGGACACCCGCAAGGTCAATCTTAGTGCTGCTATGTTTCCATCCTGACACGGTTCGAAAGCTTACGCCATCTTAACCATTGTTATCAACGATTATACTAGATTTTAATCCGTCTATAAAGTCCTCACAACAGACTCTGCACCCCGCATAAGCTTCGGGTCGAGGGTTCGCAACACCCCGTGGAACACGGCTTGTTTATATTTTATCATAAGTTTAGTTTTTTGACAATAAAGCTATCTAGTATTTAAATATATCCAACTTACTCATGTATTATTCCTTCCAAGTTTTAATCTTCTAAATGAAAGGAGTTTTATATGTCTGAACGTTTTGCTTTTTATAGATGTGAAACTTGTGGAAATTTGGTTCAAGTTTTTATTTCTGGGGAAGGGGAACTTGTTTGTTGCGGGAAACCAATGACTTTATTACAACCTCACAAAAATGATGAATTTGCAAATGAAAAACATGTTCCAGTTTTTTTAGAAGATTCTGAATCTGGTGAAACCAAAATTCAAGTTGGTGCAATTCCTCATCCTATGGAGGATAATCACTATATTCAATTTATAGAGGCTGTTTCTAAGGATGATAAATATCTATGTGTGAAGTTTTTAGAACCGACTGATGAACCAATCAAAAATTTGCATTGTTCTAATGATATTGATTTAGCCTTAGGATATTGCAATCTACATGGTTTGTGGGTTGGAGATAAAAAAGAAAGGGACAATGATGATTAGTGATAAGATTAGGGATGTGTTAAATGAACAAATTAATAAAGAATTTTATTCAGCGTATTTATATCTTGCAATGTCTGCTTATTTTTCTGAAATTAGTCTTTATGGCTTTTCTAACTGGGCTAAAATACAATCTAGAGAAGAAATTGACCATGGAATGATTCTATTTGAATATGTTTTAGATAGAAAATCTCAAATTAAATTAAAACAACTTGAAATGCCAACTTTAGAAATGAATGGTCCAATTGGGGTTTTTGAACAAATTTATCAACATGAACGTTCTATCACTTCTTCCATTGATTGTGTTGCAGATATGTCTGAAGGTGAATGTGACTTAGCTACAAGGAATTTCATCGATTGGTATTTGAAAGAACAAATTGAAGAAGAAGCAAAAGTTCTTCGAGTTATTTCCAAATTAAAAGCTTTCGGGGCTGAAAAATCTGCTCTTTATTTAATTGATAGGGAATTATCAAATAGGGAATACAAACCTCCGAAATACTAAAGTTGTAGAATATTGCGGATTTGTAAACAATTTGTTTATTTTTGCGAAATATCCTATTATGTAGATATGGATTTAGGGAAAATATTATACGTTGATGATGATAAATTGTTAACTTCGACTTTTAGTACATTGATGAAGGTCGAAGGATTTATGGATGTTGTTGTTTATAACAATCCGATTGAAGCAGTTGAATATTTAAAAACCGAAGCTCCTGACTTGATTATTTCGGACTTTTTGATGCCTGAAATGAATGGTTTGGAGTTTCTTCGTGAGGCAAAAAAGTTATATCCTGAAGTTAGCATGATTTTATTAACAGCATATGCTGATAAGGAAAATGCGATTAAGACCATTAATGAAATTGGAGTCTATAAATATATTGAAAAACCTTGGGATAATGATGATTTAATAATGAATATCCGTAATGGTATTGAACGTAGTCATTTACTTGCGAATTTAAGACAGAAAATAGATGAACTTGAAAAAGCAAAAGCTCAATTGACAATATATTCAAACAAATTGGAAGAATTAGTTGCTGAACGTACAAAAGAGTTGACCTTGGCGAATATGAAGTTGTCTGGTATTATCAACTATTGTGCTGACGGTATTATAATTATTGATGCTCAGGGAAATATTGAGCAGGTAAATCCCGCTTGTGAAAATATGGTTGGCTTGACGGCGGAAAAGCTTCAAAAAATGAAAATTCAAGAGATTGCTTATTCAGATGATCCGAGGATGAATAGAGCTCCTAAATCTTCAGTGAAAAGTACTATTTTAGGTTTGTCTTGTGAAAATTCCGAATTTTTGTTACGAGATTTATACATTAGAAATGTTCTCAATGAAGAATCTATTCCAGTTGAAATTAATTTTGCATCTTTGACTAGTGAAGATGACGAAGTTGAAAAATTTGTTGGTGTTATTCGTAATTTTAGTCAACAAAAGGAAAATGAGCGATTAAGGGATGATTTTATTGCAACATTAACTCATGACTTGAGAACTCCTTTGCTTGCGGCAATTCAAACTTTGAAATTTTTCTTGGATGGCTCTTTAGGGAATGTTGAAGAAAAACAAAAAGTTTTATTATCCACAATGTTACAAAGTAATGAGGATTTATTAGGGTTAGTTAATGCACTGCTAGAGGTTTATCGATTTGAGAGTGGCAAGTTAAATCTATGCAAAACAGTGTTCAATATCTCTGACTTGGTATCTCAATGTTATGATGAATTAGAGCCTTTATCAAAGAAAAAAGATATTTCTTTTAATCTTCACAATGAAGTTGATAAAGATTTGTTGATTGATGCAGATAGAGCTGAAATTAAGAGAGTAATAACTAATCTTTGTGGAAACGCTTTAAATTATACAAATAACGGCGGAACAATTGATATTTACATGAAAGCTCATAATTCAGATGTGCTATTTTCCGTAATAGACAACGGCAATGGTATTCCAAAAGAAGATATCCCTCATTTGTTTATGCGTTTTTCACAAGGTACAAGTAAAAAACGTTCAACTGGTACAGGGTTAGGATTATATCTTTCAAGACAAATTGTTGAGGCTCATGGTGGGAAAATTTGGGTTGAAAGTAAAGTAAATAAAGGTAGTGAATTTTCGTTTTTATTAACAAATGTTGTTGCGAAATCCAGAGTATAAGGTAGGTTTAAAATGTCGAAAAATATTAAGGTTACAATAATTGAAGATCACGATATGACTAGAATGGGCTTATCTTTTGCTCTTTCTAATAATGAGTCTATCGAGGTTTTAGGTACGTCTGCTGATGGTTTAGAAGGTGTGAATCAAGCACTAGAATTAAAACCAGACTTGGTAATTATGGATATTGGTTTACCTACGATTGATGGAATTGAAGCAACTAGAAAAATTAAAAATGCCATGCCAGAAATTAAAGTCTTGATGAATACATCAAGAGATAATGAAGATGATATTTTGGATTCATTTGCTGCGGGCGCAGATGGTTATATAACCAAAGGTGCAACCTCAGATCAAACAATTTCTGCAATAAAAGCTGTAAGTGAAGGTGTGGGTTGGTTAGACCCCGCAATTGCAAGAGTTGTTTTATCAAACATTCGTAAAAATAACCAAGTTCAAGCAAAACATGGTGAAATTAATTACCAAAAAGGAAAGAACTTGTATGGGCTAACTGAACGAGAAATGGAAGTTTTAGCTCTTCTTGTTGAAGGTTTAAAAAATCCTCAAATCTCAAAAAAGTTAGTAATTACTATTGCGACAACTAAAACGCATGTTCATAATATCTTGCAAAAGTTGTATGTAAAAACTCGTTCAAAAGCTGTTGCAACAGCAATGAAAGATGGTTTAGTGTAAGAGAATTAATATGATTAAGAAAATTATATTAACGCTTTTATTATTTGTTTTAATATCTCCGATTTCTGTTTTTGCTAATAAGGTTTCGGATAGTATTTCTGCTCCTTTTAAACGTGTTAGTGATACAAGAGCGAAAGAAATAAAGTATCAATATGAAGTCTTAAAAGCTGATGAAGAAAAAAATATCGAGGGTAAAATCTATAATAGAACTCCTTCTGGATATATGACTGTCGATGAATACGAAGCTTTATCTGAGTATAAAGATAGAAGTACTCAGTCTTTTAATATTCCTAAAATCGAGAAACCTTCGGATTTTAAATACGTTCCTCAACCTTTGTACAAAATTGTAAAATATAATAATCCCCCAGGATCTGTGGAATTATCATTGGGAAAGAAGTTGTATTTAAAACGAATGATAAATGCACAAGGTATAGTTTCTCCAGATTATATGATGCTTATTTATCCTACGGTGTATTATTATCCAGATAGTGCTTCTGTTGCTTGTGATTTATTTATGATTATTTTGGATTCTGAAGATACAAATTTAAACAGAATTTTAAAGGCAAATGTTGCAAAACGAGTATCAAGACCACTTTTATCAACGGAAAAAGCGATAGATAATTTTGCTGCTTTTAGAACCCTTACTCCCGTGGATTTTTCTGAGGATGGCACAAAATTACTTGTAAAAGAAAAAATTGGTTCTCAAGAGGATGGGATTTGGGAAACAAAAGCATATGTTTATGATTTTAATAGAAGAGTAAGTTATGACTTGCAAGAAGTTCGAGATTCAATAACATACTTTTGGAAGGAATATATGGACGTAAATCTTGATGATAGACGTTGGGATATTATTCCTTTAGGATTTGATAAAAATGATCCGACAAGAATTGTTGTTCAAGGGTATGCTTATACTGGCTCAACTCCAATATATCTAGGTGCTTGGAGTATTGATTGGCAAGGTCGTCAGTCTAGGTTAATTTCGTTTAAAAAAGATTTTACCCCTGCTGTTAGTGAAAATGGTTATAAAGTTGTGAGAGATGGCGTTGAGGCTTATACTACTGTTCAGCGTCAAGAAAAGATGCAAAAAACGCAAGGTAAAGTTCTTGAAAAGCAGAAAAAGGCAGAGGACAAAAAAATTGTAGATTTTATTAAAGAAGAAGGAAAGTATAATTTAAGAAGTTTGAAAGATGATTATAAAATGGACATCAGAGATTATAAAAAGCTTCAGACTCTTAAAGGCTCAACTGAGGATACTACCGCTTTAGATAAGGCTTATGAAAAATATTTAAATGATCAATGGGCAAAAGATGTTATAAAAACTCAAAAAGAAATTGATAAAGCTCAACGAAATTTAGATAAAACGAATCAAAGAATAGAAAAATTAAATACAAATTTGGAAAATTTCTCTAATAATAAATCTAGTGGCGAGAATTCTTCTGATACTCCTTAATAAGTTTGAGTTTTTGTTCTCTTGTCAATTTATGTTTTATTCGATATTCTTCTTTTAGAGCTTCGCTTTTTGTTTCAAATTCTTTTGTATAAACAATTTGTGTAGGTTTGTTGGCTTTTGTATATTTAGCTCCTTTACCTTCCAGATGTTGCTGAAACCTTTTTTCAACATCATCTGTATATCCACAGTATAAGGTGTTTCTTTCGGTTTTTAGAATATATACAAAGTGTTTTTTATCCATAGCTATATTATAATATAATTATTAGCAAAATATCTTTATGTTTGTAGATTTTTATTATATTTGGTATAAACTGAACATATGATAAAGAAATATGCAATTTGTTACAATCAATCTATGAAAAATTCGGAAGCTGTTATGTCAGAATTGAAACAGCTTTTGTTAGATCATGAAATTAATGCAGATGTTCTTGATATTGATAATCTTCAATCAGGATATGATTTTGCTTTTGTAATTGGTGGAGATGGAACAATTTTAAAAGTTGCCAGATTTTATTCCAAATTTAATACGCCTATCTTTGGAATAAACCTTGGTAGATTGGGTTTTTTATCTCAAGCCTCTAGAGAAAACTTAAAAGAATCAATTGAACAAATTCTTTCCAATAATTATAAAGTTGAAAAACGAATTATGCTGTGTGCTAATGATTATGTTGCGTTAAATGATTTTGTAATTAAAGGCTCAGAATCTTCAAGAACTTCAAGGTTTTCACTTCAAATAAATGGTAAATTCGTTTGTGAGTATTTGGCAGATGGAATTATAGTTTCGACCCCTACTGGTTCTACCGCATATGGGATGGCCGCTGGTGGTCCTGTTTTAACCCCAAATATTGATGTTCTTGCAATTGTACCTATTTGCCCTCACACATTTTCGGCAAGACCGATTGTTGTAAGTGCAGAGGATGAGATAAAAATATTGTCTTGCCCAAATCAAGAGTATAAAGTAAGTGCCGATGGTCAAAAAGTATTCTCTTTCAGAAATGACTTAACTATAAAAAAATCTTTGTACTGTGCGAATTTGGCGTTATTAAGTGATAATGATTTTTATTCTGTTCTTCGAAATAAATTGCATTGGGGGCTATCTCCAGCATGTATTGATAGAGATTAAATCGAATATTAATTTTTTGTCATAATTAGCTGAAAATTATTGTACTTTTTCCCTATTTACAATACTATATTGTTATAATTACGTAATTGGTAGTTATATGTTTTAGGAAATAAAAAGTAATATTACAATTTAAGAGGTAAATAACGTGGAAAATATCGTTTCAGACATCTTTGCAAGAAAAGATGACCCGTCAAACAATCAAACTTCAAGACTAGGTGCTAATCCAACTAATATCAAAGTTGTTGGTGTTGGCGGTGGCGGCGGCAATGCTGTTAACCGAATGATTAGATCTGGACTTTCTGGTGTTGAATTTTGGTTAATGAATACAGACTTACAAGTTTTGGTTGACGGACAAACAAAGAACAGAATTCAATTGGGTTCTGCTTCTACACAAGGTTTGGGTGCAGGCGGAGATCCTTCAGTTGGGGAAAAAGCTGCTGAAGAAGCTCAACAAGAAATTACTCAAGCTTTAGAAGGTGCTGATATGGTATTTATTACTGCTGGCATGGGCGGTGGTACTGGTACTGGTGCTGCTCCTGTTGTTGCTAGATTGGCAAAACAATTAGGAATTTTGACTATTGCTGTTGTTACTAAACCATTTACTTGGGAAGGTAAGAAAAGACAAAATCAAGCAAATTCTGGTATTGATAAATTAAAAGAATCAGTTGATGCAGTAATTGTTGTTCCTAACGATAAATTGCTTCAAGTTGTTGATAGACAAGTTTCACTTCAAGAGTCATTTACTATTGTTGATGAAGTATTACTAAGAGGTGTTCAAGGTATTTCTGATATTATCACTGTTCCTGGTATCATTAACGTTGACTTTGCGGATGTTAAAACTGTTATGCAATCATCAGGTTCTGCTCTTATGGGTATTGGTAGAGCTCAAGGTGAAGGTAGAGCTGTTAAGGCTGCTCAACAAGCTATCAATTCACAACTTCTTGAATCTTCAATCAATGGTGCTTCTGGTGTAATTGTTAACATTACAGGTGGACCTGATATGGGTATTCACGAAATTAGCGATGCAGCTTCAATTATTCACGATGCAGTATTGGATGATGCAACTGTTATCATTGGTACAGCAGTAAATGAAAATATTCAAGGTGAAATTCAGATCACTGTTATTGCTACTGGTTTTGAATTGAAAAATAATGCTTCTTCATTGAAGTTTGGTGATTCAACTACTGGTAATGCTGAATCTTCACAATTGAATGCGGCAGATTTCTTCTCTGGAGCATTTAATACTCAAACAAAATCTATATTATCTGATGGAAATAGAAATTTTACAAATATTGAAATTCCAGATTTCTTAAAAAGATAGTTGAAAATATTGTATTTAAAAGTCGGCTACATTATATGTAGCCGACTTTTTACTATTCACTTAAGATTGATAAGTTCATAATTTCTATATCGTCGTAATCTATGTGGTCACTTGGCATCATGTTTTGTCCAGTTTTAATTGTGATTTGGTTTTTAGAATCGGCGACAATTAAAGAGTTTGGAATTTTTATTCTTTGTCCATCTCCATTAACTTGTAATTCTCCTATTTTGCGACCATTAAAATATATTTCTGCGGGGCTAGAATAAGCTCCTCCCTTTATTCTGTTTTGTCCCATCGCTTTTGCTAATTTTGTATCGAGTCCAACAATTGAACCAATTACAAGATAATTTGCACTTCTTTTTGCATTGTTTGTCATTATAAAATCCTTTGAATAATATGGTCCACTTGATTGCAACCTAAACTCATCTGCATTGGCTGAGTTTTTTGAATAACTATTATCTCCAAGGTGAATAATATCAGAATCAAGAGAAATGTCTGCGGATTCGCTTTTCACAATTTCAACTTTCATTGGATTATTTAAACTTTCTCCATTATTAATGGTTAATGAAAATGGTCGGTATCCTTCCTTTTCAATGTTCATAATCGTTGGTTGTGTAATTTTAATATTATCAAGTTGAAAATTCCCATTCCCATCGGTATATGTTCTGTAATTCTTTTGAGGAATAGAAATTTTTGCGAATTCTACTCCCTTTTTCGTTTGAGCGTCAACGACTTGATTGCTGTCCTGTTGCCCAACTTTTGTAACCCCTCCTGTAAAAGTCGTTGCATTTGCTGATAAGTTTGCAAAAAGTATAAGTGTTGTAAAAAAAATACTAAAAGTTTTCATATTTATTTTATCTTCTATCTTAATGTTTTTTGCTATTCAACAACTGGATTTATTAAGGCTAATAATGTAAATAAAAAAGTTCTTGAAAAATAAAATTTATTTGGTATTATTAATTTATGAAAACTTAATAAGCCGATGTGATGGAATTGGTAGACGTGCTAGACTCAAAATCTTGTGAGGTTCAACCCTCGTGCCGGTTCGACCCCGGCCATCGGCACCATAAAAAGACCTATTTAATAGGTCTTTTTATTTTATTTGTTTCTATTAAAAAAAAGAGAAACGAATTTCGTTTCTCTTTTCAGTGTCTATAAATTTTTCAGTGTTTTAAATTTCGCTTTCAGATTTTTCAATCTCTTTCGCTTCTGTAATTGTGGAGTTTGAGTTAATTGGATTTTGTTCTTTAACAGGACTTGTATTGTTTTTCTTATCTTTATTTTTGAATATTAAATCCATTACTGGGTGTAATATAATTTGGGATAGAATAGGAGCACAAAGTGCTAAGATAAATACAGTTGAGCCAATTGAACTTAATTCGTGAACTCCTTTTCCTAGTTTGTAGTCCTTATTTTCATGAATAAGTTTTGCAAATTCTTCTCGAAGTCCTTTTTTATCTTCTTTTGCGGCTTTATCAATTTTTTCTTGGAATGAATCATATAAATCAAGTTTTCTTAGTTGTTCTTTATCATTAAAGAAATGTTTTTTGATTATATTATATGCAGGCTTTTTAACCTTATTGATAAAACCTAAGTACAAACCTAAGCAAAATGATTGATATAATAATTCTTTAGTTGCGGCATATTTTTTTGATCTTCCATTTGCATTTTTATCAAAATAGATAAATGTTGGTCTGCCTAAGGCTTTTAGTGTTGTTTCAACAGATATGGCACAAATTGTGCTTTGAGCAAACTGTGCGGCTTTAGGATTTGTTAATAATCTTTTTATTGGTGATGTTGCTTGTGTTACAGGTTTAATTTCCATAATTTACACTCGCATTTCTGCACGATAATACGGCATGCTTGTACCTACTTGAGAATAGTAGTTTAAACTTCTAGGGCCATTTGGTTTTTTGCTTCCAGTCGGTTTAGTGATAACCTCAGGTTTTTTAACATTTGGTGCTGTTGGAACAGGGTCAGATGTTGCATTTGGGTCGTAATTTGGCATTAATTTCTTCATAATTGGAGGCATGCCTAAATTACAAAACTTTGGAACAAAATATCCAGCAGCAAGACATATTCCTAAAAAGGATAATATTGCGTTCGCATGCTTATATTCAATCGTTCCTTTCTTTGCAACTAAACCAGTTAGACTTTCAGCAAGTAATCCCATTCCCATTGTAGTAGGAACTCCAATAAATTCAGTCATCAACTCTCTAAGGGCTGCATATTTTCTTGCGTCTGGTTTTTCTTTTTTGTCTGTAATACTTAGTATTGGTCTAACAGTACCTTTACCGCAGGCAATAGCCATAACGGTATAAATAGGCTTGTTATTTTCGCCCAGCCTTTGGCATACTTTTTGGATAAATGACATTTTTCATACGCTATCTTTTATTTATTGTACTAAATACACTCATATTTTAAATCTATAATTCAAAAATGCAATAGCATATTTATAAGTATTAAGATATATTAACAGGATATTTTAAACAAATAAATACAATTATATCTCAACTTTCATTTAGCAAAATTTGCCCCGTATTTGTTATTATTTAGGAGCGTGAAAATGTTTTATTATGTTTTAACCTTTGAAGGTTATGTTAAAACGATATTTTATAATTATACTCTCTTTTGTTACAATAATCGCATATTTCGATTTAATTGATAGCTTAAATCATATTAATAAAATTATAATTGGAGTCACAAATCTGGCGGATTAAAATTCAAAGATAAAATCATCAGTAGGATCAGAAGTATTAGCTTGACCTTCATCTAATTCTTTTATCATTTGTGGTGTAATCAAGTGTTCAAGAGCGTTAGGAACAAATTTCTTTTCTTCTGGTTGGTCTGGATTTGAATTTTGTTTATTAACACTAAATGTTCTTACATCTTTTGGAAAAAATCGAAGATGGATGTTTTGTGATATATTTTGCGAGATATTATTTTTAGAGTATAGCTTTATTTTTTCAAGTTGTGAGGCTGCTTGAGCTTGATTTTGTGCTAAATAAAATCCGTTTGAATCAGTAACAGTTTTTGAGTATTTGCTACTCCACATAATAATATTGTTGACGTTATCTGTTAAAACTGCGGATGTTTGTAATATATATGGTGTTGTTGTTTTGAAAGCATTTGATATTTCTAAAACTTCCCATAAGTTCCTCTTTATATTGTTTTGGGGGGTAACAGTATTACTAGAAATTAACAAAACGGATTTGACATTGAATTTTTGAGAAATATCCTTAAGAGTTTTAAAATCAAAGTTATTTGTTTTTTCAAAATTATTAAGCATATTTTCTGTTTCAAATTTTAGAGAGTCATTATTATTTAGTTCTCTCCTAATGTCTGAAAGGTTTTTCGCCTTTATTGAATTATATTCATTAAGATTAGTTATAACATCCTCTGCAATAATTTCAGACACATCTGGAAAACAAAAATAATTAGAGCAAGTTGAAAAAATTCCCGTAGGAAGAACTAAAACTTCAAATTGTGCTGCTTGAACTCCTTGAGCGAAGCAGATTAGCATTGTTACTCCCCAAATTATTTTGAATATATTTTTCATATATAAATTATAGCATAATTTTGAATAATATGGTATAATAGTCTTATGGACAGAAATTTAGTCAAAATACAGGGATTTGATGTTGATAGTTTCACTTTTGAACAAGCTGTTGATTGGGCTTATTCAAAGCATGGACAAATTGTAACGATTAATCCTGAAATGATTTCAGCCGCTCAGAAAAATCCTGATTTTGCAGAGATTATAAATAGTGCAGAGCTTGTTGTCGCTGATGGTATTGGCGTTGAAATTGGGCTTAAAATCCTTGGTTATAAAGTAAAAAGAATTGCCGGAATTGATTTAGGTAAAGCTTTGGTGGAAAAATTTACAGCTTCGGGAAAGTCTGTTGCTATGATTGGTGCAAAACCTAGAGTTGTTGATTCCGCAATTGAAAATTTGTCAAAAGAATATAAAAATCTAAATGTTGTATATTCTCATGATGGTTATTTTGATAATGATGAAGATATTATTGAATCTGTAATCTCTGCAAATCCAGATTTAATATTAGTTGCATTAGGTTCGCCTAAACAAGAATTTTTTATACATAATTTAAAAGAAAAATTGCCAAATTCTACCTTGATAGGTTTAGGTGGAAGTTTTGATGTTTGGGCTGGGGTTGTAGAAAGAGCTCCTAAAATATATCAGAAATTAGGCTTGGAATGGTTATATAGAACTCTTAAGGAACCTAAGAGATTTAAGAGAATATTCCCGACATTACCATTATTTGTTTTAAAAGTTTTAAAAGAAAGGTTTTCAAAATAATGATTACTTTATCAGAACAAGAATTAAATAAACTTAAAGAATTAAGCAGTGAAAATCGTCAAAATGTGATTAAAATGGTTTATGAAGCTCAGTCTGGACATATTGGTGGCTCATTATCGTCATGTGATATTATGACGGTTTTGTTTAACAAGTGTATGAAACATGCTGTTGATGGCAAATCTTCTCCAGAATACCAATCTCGTGATAGGTTTGTTCTTTCAAAAGGTCATGTTTCGCCAGTTTACTATTCAGTTCTTTCTCAGGTTGGTTTTATTCCAAAATCTGAATTGAAAACTTTTAGAAAATTCGGAGCTAGATTGCAAGGACATCCTTCTTTATGTTGTCCAGGGGTTGAAGTAGCTTCGGGTTCTTTGGGGCAGGGTTTGTCTATTGCTTGTGGTATTGCAATGTCGTTAAAAATGGATAAAAATCCTGCTAGAGTGTATGTCTTGCTTGGAGATGGTGAAATGCAAGAAGGCAGTGTTTGGGAGGCGATGATGCAAGCTCCGCATAGACACTTGAATAACCTTACTGCAATCATTGATAGAAATAGATTACAAATTGATGGTAATACGGAAACTGTTATGTCTATTGATGATTTGCCTGCCAAGTTAAAAGCTTTTAACTGGAATGTTTTAGAAATTGATGGTCATAATTTACAAGAAATATATGATGCTATTGAATCTTCAAAATTATCTGATAAACCAACGGTAATAGTTGCTAATACTGTTAAGGGCAAAGGTGTTTCTTTCATGGAAAACAATGCGGGTTGGCATGGTAAAGCTCCAAATAAAGAAGATTTTGAAAAAGCAATGTTAGAATTAAAATAATGTAATGTAATTTAATATGAATGGGGGTCTAATGAGAGTCTTCAAGGATAAAAAAAATAAAAAAGCTGGTTTTTCATTAATGGAGTTGGCAATTGCTGTAATGATTGTTGCTTTGTTAATTGTTATTATAGTTCCAATTATTCAAAATCAATTGGCGAAATCAGATGAATATGCTTATTATATGGCATATCGAAATGTTGAAAAATTGGGCGGTCAAATTGTTGCTCTTGGTGACCCTGAAGATGGAATGTACAAATCTCAATTCGATGATTCTACAAAAATTGCTGGGAATGTGAAGAAAAATACTTTTCTTGTTAATATAAAATCTGTATTTTCTAATATTGGTACAAGATTTGCTTATACAGAACATTTTGTATTTAAAAATTTATTTCCGAAGAGTTTTGCTGATGATGAGACTTTGGATTCGACTATTGATAGTGATATGTATGATGAAGCAGTGTTGATGTTTAGGGTTTGTCAAAATGGAGAAAATGTAAAGAATGAAGAAAACCCAACAAATGCAGATGGCTCCACTAGATATTATAAGTGCTCTGAGTTGTTAACACATGAGGAAGAGGGCTCTTCAACTACGTCTTCTTCAACGTGGTCAGCGTATAATGACAATCATAATGTTGTTAGAGGTTTATTACCTGCAAATGGTTGTTTTTTGGGCTCAGCTTATGAAAAGACTACTTCTAGCGGAACGGTACAAGATACAGATAAAGTTAATTCTGCTTTGGCAACATTAGAAGGTTATTTAAAGCAAAAGAAATCTTTTGCTTCATATTGTTCTGCTTTAGCTACTTACTGCAATGGTACTGATGATAATGAGAATACCTATAAAGTTAAGACTGAATTGAGAACTAACGAAGAGGTTGATGATGAAGATGGTACTACAACCGTTTATAGTTACTGTGATTCCTATGTAACTCGTCCTTCTGATTCTGGTTCCTCTGGATCTACTAGCTTTTTACCCGTAACAGCTCCTAAAATGCCAAATGTTTGTAAAAGTGCTCCATATTATGGTATGAGAAATGCTAACGAGGTTACGACAGATGAAAATGAATCTGAAAGTATAAATTGTGTATGTAGAACAGGTTCGGTAACTGCAAATAATGAAAAAGTTTGTTGTGCTTCTAAATCTGGCTACAATTCATATGCTCCTACGACAGTTTCTGCTTCTGCAAGAACTGCATATAACAATTATGCTGGAACAACTTCTGTTGCCGCAAATACCGACACTGATTATTGTAGATATTGTACGGGTGAATATAATCCTGTAAAAGATTGGTGTTGTCCAGAGCACTCTGTATATAATGGTACGGCTTGTGAATGTGCAAATGGTTATGAGATGGAAAAACCTGGGACTTCTGCTGAACGTTGTAAAAAGACTAAATGTGCAGACGGGTATCATACTGATAAAATTACTGAAGTATGTGTTCCAAATGCTCCAATTATCAAAGGCAAACGTCTATGTGAATTAATTCATTCAAATTGGAATATTGTTCCAGATTCAACCTATTGTAACGCTTTTACCACTGAAAATAATGTAAGTGTAAATAAAGCTGTGTTGGAAGCTGCAAAAGGTAACGGTGGTTCTGGTTATTTATCTATAAATAGTAAACAAGTTGCGTTTGCAAAAGTAAGACCAAATATTGTATTAGCAAATGGATTACGTTTATGGATTTTGGGCGACAAAGCTGCTTCAATTCCTGGACTATCTTATAATCCAGTAGGCATAACTTCTACTCAAAATATGTGTAGAGAATTGCTAAAATCTTCAAATGAACCATTATCAACAAGAGCATTATGTGATGCAGCTGGCGGATATTTCTGTGCTGGTGAAGCTCATTGTTACACTCTTGACTCTGCAAGTCTTGAAAAAATGGGTGATGCTAGAAATTGCTGTGCTTCTACCGATTTGTCAACAATAGATTATAGTGCAGGTTTAGAAAAAGATAATAGAGCCTTTGCGGTTGGTGGATTCACTGTTTTTGTTGATATAAATGGTGGAGCAAAGGGTTCTAGTACATTATGGGAAGACATATTCCCATTCTACGTTGGTACAAATGGCAGAGTTTATCCAGGGTATCCTCTTGATGCACCAAAAGCTAAAAATGCTGTTTCAAATGACGTTTATCTTGCTGGTAATAGTGTAAAAAATATTCCAGTTGATGTATATTATTTTGAAACGACAGCAAGCGGAAGTGCAAGAAAACGTATTGTTGCCTATTCAAATGTTTCTTATGCAAGAGGTATCTGTTATGCAAAACTTGTCGGCTCTCATACCCCATACTGTAAGAATCTTGGTTTAAAGGCAAGAGGTATGGGTACTGATGTAAGTAAGGTTACGGAGATGATTGATTCTAATTCAAATCCATGTACAAACAACAATTGCTTTATTTCTGTAAGGAATAAATTGAGATTCTTTTAATATATAAATTTAAAAACGGGTTATGAGTTTTTCTCTAAACCCGTTTTTTATATAAGAAAGGTTAGGTTTTAATATGATAGTTGATAAAATAGAAAAATTAAAATTGTATAAGGAAATTCCAGGTGAAGTTGTTCATTTTCTTTCAGAATTAGACATTAATAATATCAAACTTGGCAAATGGGTTTTATCTGATTGCATATACGTAAATATTGAAGAATATAATACTAAGGATATTGAAGTCGCTTCTTTTGAATCACATGACAAATATATTGATATTCAATTGTTATTAAAGGGTTCAGAAAACATATACTATGCTTCTAGAGATAATTTGAGTGTAAAAGTTCCTTATGATGAAACAAGAGATATAGCATTCTATTCTGACAGCATTCAAGGTTATCCTTATATCAAACTTGATGGTACAAATTTCATGATGATATATCCTCATGAAGCTCATGCTCCACAAGTATCAATTAATGGTTTAACTCAAAAAGTTTTAAAAGTTGTCGTGAAAATAAAATTATAATTATTTTTTCAGTTTTTCTGGAAATATGTTCCATTTTATTTCGGAATTTTTTCTAAACCAGGTTAATTGGCGTTTAGCGTAGTTTCGAGTATTTTTCTTGAGTAAGTCTTTGGCTTCCTCTAATGAATATTTATTGTCTATATATCCAATAATTTCTCGGTATCCGATGGTATTTATTAAGTTTGGAATTCGCCCATGCTTATTTAGTAAAGCCTTCGTTTCTTCAAGTAATCCCGCTTCAATCATTAAATCTACTCTTTTATCAATTCTTTCATAGAGAGTTTTTCTATCAAAATTCCTGCCAATCCATTCTACTTCATATTCGGAATCTTCTATGCCTCTAGAATCTTTAAGTGGCTTTTCTGTTGTGTTGATAATTTCAATTGCTCTAATAATTTTTTTTCTGTCATTTTTATCAATAATTTGTGCAGCATTGGCATCTTTTTCTGCTAATATTTGATAAATTTCTGAAATATCTAATTTGTAAAGCTTATTTCGCAATTCTCTATTTGGTTCAATTTGCGGAAGAGTAAAGTTTTTTAGTAGAATATCTATGTATAAACCTGTTCCTCCAACGACAATTGGTATATTCCCTCTTTGAGAAACTTCTTCAATAACTTTTTTTGCTTGATTTTTGTATATCCCAGCGGAATAGTCAAATTCTGGTTCAACAATATCAATTAAATGATGAGGAATTCCTTCTCTGTCTTCAACAGTTGGTTTTGCGGTTCCAATATCAAATCCCTTATATACAAGTCTAGAATCGGCTGAAATTATTTCACCACCGATTTTTTTAGCTAAGTCAATAGAGAAGGCTGTCTTACCACTTGCAGTCGCTCCAACAATAGCAATGACTTTAATTTTCGGTTCCTGATTTGATAAATGTTTGTTCATAATATCTAAATAATAACACGACTATATATACAAGAAAATAGTAATAAATTATCAAAACTAAAAAATATGAAATCGGGTTAACCATTAAAAGTGTGTTTAGTATAGAAATTCCTATTGATAAAATATTTATATATACAAATAATCCGAGTGTTTTGGGAAACGTAATAATAATCTTTTTCATGGAATTATATAAGGCCTTAAATGGATTTTTTTCAGCATAAACTATTTCTGGAATCCATAAAATTCCTAAGAATGAAAAAATCATTGAACCAAATGCGAAAAGTAAATACCAAAAATTGATTGCTAAAATTTCTTGCCTTGGAAGAGAGTTTATCTCGTTCATTAGTTCTTGGCTTGATAAGGCTAATTTTTCAGTTGCTAATAAGCTCAAGTCTATTGTTCCAATATATTTGCTTATTACATATGTGTCTGCCAAAATTAGTATAGAATAGGCAACTATAATAATTAGTATGACACCTAGCATTGGAAGAAATAATCTTCCTATTCCTATAGGTAATGATAAAATTAACTCTCCGAAAGCTTTTGCCCTATCTTTCTCAAAAACAAATATTTTATTAGACATTCGGATTGTTTTCTTTGCCATATAAACCCAAGCAGATAAGCAACCGCTAATCATAATAAGCATTGTTGCAATTGCGAGAATAAGCTTCGGTATGTTGTCGATTGAGTCCCTAGCATATGAATAATACCAACTCAACGCAGACAGAAACAATATCAGCGGAGTTGCTAATATTATACAATCATTTGTTTTCTTAAAGTTGTTCCAAAACAGTTTTAGCATAAAACTCCTTTAAACAATTTTTAATTTTTAACAACTTCTTGAGTTGGAGCTTCTTTTTTAGCTTTTTCTTTTTTTCTTTTTTTTCTTCTCATTAAGTCAACAAAAGCTTCAATTCTTGTAATGTAACCAGCTCTACCTGTTTGTTCATCTAGGATTAGTGGTAAAATAGGAATTTCGCAATCTTCTCTCATAGAAGGGAAGATATTTTGTGACATGATTTCAGGCATACAAGTAAATGGGCTTAAGTGGATAATACCGTCAATTCCTCTTTCATTTGCATATGCAACATCTGAAACGCACTCTAAAGCATCACCACCGATATCTCTCATAAGATATGGCTTTGCTAATCTATCTGCACGTTGTAAGTGGGTTTCTCCTTTTCTAAAGATTTTAGGAATGATTGCATCTTTTAAGAAGCTACTTACCGTTAAACTTCTTCGAACTTCAACACCCATTCTTCCTAACTCTTTTTCAATTCCTTGGTTTGAAAATTCGTCGTTAACTACGTAGATTTCTCCTGTAATATCAACATTTAGAACTTCTCTATTTTTATCAATTTCAACCTTACTCATTTCTTCATCAATAAGTTTTTGTGCTTTTTTTAGACCAAGAAGAGTATCGTTTGCATCAATTATCTTTAAAGCTTTATTGTAGTGCTTTTCAGCATCTCCATGGTGGATTTCTCTAGCTCTATAATAAGAAAGTTTAGATTCAAGTTTATCCATCATAAACACTTTTATAATTGCTATTACAATCGCTCTAATAAATAGAGGCGGATTATTTTTCCCACTAGCTTCTTTTAGGAAGTTATACATTCCTTGAACTCCATCATACAATTGTAGTTCAAGATATTTTGCTTCATAACCTAGATCTTTAAGAGCATTTTCAATACATTTTCCGTATTCTCCGAGTCTGCAACAACCTGGCGAGGTAATCATTGCAACGTAATCTGTACCACCTTCAATTGCTTCAATAAAGTTGCCTAAAATCAACTTATAAGGAAGACATATGGCTTCTGGAGAATGCTTTGTTCCTAAAGACAGTGATTTTTTGCTTGTATATGGCTCTACGTATGGTTCGCAACCAATAATTCTTAATGCTGCCGACCAAGCATAGCTAATGGTTCCCATATGTGGGAATGATACTTTTTTCTTTTTTTGTTCTTTTTTATTCGTCATTTTAATTATTCCTTGATAAATTTTAAGTCTGGGTGTCTAGCTGCTGTAACCTCATCAATCTTTTTAACAGGTGTTGTATGAGGTGCAGATAATATCTCTTCTGGATTATCTTTTGCCATTTTTGCAATTTCAATCATTGTATCAACAAATTCATCCAATTTTTCTTTTTGTTCTGATTCTGTTGGCTCGATCATAATTGCTTCGTGGACAATAAGAGGAAAATAAACCGTTGGAGGGTGCGTATTCCCATCCATAAGAGCCTTTGCAATATGAAGAGTTGAAACACCAGATTCTTGTTTTTGTTTTTCTCCAGAGAGAACGAACTCGTGCATACAAGGTTCATCATAAGGCAAATCATAGTATTTTTTTAATTTTTCTTTTAGGTAATTTGCATTCAATACTGCATTTTCAGAGGCGTGTTTCAAATTTTGACCAAGCATTAAAATATAAGCATAAGCCCTTACAAATACCGAAAAGTTTCCATAAAAATCTTTAATACTTCCAATTGAGTTTTTAACATTGTAATTTCTAAAATACTTATTTCCATCAAATTCAATTGTTGGAGTAGGTAAAAAGTCTTTTAATTTTTCAACAACAGCCACTGGACCAGCCCCAGGACCTCCTCCTCCATGAGGAGTTGAAAATGTTTTGTGAAGATTTAAGTGTACAATATCAAATCCCATTAATTTTGGATTTGTGTAGCCCATAATCGCATTAAAGTTTGCTCCATCATAATAAAGAAGTGAGCCATTGTCATGCATTAATTTAGAAATTTCTTCAACTCTTTCTTCAAATATGCCTAAAGTGTTTGGGTTTGTCATCATAATAGCTGCAACATCTTCGTTTAAAACAGCTTTTAACGAAGCAATATCAACTTGACCTTTTTCATTAGATTTAATTTCAATGATGTCAAATCCTGCCATTTTTGCACTTGCTGGGTTTGTTCCATGTGCAGAATCTGGGATAATAACCTTTGTTCTTTTTTCACCAATAGAATCAAAATATTTTTTGATTATCATCATGCCTGTCATTTCACCATGAGCACCTGCGGAAGGTTTTAAAGTTATAGCATCCATTCCTGTAATTTTTAGAAGAGCTGTTTGTAAGTCATACATTAACTTTAAAGCACCTTGAGCATTTTTATCTGATGTATTAGGGTGGATATTAAATCCTTCTAATGTAGATAAAAATTCATTTACTTTCGGATTGTATTTCATTGTACAAGAACCGAGTGGATAAAAACCCTTTTCAATACAAAAATTCAAGTCAGATAATTCTTTATAATGACGCATTACCTCTAATTCAGACATCTGAGGTAGTTCGGTATCAGATGTTCTTAGTAAATCCTTATCAAGAAAATTTAAGTTTTCTTTTTCGTCTGTTAAGTTTATTCCATCAATACCGTTACTTTTTTCAAAAATAGTTTTCATTTATTAAATAATCCCCTGTTTAGCCAAGTCTTTTTTTATTCTATCTAATCCCGTTTGTATGATTCTCGATATTCTCGATTGGGATATGTTGAATTCTGCTGCTATTTCCCTAAGTTTTTTTTCTTTGAAAAATTTATATTCAATGAGTTCTTTTTCTCTTGGCGGAAGTTTTTTCATTGCCTCAAGAATTCCATCTTTTAGTTCTGTGAACTCAATCGTTTCTTCTGGAGTTTTGTCATTTGACTTGATTTGGGTTGGAACTTCAGCATCTTGAAGTTCATCGATTGATAAAATATTTTTGTAAACATCTGCTCTGAATTCAATATCTGATACTTCATCTTCAGCAGAGGTTGTTTTGTTTTTAAGTGAATACCACTTATATCTTCTTCTTACTTCGTTTCGAATAGCCCATTTGATAGCCGTAGAAAGGTAAGTATTGTTAAATTTTGAAGGATCTTTACCTTTAAAAAGAATATAGAGTGCATGAGTTCCGATATTTATCAATTCTGGTAACTCAACTAAGTGTGAGTTTGAAAATTTTTGGTACTCCACTTTTGCGATAATTTCGATAAGTTCTTTATATTCTTTAAGTTTTAGATTTTCTTCAACTGTCATTACTATAACTAATCCTAAAATAATCGTAATATGCTTACAATTCTATCATATCAGAAAAAATTATATATGACTAGCTAATGTAATTTTCCTTAACATATTTTATTCTCTGTTAGAAACGGAGGGTATATGAACGTATTGTTTTGCACTGATGGTTCAAAAATTAGTTATAATTCAATTATAAACTTTTCATCTTGGGTGAAAGATTTTAGTTTAGATATTTTAAGCGTTGTCGATTGGAGCTGTTTGCCAGATAGTGTATCTATTGAAAATTCTGAATTTGCTTCTCAATGTTCAACATCTGCAAATGTGATTCTAGACTATGCTGAAACTTATTTAAAAGAGATGGGGCTAAATGTTGCACAAAAAATAAAAATTTGTGGCGAAGCTGTTGATACAATTCTTGATTTAGTGGACTCTGGCAAATATGATTTCGTTGTTCTTGGATCTCACGGGAAGAAGGGAATTCAAAAATGGCTGGGTTCAGTATCGCAAGAGGTGGCGTCTTCTGCTAATATATCTTCATACATTTCAAAAAATAATAACAATCGTAAAAAAGTTCTTTTTGCAGTTGATAATTCTGAACTTAGTGCCAAAGTTGTATTGAATAGTTTGAATTTTCTCAATCTTGAAGATAAAGAGATTTATTTGGCTACTGTTTATGAAGTTCCAGATTATTTGTTTTTAGAGGGCAATGTCGATTCCACTTGGATTTTGGAAATAGAGAAAAAGCAAGAACAAGCTTCCCGATTACTCCTTAATAGTTTTGAAAAATCTTTTATTGAAAAAGGTTTTCAGGTAAATGATAAGCTTATTTTCAGGGGTGTTCCTTCCCAAGAAATTATAAATTTTTCTAATAAAGAAGATATAGATTTAGTTGTAACTGGTATAAGAACAAGGAAACATTTGTCAAAATTTCTTTTAGGGTCTGTAAGTAAGAGAATTTTAGAAAATGTAAAATCAGATGTCTTGATAGTTCATCCTTAATAAGTCACTGTGATTATTCCATTTTTAAGTGTTCCGTATCCTCCATAAGGAATTGTCGCTTTTGTTGAAGAGTGAGAAATTGGAAAACCTCCAAAGGTTGGAATCTGTAACTCCTCTCCAATTTCTTCAAATAATTCCTCTAGCCATTCTTGATTATCTACATCCAAAAAATCTCCCAAAACTAAAGCTTGAATGTTATTTCTAAATTCTGGGATATTCAAAAGTTGGCGAAAATATTTATCAATTTTATAAACTGGTTCATTTAAGTCCTCTGTAAAAAAGATAAATTTATTGTTTGGCATAAAATCTTGTCCGCATAGGGAAACAATTGTTGCCAAATTTCCTCCCCATAAAATTCCAGAGGCCTCTCCTTCTTTGTATGTTTTTAATTCTTGTGGTTTTATTTGTATATCGTTTTGTGTCAAAGTTTCCCATAATGAATTTTCAGTGAACTTATCAAATTTATCTTTTGTTGAAAAATCACTCTGTACCATTGGTCCAGAAAAAGTTATTAAACCTGTTTTTTTTAATATCATTGCAGATAGAGCTGTAATATCGGAATATCCACAAAAAATCTTCGGATTATTTTGAATTATAGAATAATCTATTTTGTCAATTAGTCTAATTGCTCCATAGCCACCTCTTGCACAAATTATTGCATTTACTTCTTCATCTGCAAACGCATTGTGTAAATCTTCCAATCGTTCAATATCTGAACCTGCCATATATTTGTCTGTTTTTTCAATGTTTTTGCCGAGTTTTACGTTGAATCCTTTCTCGTGAAAGTACTTTACTCCCTCTTTAATTTTTTCAATATTAACATTTCCTGAAGTTGCAATAATTGCAATCGTATCACCTTTTTTTAATTTTTTAGGTTTAATTAAATTCATATATTGTCCTTTTTAGAAGATTATTTGCTATAATAACCTTATCATGAATAAAAATTACATTCCTTTATATCGAAAATACAGACCACAGACGATTGAACAAATTGTGGGACAAGAACATATTAAAAAAGCTTTAACTAATGCAATTCAAATGGATAGAATTTCGCATGCATATTTGTTTACTGGCCCAAGGGGTACTGGTAAAACTTCTACGGCTAGAATCTTTGCAAAATCATTGAATTGTGTAAATGGACCAACGATTACACCTTGTAACGAATGTGAAAACTGTAAAAATATTACGAATTCAATTCCGATAGATGTTATAGAAATTGACGCTGCAAGTAATCGTTCTGTAAATGATGCTGATGAAATTATTCAAAAAGTCGCATTAGCACCTGTAAATAGTCGTTATAAGATTTATATAATCGATGAAGTTCATATGTTGACTAATCAAGCGTTCAATGCATTATTAAAAACGCTAGAAGAACCTCCTAAAAATGTAATATTTATTCTTGCAACGACAGAAGTACATAAAGTTTTAGATACCATAAAAAGTCGTTGCCAACGTTTTGATTTTAAGAGAATTACAACAGAAGATATTTCAAAACATTTACGTTATATTTCAGATAAGGAAGGGATTAACATTACAGATGATGCTCTTTCTTATATTGCACAAAATTCAGCAGGTGGAATGCGTGATAGTATTGCTCTTCTTGATCAGTTGAGTGTTTTAAATTCTTCCGAAACTGCAATTGATGTTGATGATATAAATAGGCTTCTTGGTAGATTGTCTTTTGATTCTTTGACTACTTTGTTTGGAATGATTTCAACATCAAATCAAAATGGAGCTTTGGATATTCTAAATTCTATTTACAATCAAGGGAATGAACCTTCTCAAATTTTATCAAATTTCTTGGAATATCTTAGAAATGCCCTAATTTTAAAATCTATTGGAAAAAATTCTGTTCAAGGTGTAGTTCAATTAAATGAAGAACAAGTTAAGAAACTTACATCTCAAATTGAAAACCTAGAAACTCATCAAATATTATCTTTAATTGATAAATGTGCGATGTATATTAAAGAGTTGAAGCAAGCTCCAAATCCTAAATTGTGGTTGGATGTTGCGATTTTAGATATGGCGAATTTAGCAGAAAATACGAAGTTAGAGGATTTGCAAAAACGTATGTCTGTTCTTGAATCTGGAGCTCCTGCAAGGCCTATAAATGTTTCTGCTTATAATACACCTCCATCACCTGTGATGAAGCAAGAAGTTATTAAGCCTCGGGTATCAATGGAAACTCCAAAGTCTGAACCTCAACCCCCAAAAGTCGCAACTGTTTCTGAAGAAGAGGTTCTTAATCAACCAGTTCCAATGTCAAAGCCAGCTTCAACTGCTGGAAATGGTCTAAAGGCTCTTTGGGTTCAATTCTTGGAGCATATTTCAAGTTCTCCTTCTCGTTCGATTTTGAAACAGCAAGCAATGCCAGTAAAAATTACCAAAGACGAAATTATTATTTCTGTTAAAAGTCCTAATTGGTTAAAACAATATGGTCATGAAGGTTCAAAACATTCATTAATTGTTGATGCTGCAAATACTCTTTTTGGATGTGAAGTTAAAAAGATAATTGTTCGTTCTCCTGAATCAGGTGACGATGCAATTAGAGCAGAGCAATCTTCTGCTGAAGATGAAAAGCCTGCCCCTGCACCCAAAAAGCCTTTAATAGTAGAAAAACCTGAAGTATCAAATAATGAAGTTAAAGAAATTCTTGAGAAAAAAGTTTCTACACAAGCTCCATCTGTTTTAAATAAAGTTGCTCAACCTGTTCAAACTGGTGTTCCTCAAAAACAACCTCAGCAACCAGTTCAGGTTCATAAAATTCCAAATGGAGATTCTTCATATCACTCTGATAGTGTGAATATGGTTATGGACTTGTTTGAAGGTAAATTTATAGAATAGTTTTAAATTGAAAAAAAGAGCCTCTTATGAGGCTCTTTTGGTGTTTATAGTTATATATTAGTTATAGATTTTCTTTGTTAAATCAGCTTTTCTTAATCTGATATTTTCTGGAGTAATTTCAACAAGCTCATCATCTCCAATATACTCAAGAGCTTCTTCAAGTGAAAGAATTCTTGGGGCTTGAAGTGTAACCATAACATCTGCAGTAGAACTTCTCATATTTGTAAGCTTTTTAGTTTTGCAAATGTTAACTTGAATATCTTGAGGTCTATTGCATTCTCCAATAATCATGCCTCTGTAAACTTTTGTTTTAGGAGTGATGAAGAAAACACCTCTATCTTCAAATTGAGCTAAAGCGTAAGGAATTGCTTCACCTTGTTCAAAAGCGATGATTGAACCACTTCGTTGTCTTGGAATATCGCCTGCGAAAGGTCTGTATTCAAGGAATGTGTGGTACATAATACCTTCACCTCTTGTCATTCTGATAAATTCACTTCTGAATCCTATCAATCCTCTTGCAGGGATGTGGAATGTCAAGTTTGTTCTTCCTTTAGAAGTTTGCATATCTTTCATTTCTGCTTTTCTTCCAGCAAGTCTTTCAATTGCACTTCCAGCATATTCTTCTGGAACGTCAATGATTAAGTTTTCATATGGTTCAGAATGAACTCCGTCAATATCTTTAAAGATTACTTCTGGTTTAGAAACTGCAAATTCGTATCCTTCTCTACGCATTGTTTCAATCAAGATACTCAAATGCAATTCTCCACGTCCAGAAACTCTAAAGCAGTCAGTTGAATCAGTATCTTCAACTCTCAAACTAACATTCTTTTCAAGTTCTGTGTATAAACGTTTTCTAAGTTGACGAGAAGTAACAAATTTACCTTCTGTTCCTGCAAATGGACTGTCATTTACTGAGAAATTCATTTGTAAGGTTGGTTCGTCAACTTTGATTAAAGGTAATGCTTTTGGAGTGTTAGGGTCGCAAATTGTTTCTCCGATTTGAATATCTGAAAAACCTGCGATTCCAACAATATCTCCTGCTGATGCTGATTCAATCTCAACACGCCCTAAATCCTTAAATCCAAATAATTTAACAATTTTTCCTCTTTCTTGAGAACCATCAGCATGAATTAAGCATACTTGGTCTTGAGAGTTAACTTTACCATGTGCAATACGTCCAACAACAATTCTTCCAACATATTCATTGTAATCAAGAGTTGTTGCTCTGAATTGAAATGGCTCGTTTTCGTCCCCTTCTGGGGCTTTGATATTTTCAATAATTGAGTCTAAAAGAGGGGTCATGTCTTTTCTTTCATCATCTAAATCTTTAATAGCAAATCCATTCAAGCTGCTTGAAAAAATGAAAGGAAAGTCAATTAAGTCTTCTCTATCTGTTAATTCTGTGAATAAATCAAAAACTTTATCTAGTGCTGTTAATGGTTCAGCTGCTGGTTTATCAATTTTGTTGATTACAACGATAATTTTTAAACCTAATTCTAATGCTTTTGACAATACAAATCTTGTTTGTGGCATAGGGCCTTCTGCTGCGTCAACAATAAGCAATGCTCCATCAACCATACCTAAAACACGTTCAACTTCTCCACCGAAGTCTGCGTGTCCAGGGGTATCAACAACATTGATTTTTGTTCCTTTGTAATTGATAGAAATATTTTTTGAAAGGATTGTAATTCCTCTTTCTCTTTCAAGGTCATTACTATCAAGTACACGTTCTTCTACGTGTTGATTTGATCTGAAAACACCAGCTTGTTTTAATAAACAATCAACAAGTGTTGTTTTACCGTGGTCAACGTGAGCAATAATTGCTATATTTCTTATGTTTTCATTACATGTCATACATACCGCCAATCATAATTTTGTTTAGTGTAAATTTTACACTTATATCATAAAACAGTGATTTTAATTTTTCAAGAATATTTACATTATATTAATCTTTATAGTTTATAAAATCCGTAAAAATAGAATTTGTTATTTGAAGTTTTTTTCTTTGTAGGCATAAAATGAACAACCAAGGCAAGTTAAACCAAATAAGATGCCAAATCCCATTGTCCAATGATAAGAGGTTAAAAATGCTTTGGTATATTGTATTCCATCTGTTAGTAATTCATTTCTAAAGCTTTCGAAAAGTGTAATTGTAATTGCAACACCTAAAATATTTCCTAAATTTCTTGAAAGAGATAAAATCCCACTTGCAATTCCTAATTCTTCTTTTCTTACGCTCGTTATTATTGCATTATTAGAAGGGGATTGAAAACATCCATTTCCTATACCCATAATTATTGAAGCTAAGACGATTTGCCACATTTGTGTATTGGTGTTAAATGATGTGAAAATAATTAATGCCAATATATAAATACTTGGACCAATAATTGTTAGAAGCCTACTACCATGCTTTCCTGAATAACTACCTGCAAATGGTGCTACTACGGATGAGGCAATTGAATACGGCAATATTAATAATCCTGTTAAAAATGCGTTATATTTCATTATTTCTTGCAAAAATAATGGTAACAATATTCCATTGGTAAACATTGTCATATATGAAGTCATGACAGCGATATTTCCGAAGGTAAAAGTTTTAATCTTGAACATTTTAAAGTTAATAAGAGGAAAATTAATTTTGCTATCTCTAAAGTAGAATAATCCGCCGAAAAGCAATGTTAAAACGCCAAGAGAAATTATTTTTATTGATTTCCATCCCCATTCATGACCTTCAGAAATTGCAAGGAGTAATGCAAATAACGCAACTGTAAAGTAGAAAAATCCTCTATAATCGAATTTGAATTTCTTCTTTTTAACATAGGCTGGTAGTAACTTAAAAGCAAGATATGCTCCAATTATAGCTAATGGAACAGATGGTAAGAAGATTGCTCTCCATCCAAAAAAGTTTATTAAAGCACCTCCAACTGCGGGTCCTGTCATCCCTCCAACCGCAACTAATGACGCATTTAATCCGAGTGCTTGTCCTCTTTTTTCGCCTTTAAAAAGCGTTGCAATAACAGCAGGTCCATTTGCAATCATGATTGATGCACCTAAGGCTTCAATACATCTGAAAATTAATAAGGTATAAAAATTAGGAGCAGTACAATTTAACAAGGCTCCAATTGCAAAAATTAAGAAACCAGAACCATATACCTTGTTCTTAGAAAATATATCTCCAAGTTTTCCAAAGAATGGAAGGAATACTGTTAATACGAGCATGTACGCAATTACAACCCATTGAACTTCGGTTAGAGTAATATTTAGCCCTTGGGCAATTGGATAAAGTGCAAGATTAACAGTGCTAGAATCAAGCATCCCTAGAAAATTACCCATAATGACAAGTAGGCAAATGATTCTTTTAATTTTTTTATGTCGCATAGTAAAATACTAGCATGCAAATATTAATTCTTTTTGTTTGTAAAGTTTTGTAATCCTTAGAGTTTTAGTAATTTTTAATTATATTAAGTATTTCCTATAACTGTATTGAGTAATCATTTGAAATATGATATAATAGTAATGTTAAATGTATATACTGGAGTTTTATGAGGATGAGATTGAAAGATAAAAAGTACGCATTTTCATTAACTGAGCTACTTATAGTCTTGGTTGTTCTTGCTGTATTATTTGCAGCTCTTGCACCGATTCTTACAACAAGACATAATGGGGCATCTGTTTCTACTGAAAATATTTGGAATTATGTAAATGATGATGAACAACAAAAAGATATTTACTATGATTCTGGTGTTGATAAATGGTCTTCAACCGCTTATATAGGCTTGAAACCATCCACTCTTAGTACATACTCTCCTCGCTCAAAAGTTGTAATAAGTGCAAGTAAAAATTTACGATTTAATAACACTCCTCAACGTCAAATTCAGTTTAGGTATGGTGCTGGTGATGGTGTAAATGCTGGTTCATTATATATGGACAGTAAAAATATATCACTTGGTTCAAATAATGATGCTTTAATTGGGTTTGTTGGCCTGACTGTTCCTGATGCATCAAAGAATAGTACTGAAAATACCGTTGCAGGTTTAGGTGCTATGTCCACAAGTACCACCTCAAATCCTTTACCCGTTATTTCTGGAAATGTTGCTTATGGTACAAATGCACTTAAGTATTTGACAAATAATCGAAGTAGAAATACGGTTGTTGGGGCAAGTGCTCTTAGTGGAAGTAATCCTGTTGCTGCACGTGATAATATTTTTGTTGGTTCAAGTGTTGCAAATTATGATCGTGCTGGAGGAACAGGTAATATAGCCGTAGGTGCCACTTCCATGTTTTCGGGTTCATCTCGAAAGACGGATAATGTATATTTGGGTTATTTAGTTGGGGCTTCGCATTCTTCTGCGAGAGATGTTTCAGGTAATGTTATTGCTGGTTCTCAATATTATGCAGGTGCTAATGGTACAAATTCTCAGAATAACACAATTATAGGTTATAATGCTCTTACTGGTGGCCCAAGAAATATGGTTAATAATACAGCCATTGGTTACCAAGCATGTAATTCCATTCAATCTGAAGCAACCGCTGGTTCAAGGACTTGTATAGGTTATGGTTCAGGTGCAACAAGAGGTATTTCTGGAACACCAACGCCTTTAACTATAGAAACGGATTCTTACGATCACGTATTTTTAGGCGGAATGCCGCTGGGTGGCTTTAATGGACGTTCTGTTGTGGAGGTTTATAACCAAAAGTCTTCTGGGATTTATGGTGGTCAAAATCCTAAAATGTCCCCAACTGTTGTATTTAATTCAAATTTAGTTGTCCGTGGTGGTTTTTTCCCTGCCAGACCTGGCAATGGTTATTTGTCATATTTTAAACACGATAATATTTCAAGAGCATGGTTATCATCTCGTCGTTCTGCTGATCATTGCGGAAGAATATTTGGTATTGGACGTAAAAAATGGCGTTGGTGGGGTGAGTTTGGTAGTCCTGATGCCCGTTCTGGGTCATCTTTGGAATTTAATGGTTATTGTTTGAATGATCGGGCTTCTAAAACGTCATACGAATTTAATAGTAATTGTCCAAATGTTAAAACTTCAGATAGAAGATTAAAGGATATAATTTCTGAAAATAATGAAGGTTTAGCTTCAATTGAAGCTTTAATGCCTTATAACTTTACATTTAAAAATGACAAAGAGAACAAGTCTCAAGTTGGGGTAATGGCTCAAGACTTGCAAAAAGTTTATCCATCGGCGGTTGTTAAGGGCAAGGATGGTTATTTGAGAATCCGCTGGGATGAAATGTTTTATTCGATGATAAATGCAATTAAAACTTTGGATAAAAAGCTTGTTGCAATTGCTTCTTCTATCTCCGAAATGGAGTCTGATGTTCTACAAATAAAATCAGAACAAAAAAATATTAAAAAACAAATTGCAGTTTTAAATTCAAGAGCTGCGAAGTTGGAAAGGAAATAATTGGAGTAAATTATGAAATTTAAGTTTAATAAATTCAAAGCCTTTACATTATCAGAACTTATGATTATGCTTTCAGTACTTACAGTGTTACTTGCTGCATTTGCTCCAGTGTTCACAGTTAGATATAACAATGCATCTTCAAGTGAGATTTGGAATGAAGTTCCAGATGATGAAGAAAGAGATGTTTATACTGATCAAACTAATAAAGTAGTTGCCGCTCAATCTTTTATAGGGATAACTCCTTCTAGTTCTACAGATGTTCTGAACGCAATTAAAGATGAAAGCAACCATATGTTGTATTCTAAAGTTGTAATTAGACCTACTGAATCTTTAACGGGGGCTTCTGACAAGGTTCAAAAACAAATTCAATTTAGATATGATGGAACTCCTGTTGGAACCTTATTTGCAGGGAATAAAAATATGTTGCTTGGTGGAAATTATGAAAATATTGAAACTTCTGCAACTGGTAATTCTGCTTATGGCGTTGGGGCGTTGAATTCTTTAAAAGATGGAGTAGGAAATACCGCTCTTGGTTATAATGCCTTACGTGCTCTTTCTTCTGCTAACTATAACACAGCTATAGGATACTCGGCAGGTTATGGTGGTAGAGTTCAGGGTAATAATTCTTGGTTACCTATTTTTCCAGGGAGACGTAGTCCTCTTCCAAAGATACAAACTGGTAATACTGGTACTACTCTTGTTGGTTATAATAGTTTTACTGGTTCCTCTTCAAATTATACCACTGTGATTGGAGAGACAACACCAACGAGAAATACTCTTTATAGTAGAGGCTCTTTTTCTACAATCGTAGGTAATGATTCTGCTCCTAGGATTGGGTATGGTAATGTTGTAGTTGGAGATCGTTCTTTGACTAATACCACATCTTCTTCAGTGGGTAATACGGTTCTTGGTTCTAGAGCTTTAACGTCAGAAAATGTTGGTTCATACAATACTGCTGTTGGGTATGGTGCTTGCTCAGGGGTAACAGGTTCTTATAAAACATGTATAGGTTACAACTCTGGTTCGTCTGTTCTTGGTGCTAATACTTTTCTTTTAACTGATTCAAACGAAAGAGTTTATATTGGTGGACCTATAACTCAAGTCTCTGGGGAAGATACTCCTGGTGGTGCGGCTGTTTTAGAAGTTCATAACTTGAATTCTTCTCGTAGTACTCAACCTTTAGGAGATATGGGTGATTCTTCTGTATTAATTAATGGTAACTTGATTGTTCGAGGTCAAACTTACATGACAGTGAATAATGTTATAAGATCTTCCCATCCTCACTCACTGGTTGGTTTTTTTGATATGAAGGCAAAAGGTGCATTTCAGCACTCTCATGTTTTTTCTGGTTGGGATGGTCGAGAACGTGATGTTGAAGTATATGAAGGTTGTCGTGGATGTCGTCGTCATGCATACTCTTTTGGAAAAACAAACTGTACTTGTGTTTTGGATAGCCATTATTCTTATGACTGGTCAACTCATGGAGAAGGAAAATCTAATTCTCAAAACAATGGATGTTCTCTTGAATATGGTTCAGCATATACCGATGCTAATACTGGTTGGAAATATGTTGGTAATCATGATGATTTTAATGAAGCTCATAAAAAATCTGGAAATTCATGTTGTCCACAACTAGTATCAGATATGCGTTTAAAAAATGTTGGAGATAAATTCTCTGCTGGTTTAGATGAAATTAAAAAATTAAATATTTACAACTATACGTATAAATCAGATGATACAAAAGCTCCTCATGTTGGTGTAATTGCACAGGATTTGAAACGTATATTCCCAACTGCTGTTTCTAAGGATGAAAATGGTTACTACCAAATTCGCTGGGATGAAATGTTCTATGCTGCTATAAATGCTGTTAAAACATTGAATACAAAAGTTGAAAGTCTTGCGAATCGTGTAGTTACAGACCAAAAACGAATTGCAACATTGAAAAAAGATAATGCCAATTTAGAAAAGAAATTAAATTCTTTATCAGCAGAATTGACTGAACTAGAAAAGAAACATTAGAATTTATTTCCTAAATGTCATATAATAAAAAAATCCTCACTATTTCTAGCGAGGATTTTTATTATTCCTTAGTTGTTTCTTATACGCAACCGCATCCGCAAGAACACGCTTTAGCTTTTAATTCTTCAGCTTTATCAACATGTTCCCAAGGTACATCAATATCAGTTCTACCCATGTGACCATAAGCAGCTAATAATTGATAGAATTTACCACCATTTTTAGCTGGTAAGTTTCTTAGGTCAAACTTCTTGATGATTCCAGCTGGAGTTAAGTCAAAGTTTTCCGCAACTAATTTTGAAATTTCGTCGTCTGAAATTCTTCCAGTTCCAAAAGTATCAACAAAGATTGATAATGGCTCTGCAACACCGATAGCGTAAGCTAATTCGATTTCACATTTGTCAGCTAATCCTGCTGCTACAATATTTTTTGCAACATATCTAGAAGCATAAGCAGCTGAACGGTCAACTTTTGTTGGATCTTTTCCAGAGAAAGCACCACCACCGTGTCTAGAATATCCGCCGTAAGTATCAACAATAATTTTTCTTCCTGTTAAACCAGAATCCCCTTGAGGACCTCCAATAACAAATCTTCCAGATGGGTTAATTAAAATAATTGTATTTTCATCTGGTTTAATTGATTCATTTTCGAATACAAAGTTGATTACAAGGTTTTTCAAATCTTCTCTGATAATGTCTTGTACTTTTTGATTATCAGAAATACCATTAATTTCTGGATTGTGTTGAGTAGATAACAAGATGGTATGAATTCTTGAAGGTTTACCATCTACATATTCAACTGTAACCTGAGATTTGCCATCTGGTCTTAAGTAATTAACCAATCCTTCTTTTCTAACTTGAGCAAGTCTATAAGATAGCTTGTGAGCTAGGTTGATAGGTAAAGGCATAAGTTCTGGTGTTTCGTTACAAGCATAACCAAACATAATACCTTGGTCGCCAGCACCGATTTCCTCTGTTTCTACAGTTGATGTATCAGCATTTGCTTCTCTTGATTCAAATGCTTTGTTAACACCGTTACCAATATCTGTTGATTGTTCATCGATACTTGTTAACACTGCACAAGTATTAGCGTCAAATCCACCAGCGTTAGAGCCAACATATCCGATATTTTTGATTGTGTTTCTAACAACTTGAGGAATATCAACGTAACAATCTGCTGTTATTTCTCCGCATACAAGAGCCATGCCTGTTGTAACTGTAGTTTCAGCTGCAACTCTTGAGCCTCTGTCTTTTGTCAAAAATTCGTCCAAAATCGCATCGGATATTTGGTCGCAGACTTTGTCTGGGTGTCCTTCTGTAACTGATTCAGAAGTGAACAAAAAGTTTTTTGATGTCATTTTTCATCTCCTTAATTTATTTTGTACGCCGGTAAGTTTTTTAATTCCAACCCGGCACTCCATTTTCTATATAGTGTAGTTCAAACGTTTATTGAAATCAAATTATTAACAAATATATAATAAGAAAAATTAAGCAGTTGCCATTTGACAACTGCTTATCGATTGTAAAGTAATCTAAATAATTATTATTTATTTTTAAGCTTTTCAACTCTAACACTAAGTGCATCTACTTGAGTTTTTAAACTTATATTTTCTTGCTCTAATTTTGCAATTTGTGTTTCAACTTTAGTTGTTCTATTAATTAAGCTAACAATTTTTCTATCGAGTTCTTTTATCGCATTTATTGATGCAAAGAACATTTCATCCCAACGAATTCTTAAATACCCATCTGGACCTTCGAAAACAGAATTAGGAAAAACTTTTTGCAAGTCCTGAGCCATTACACCAATTTGAGAATGTTTTGATTTGTCATTTTTAAATGTGTAATCATAAATCTTAAGTTGGTTTAATTCTTCCAATCCTGCTGTGTTACGTGTTCCAATATTTTTTAGACGTCTGTCAGAAGAGACGTCAGAATCAAGACACACGCGTTCTGGTATCGATGAATAAGCCCCTCCAGAAAAATTTTTGGATAGACACCCTGGGTAAGTTTGTTGACTTCTTATGCGATTTCTCTCATTACTATAGTATCCCATAGAATGCTCTGCACTTGAACCTTTAGGGTCAACTTCTACAAATGACCATAAATTATTCCCAATAGTCATCATTGCTCTGCCACGAACAATCAAATTCCCATTGATAACTGTTGTTGTATTCGATTTTACTCCTGGATTATTTATTAAATTAGAGTTTGTTCCACCTACGTTATGAATTTCCATTACGGCATCTCCACCATAATTGTATGGGCGACCTCCAATATATGTTCTTTCTAGATTATCAGTTTTTGATCCTAAATAATCAGAAACGGTTTGCCCACTTGACCATGAGCCAGTTGCAGACATATAGCTTGTTTTGGTATTTGCCCCAGGTCCAGAATTATAACCAATACAAGTTTTGTGACTTCCTGTTGTAACCTCCGAACAAGCATTATAACCAATTGCTGTATTATAAGACCCTGTTGTTAAGTTTTTCAACGCTCCTGTACCAATCGCCACGTTGTAATTTCCTGATACGGATCTCAATGCATCATAACCGATACCAACATTATAGCTTCCAGAACCAGTTCTTCCAGCATTAGCACCAACAAAAACGTTTACACTACCAGAATTATTATAACCTGCTTGGTAGCCAACTGCGGTATTTCTTGAGCCTGATGCCTTTTCACCTGCTCCCGCTCCAATATAAGTATTATAATCTGCGTGCAATGCACTCCCAGCGTTATATCCGATTGCGGTATTGTATTTACCAGATATGTTTTCAGAAAGAGTAGATAGCCCCAACGCAGTGTTGCCTTGAGCGTTTTTAAGAGCATTCATTGATTGATAACCAATTGCAACGTTATCTCTTGCTTCTATATTATCTGGGGTGTTATCAATATTTGGATAAGCACCGCCTAACAATACATCCTGTCTATCCATCAACCAAGTTCCAGCAAATTTACCATATTTTTTTTCGGCAGCATTTCCAGATAATCTACCAAATCTGAATTGAATTTGTCTTTGTAATTTATTCCCAGAGGTTACTGGTCCAGAACGGATAACAACTCTTGATAGTGGAGTTAATGTTGATGTTACCGTTCCATAGCTATCTGGCTTAATACCAAAAAATGCTGTTCCTGTATTTCTTGTATTAGATGGATCAAAGTACGCATCAAAACCCTTTGTTTCATTGTACCTATTCCAAATAGCATTGGAGCTTTTGTATGAAGAAAGCTTTCTCTTAGTTATAATTGGCGCAAAAGCTGCAAATATTACGGTCAAAATTAACAATACAATCATTACCTCTGCGATTGTATATGCACTCTTATTTCTTTTATAATTCCTCATTCGAAACTCCATAATAATCCGACTATCTTTCATTATTATACCATATTTATATACTGATTTCAATATAATAAATATTTCGTAACATATTCAAAAATCATATATTATGTTTGTGCTATTCTAAAATTATACGTAGTAAAGAGAGGATATTATTTATGGCAGCAATAAAAATTGAAGATTTACCTACCGTATATGATGCAAAAGATACAGAGGAAAGTATTTATAAATTTTGGGAAGAAAATGGATTTTTTAGAGCCGATTCTAAAAGTCCAAAGAAACCATTTTCAATTGTAATTCCACCTCCAAATGTTACAGGTGTATTGCATATGGGTCATGCGTTGGATGAAACATTGCAAGATATATTAGTCCGTTATCACCGTATGAGTGGATTTGAAACATTATGGGTTCCTGGAACTGACCATGCTGGGCTTGCAACTCAAAACGTTGTGGAAAGACAACTTGCCAAACAAGGTTTAACTCGTCACGATTTGGGTCGTGAAAAATTTGTTGAAAAAACTTGGGAATGGACAAATGAACATAAAGGTAAAATTTTAGACCAAATGAAACGTTTAGGTGCTTCATTTGATCGATCTAGAGAAAGATTTACTTTTGACAAAGGTTGTTCTGATGCTGTGAAAGAAGTATTTGTTAGATTGTACGAAAAAGGTTTAATCTACAAAGGTTCATATATTGTAAACTGGTGTCCAAGATGTAACAGTGCGATTTCTGATGTTGAAACTGAATATGTTACAGAAGAAGGACATATGTGGGAAATTTCTTACCCGTTAAAAGGTGAATCTGGAGCTATAATTGTTGCTACAACTCGTCCAGAAACTATTTTTGGTGATGTTGCGATTGCAGTTCACCCATCTGATCATAAGTATTCTGAATTAATTGGAAAAACTGTTGTTATTCCTTTGACTGGAAGAGAAATTCCTATTATTGCAGATGAATATGTTGACAAATCATTTGGTACAGGTGCTGTGAAAATTACTCCAGCTCACGATCCTAACGATTATGAAGTTGGTAAACGTCATAATTTAAAACCAATTTGGGTAATTGATGGTGAAGGTAAAATGAAAGCTTGCGGTGAAGTTCCTTCAAATCTTCATGGTCTAGATAGATACGAAGCTCGTAAGCAGATTGTTAAAATGTTAGAAGATAATCATTCTCTTCTACGTGTTAGAGATCATGAGCATAATGTTGGTAAATGTCAACGCTGTGGAACTACAATTGAGCCATTACTTTCTGAACAATGGTTTGTTAAAATGAAACCTCTAGCAAAAGAAGCTATTGCAGCTGTTAAAGATGGCAGAATTAAATTTATTCCAGAACGTTGGGAAAAGAATTATCTCGGCTGGATGGAAAATATTAGAGATTGGTGTATCTCTCGTCAAATTTGGTGGGGACATCAAATTCCTGCATATTATAATAATGAAACAGGAGAAATGGTTGTAGCAAAAGAAAACCCAGATCCATCTAAATATACTCAAGATTCTGATTGTTTAGATACATGGTTCTCATCTGGATTATGGCCATTTTCAACAATGGGCTTCCCAAATAGTGAAACAGATGATTTCAAAAAATTCTATCCAACATCTGTTCTTGTAACAGGATTTGATATTATTTTCTTCTGGGTTGCAAGAATGATAACAATGGGATTAGAATTTACAGGAAAGGCTCCATTTTCAACTGTTTATATCCACGGTTTGGTTCGTGACGAAAAAGGTCAAAAAATGTCTAAGACCAAAGGAAATACAATTGATCCCGTTGTAATTATTGATAAGTATGGTTGTGATGCATTGAGATTTACAATGACATCTCTTTGTACTTATGGTGGTCAAGATATTAAAATTAGTGACGAACGATTTGAGTATGGAAGAAACTTTGCGAATAAAATCTGGAATGCTTCAAGATTTGTGTTAATGAACCTTGAAGGTGTTGATAATAATGAAATAGACTACTCAAAACTTACTATTGCAGACAAATGGATTTTAGATAAGTTAAATTCTGTTGCTAAAGAAGTTAATGAAAATATTAAAAATTATAGAATTGGTGAAACAGCTCACGTATTGTATGATTTCTTCTGGAATTCATATTGCGATTGGTATGTTGAAATTGCTAAGGTTCAGTTGCAGGATGAAACATTGAAATTGAATACTCAAAGAGTTTTAAGATATGTTCTTGATATGGCATTAAGATTGATTCATCCAATTATGCCTCATATAACAGAAAAAGTATGGCAATTGATTCCAAAAGAAACAGATATTAAAGCTATTATGCTTGCTCCATATCCAGTTTTCGAAGATAAATTAGCTTTTCCAACAGAAGCAAAAGAAATGGAATTAGTATTTGAAACTATCAAGTCCTTGCGTAATGTTAGACAAAGTTTCAATATCCCAATGTCTTTGAAATTTGATATTGAAATTAGAGCAACTAAAGAAGAAAAGCCAATTTTTGAAGCGATTGAAAGCTATATTAAACGTATGGCAAAGGTTGAAAATATTTCATATGCGGATGATTCAACCCCAGTAGCTAAGAAGTCTGCAAGTGCAGTTGTTTCAGCTTCTAAAATTGTTATTCCTTTAGAAAACTTGATTGATTTCAATGAAGAAATAGCAAGACAAGAAAAGAAACTTGGAAAACTTCAAAATGAAAGAAAATCATTGGAGGGCAGAGTTAACAATCCAAAATTTGTTGCAAATGCTCCAACTGAATTGATTAAACAAACTAGAGATAGAATTGAAGAAATATTAGTTCAAGAGTCTGCTATTAACGAATTGATTGATTCATTGAAAGCTTAGTAATTTATTAAATTATAAAATGGCGAAGTGGATTATCCACTTCGCCATTTTTCTATGAAAGTTGTTCGTATTTATGACCATATTTTTCTGATAGTTCTTTCAACTCTTTGTTGATTTTTTCAAACGGTTCCATTGAAAGTGCTTCTGTTTTCTCATTCAAATAATTTTCCAATAGTCTATTTCTTGTTTTATCAGAGTAGAATAAACGTCCCCATTTTTTCTGTTTGGTTTCAAACTCTTCTAACTTCGCAAGTGACTCATTTGTTTTATGGATTTTAGCATTTTGAATCTCCATATTAGGAAAAGCACTTTCTCCTAAGAATTTTAACTCAAAAGCTAATCTGGTATCAGCTTTTAATTTTTCTGTCGAATTAGCAATATCTTGTCTTGGTTTAAATAAAAATTTATGTCCTTGAGAATCGATAACATAAGCCGACTTTTCCCCATTAGAAAGTGCCGTATTTATATCCCCCTCACTAAAAGGTGTTACGCCTTTCAGTTTTTCTGGATGGTGTTTTTGCAAATATTCCACTTCCTCTTTGCTATACATTGTTTTTAGGTATCCTGGATGATTGTGGATAGATGTTCCGCCTTTGATAGCTACATTATCGCAAAATCCCATATCCCCTTTGGAATAATGAACGATATCTCCATCTTTATTTAATAAATATAGATGTTCTTCTGGATAATCTTTAATTTTGCCCATAATTTTATGTGATACGAGCCTTGAATATCTGTCTTTAACGATATAATCTAATTTATCTTCAGTTGACAGTGATGACCAGTTTTGTGGTAAAAATCTATTTCCTGTTTCTGTTTCAAAATTTTTAATAAAGTAATTAGAATCAGAAAGTACACCTTTTTTATTTGATAATCGTCTAAATGGCGTTAATTCACTTAACCTATTTTCCGTAACACCTGTTCGTTCAACGGATTTTTCCCCATATGTTGCGATTTGTTTTGCTTGGCGAGTTAAATATTTTCCGACCGCAGAAATAGTATTCATATAATAATCCCCTTTCGTAATAAATTGATTTTCCCCGTATATTTATAAAAAAAATTAGGAAAGAGGAATTGCTAGTGTATATTATATTGTATTATATTATATTCCGCTCCCAGTTAGGTTTTGAAGATATTTTATTGTGCTTAATGTTTTGTAATATTCATTTTAACTTTTGTTAAGAACCTCTCTTTTTAATCGCAAAATTATTCTTTAGGATTTTTATAGTAACAGTAGTAAAAGGAGAATAATATGAAATTAAACGGATTAAATGTAGTTACTAAATTTCCAAGAGTTAATTCTAAATATCAGTTTAACATTAACCCTAGTGAAAGAGTTAGAATAGATGTTAATGAAAATTCTTTCAAATGTTTGCATGAAACAAAATCTGGTGATGAATGGCTTCTTTCTGGTGCAACTGGGGCAAGAGGCCCTATTGATTTTGTAGAAAAACAATTTTCAAAAGCCATGAAAGCTGTTTCATCAATGATGAAAGAAAGCGAAAATATTAAGTAAATTTTACAATCCTTTACATATTGCAAAAAATTTGCTAGTATGTACGTGTATTTAATATATTAGTGTCTATTTGACAATGGAGTAGTTATGGTTACAAAAAAGGAAACAATGGATTTTGAAGCTTTGTTGGATAAGTATGATTACAAGTTTCAAAAAGGTGATTTAGTAAAAGGAACAGTGTGTGGATTCGATAGTCAAGGTGTAATGGTTGACATCGGAGCTAAAACAACAGCTGTAATTCCTACTTACGAAGCCGTTGATAAAGGCGAAAATATTGAAGATAAATTCAAAAAAGGTCAAGAAGGTGAATTCTTGATTATTAGAGAAGAAGACGAAGATGGGAAATTCTTACTTTCTAAAAAGAAAGTTGATTTTGCATATGCATGGAAAGAACTTGAAAAAGCTAAGGCTGATGATGAAACTATCCTTGGTACAGTTGTAAATGTTGTTAAGGGTGGTGTATTAGTTGAAGTTTCTGGCGTTAGAGGTTTTATTCCTTCTTCTCAACTTAGAACTAGAGAAGCAGATGTTGAAGTTGGCTCAAAATTAGAACTTAAGATTTTAACTTTAGATGCACAACAAAACAACTTCATTCTTTCTAATAAAAAGGTTTATGAAGATTCTGCAGAAGAAACTAGAAAGAATATTTTCTCTCAAATTGAAGCTGGACAAGTTGTTAAAGGCGAAGTTGTTAGAATTACTGATTTCGGTGCATTCATTGATTTAGGTGGTATTGATGGATTACTTCCGCTTTCTCAATTATCTTGGAGGTGGATTGACCATCCAACTGATATTTTGAATGTTGGAGATAAAATTGATGTTGAAGTTATCTCTGTTGACCATGACAAGCAAAGAGTATCATTAAGCTTGAAAAATCTTGAACCAGATCCATGGATTGAAGCTGAAAAACAAATCAAAGAAGGTGACAAAGTTGAAGGTACTGTTACAAGACTAAAACATTTTGGAGCTTTTGTTGAAGTATTCCCTGGTGTTGAAGCTTTATTGCCTCACAATGAAGTTGTTGATTACCAAAATGAATCAAAATCAATTCTTCAAGTAGGAGATAAAATTAGTACTTATATAATTAAATTTAATCCTGCTGATAAAAGAATTGCATTGTCAGTTCATGAAGCTTCTGCTGAACCTGCACAAGAGTCAACTGAAGAATAATAAGGATTTTTAACGATTACTTAAAATAAAGCCTCTAAGAGTTTTCTTGGGGGCTTTAATATTGACTTTTTTAAATATTTCATTATAACAATATCATACGTTTAGATGTTTATTACTCTTGTAAAATCCCGCATAATATATTGAGAAAGAGTACAGACATGCCATTCAGATACAGATTGCAAAAAGTTTTGGATTTTAGAATTAACCAAAAAGAAGAGCAGCGAATGAAAGTTCAAAAAGCACAACAAGCTGTATTTGAAGCGGAACAAAATATCAAGAAGAATAATCAAGATATTTTGGACACAAAAGCAGGAATGCGTTCAGCTGATCCTATGATGTATGAAGCTTATGATAATTTTCTTCAGCATCTGTGGGAAAAGGCAGAACAATTGGAGCAAATAAGGCAAGATGTTCAACACAAATTAGATATAGAAGTCGAAAAACTCGTAAAATGTGAACAGGCTGTCAAGGTGCTTGAAAAGCACAAAGAAAAAAACAAAGAAGCTTATCTCAAAGAAGAAAAAGCTGCAGAGTTAAAACAGTTTTCAGAACTCGGTGTTACTAGATTTTTCAAACAAAGTCAAGAAAGAGCCGAGGAAGAAGAAAAAGACATATTAAATCAGTTAAGAAAAATAGAAGGTAATTAACAATGGGTATCGAAGCAACATCATCTTCATCAACAGTTAGTAGTACAACTTCATCAGCTCAAGTTTCTAGTGCTTCCAATTCTGATAGTGCTAAAAAAACTTCAACGGATTCTTCTTTTAAAGATGAAATGGACAAAGTTTCTTCAAAGGAGGACAAAAAAGATTCAAAAGTTGAAGAAACAAAATCAAAAGATGTCGACAAAACACAAACTTCAGAAACAAATAAAAAAGATGCAAAGGAAGATGACGATAATTTGACTTTGAATGGGAATGCAGATTATAGCCAATATGGTTCGTTGTCTTTAAATGATGCTAATAAAATGCTATCTAGTGACATTATGCAAATGATGGCTCAAAATGGTTTAGCACAAATGAGTGAAACCTCTGATGTTCAAGCTGCTAGTAGCATATTCTCTTTTGGTTCTGATAATACTAATCAAGTTAGCTTAACTCAAAATGATGCACAATTTTTCATAAATTTAACTAAATCAGAAGATGTTTCTGGACAAAATATCGCACTGCAAGCTCAAAACATGATTGCAAATGGTGGAGATTTTGCTGAAGTGGCTCAAAATGCTAAAATATCTCAAACTTTATTAAACGCCTTGAGTAATGCCCGTGAAACAAATCAGCCATTAAGAATTGATTTTGACCAGAATGTATCTGTAATTTTGAGAATTGGTCAAGACGGAGCTTTATCAGCTCGTTTTATCCCAGGAGATAAGGCTGTTGAACAGTATTTGAGAAATAATATTGAATCATTAAAAGCTACTTTTAGAGAAAATGATTTGCCATATTCTGATTTATCATATTCAAATAGTAGCAAACAGCAAAATGAAAGAAAACGTAATAAGCAACAACAAGGAGAGTAATAAAAGATGAATGATGCTTTTATAACCGCAATAAATACACAATATGCAACCGTAAACTGGATTGATGTAATTACTGATAACATGACAAATATTTATACTCCAGGTTTTAAAGAAAAGCAGGTAAACTTTAAGACTTTTCTTGGTGGTACTATTAGTGATGATTATGCAAAAAACATGGGGCAAGGTAAATCAACTCCAGGAACTTCTAAGGATAACGTATTTTTAGAAGGTAAAGGATTTTTCTTGACAAAAACTCCAGATGGCAAGAGTGTATATACCCGTTTAGGTGAATTTACTTTTGATGGAGAAGGTGTTTATCGTGCAAAAAATGGTAACACTGTTCAAGGTTATATTTTGAATGACAAAGGTGAAATCATGCAAGGTACTAAAACTATTAGTGCTGATTTGTACCAACAAACGTCTTTAAAAGGCGGAGCTTTAGATGTTCCTACTACAAGTATTAAAATGTGGATTGACCCAAATAATGGTAAATATCTTGGAAAATATGACGAATACGAGATTAAGAATGATGGAACCATTGTAGGTAAAGCAGAAAATGGGAAAAAAGTTGTTCCATTGTATCGTATAACTACTCGTAATTTCCATAATGCGGCTGGGCTATATGAATACAAAGATGGTTTATTCTTAGAAACAGAAGAATCTGGTAAACCAGTTTTAGGTTGTGGCGAAATTCGTTCAGGTTTAATCGAATTATCAAATGCTGATTTTAAAGGTAATATTTCATATTACCAAATGGCTAAAATGCAAATGGAAGTTGTAAATAAGCTAATTTCTTCAAATAAAGATTTATTACAACAGGCAATGCAGTTAGTAAGTGGTTCATAATAAAATTTATAGAGATATTAAACTCCATTTTATAGAGGCTCTATGCCTCTATTTTGTTGTAAAGATTTGTTCTTAACTTTACTTTTACAAATAAAAACGATAAAATGATTATGACATATCTGTGTTATCAAAAGGAGATGTTATAAGTGGAAAATTTAAGAATTGCAATCGGTTCTGACCATGGTGGTTACGAATATAAAGAACAAATTGTTAGTTATTTAAAGGAAAAAGGGTACGAATGTGTTGATGTAGGAACGTATTCTACTGACTCTTGTGATTATCCAGTCATAGCAAGGGCTGTAACTACAAAGATTACAACTGGCGAGGCCGATAGAGGTATATTGATTTGTGGAACAGGTATTGGTATGTCTATTGTAGCTAATAAGGTTAAGGGTATTCGAGCAGCTTTATGTGGTGATACATTCTCTGCTAGAGCCTCTAGAGCTCATAACAATTCCAATGTTCTTTGCCTTGGAGAGCGTGTAATCGGTATAAATTTGGCAATGGATATTGTTGATATATGGTTAGAATCAAAGTTTGAAGGCGGAAGGCATCAACGCCGTGTTGATATGATGGAAAATTAGAAAGGTTAATAATGAGCGAAATCGATTCACATAAATTTGCGTGTGCAGTTGCACAATTTTTAGATGATAAACTGGCGAAAGATATTACTATTTTGAATATTAGTAATGTTTCATCACTTGCAGATTATTTTGTTATAGCAACAGGGGATTCAACTCCACAAGTAAAAGCTTTGATGGAAACGGTTAAAGATAAAGTAAAAACTGTATTTTCAAGATTACCAATAAGACAAGAGAATGATGTTAAAAATCGTTGGAATTTACTTGATTATGGCGATGTTGTTGTTCATATTCTTCATAAAGAAGAGCGTGAAACATATGCAATAGAAAAATTCTGGAGCCACGCTTACAGTGTGCTGGAAGATGAATGGCGAGAAGTTGCTAAAGAATATAGTGAATATCAAAAATAATTATTTTTTAAAAGCTGGTTTAATCCAGCTTTTATATTTCTTAATATTTGACTTAATTTATTAAAGTTTTATGGAAAATATTCCGTTTAGTTATTTGTAATAGATAACAACGGGGTGTGTATTTCATGTATGAAGACCTTATAAGAAAGCAAATAATTGTAGAGCTTAAAGATTTAATTAAAAAAGCAGAAGATATTGATAATGATAAAGATGCTTATTGCGAATTTATGAAAACTGTTATTTTGAACACATATAGTACAAATTAGTCGATTGTGTAATGAAAATTTTTTTGCATTCCATTAGATTATAACTATGAAAATTGTTATAATCGGTGGAGTTGCCGCAGGAGCAAAGGCTGCAGCTAAAATTAAAAGACTTTTACCCGACTCGGATGTAAGTATTTATACTGATGATACACATGTGTCATATTCCTCTTGTGGTTTACCTTATTATATAGAAGGTAATTTCGCCGACTATACTTCGTTATTGGTTCGTACAGTTGAAGAATTTAATGCTTCAGGTATAGAGGTTTATTTGGAATCTAAGGTTGAAAAAATACTTCCTGTACAACAACAAGTATTAGTTTGTAATAAAAAAAATGCTTTTCTCGTAAATTATGACAAACTGATTATCGCAACTGGAGCTAGACCGATTATTCCTAATATAACAGGAGTAAAAGATTATAAAAATGTCTATACTTTGCGAAAAATAGAAGACGGAATTGTGATTCGAGAAAGAATGCGAAATTCAAAAAGGGCAGTCATTGTTGGGAGTGGTTTTATTGGGATAGAACTACTTGAAGCTTTTGTTAAAAATGGTTTATTTGTTGATATAATTGAAAAAAATGATAGACTAATGCCCTCATTTGATAGTGATATGTCTGAACTTATTGAGCAACGCTTGAATAATTACAATGATGGAACTTTTCAATTTCATAAAAGTGAAATTGTTACAGATATATTAGGAGAAAACGGTTTTGCGACTGGAGTTAAAACCCTTTCAGGAAAGTATATTCCGACGGATATGGTTATTTTATCCGTTGGGATAAAACCAAATTCAGAAATAGCAAGAGATGCAGGGATAGTTATTGGCGAAACTGGGGCAATACGTGTAAATAAGCACATGGAAACTTCAATAAAAAACATATATGCTTGTGGTGATTGTTGTGAGGAAAAACACTTAATTAGTGGAAAAGATGTTTGGGTGCCACTTGGTTCAACTGCAAATAAAGAGGGCGAGTGTGCCGCATTAAACGCCGCAGGAATTGTTACCGAATTTGAAGGTGTTCTAGGATCATCAGTTACACGATGCTTGAATACAACAATGTCAATGACTGGATTAACAGAATCACAATCCTTAGAAGCTGGATATTCCCCTGTTTTCGCTGTCGTTTCAAAGACTGATAAAGTTGCATATATGCCTGATGTTGGTGAAATTACATTGAAAGTAATGGCTGATAAATTTACAGGTTTGTTATTAGGAGGGCAAGCAGTCGGATCTATTGGAGCGGATAAAAGAATTAATGCTCTTGCTACGGCATTATTAGGTCATTTAACAGTCCAAGAACTCAAAAGGAATGACTTAACCTATTCTCCTCCTTATTCGCCAACAATAGACCCATTATTGACCGCTATGAGTATTTTATGTAAAAGAGTTTCAAAACCTTGTTAAGATAGTTGGTTTTTGATGTATTTTGCAACAGCTTCTCCCATTGAAAAACAGCTTGCTTGGACTCTTAATGCTCCTTGAGCCATGTAATCAGCGGAAATTCCACGTCCTACAACAAATAAATTGTCATAGTCATAACTCATTAAACTTTCAATTGGAAGCTGATATTCCCCTGTTTGTTCTAGTGTTGATGTGTTTTTAGATTTGTTATGAACATCAACAGGATAATTTGAGATTAGTGCAGGATGCTCGAACTTTTTCCCAGATTTTAAATCATCAATTGTATAGACATATTTGCCTTTTAGTCTGTTTGAAACCCTTACCCCAAGAAAGTCTGCAATATTCGATATGTAGGCATTTTCAAATCCTGGAAAATATTTTTTACAAAACAATGAAAGTCTATAAATAGCTTCTCTGCCTTCAATTAAGGCTTTTGAAGTGTCTTTAACGAGATTTGGATTTAAGTTTTCAGGTATTCTAGGACAGTTAAAAGCAAGCGTAGTAGGCATTCCAGCAACTGTGAAAACTTGAAAATAGTTTCTATCAGAGTCTTTTAGGAGTCCTTCTTTTACTGCTTTATCAAAAAATGGTGCTAAAGCCCACTGTTTATCAGTATCCCAAGTGTATGCCGTAGATAAATGTGTTACTCCATCAATATTTTCAACAGTTGTCACATTTCTATCTGTATCCTTCTCTAGAAGCCACTTTCCAAATTTTTCTATGTCAATTCCGCTCATTAAAAAACGTAAGCTCATTGGTTGATATTCAGATTTCATTTCTAAAAATTTGCAATTAATGTTATTTGAAAAATCACAATTTCCAGTTGCATCTACAAAGTACTTCGCTCCGATATATACTGATAACGGTTTATATCTACCAATATTATTATCTGTATCTACCTCTTCGTTATATACAGATAATATTTCTTTATTTGTTTCTAACGATAAGACATACTTGCCTTCAGTTTTGACGTCTTTTACTTCTGCATTATACCTCACGTCAACCGAAACATCTTTCATCATCTTATCAAGGACTATTTTCATTAGTTCAGGGTTAAACCAGCCAGAATTATCTTGATAAGTGACTTGACCGCCAACCTTGTGCATCTCTTCAACTAAAATATTACAAAAATCAGTGTTTATTTGATGATTTCCTGATTTCATAACTGGAACGACCAAACCAGATGTCATTGTACCACCTAAGTGAATTCCTTTTTCTATAAGAAGAACTTTTAGTCCTAATTTTCCAGCAATATAAGCTGTTGCACAGCCAGCAGTACCTCCACCAATAATTATTACATCATAAAATTTATTCATAATAATACATTATATTTATAAATCATTTTAAAAGAAAGAATTTAATATTTATTTACTGAGCATTAATACTAAAAGTTATTATAATATTAAACAGTATATCGGCTAGTTATATACTAATAATCTTAATGGTTTTGGTTAAAGTACTTTTTGTAATGAGAACTAGAAATTCGATTACTATTTTCAACTTCGATTTTTCGAGTCTCATTTATAGCCTCATTAAGACTGCTTAAATTCTCGTCACGATAAAATATACCAGCTTTAGTTTTTAATAGTCCTAAATCGTATTCTGAGAGGGGATATTTTATTTGATTCTTGTTTTTAGCTGCGACAGTGCCTGTGAATCTATTTAAACGCTCATTATAAATATTGCCAATTTCAAAACCCGCCTCAACCATAGCTGCTCGAATTGATGCTGATGTTGAATACGTTAAAATTAATCCATCCCCTTCCAAATGTTCATTTAAAAGTTTGAAAAATTCATACGACCACAAACAAGGACATTTTGAAGGCGTAAAAGCATCCAAAAATATTAAATTATATAAATTATAATCTTCTAAGAGAACTTTTCTAGCATCATCACTTTTTAGTTTAAAATTAATATCTTGTAACTGATACCTTTTTAACCTCTTTTTATAGCGTTTAGAAAGATACCTATAATATATATTATGTAAATTGGATAGATAACTCCTTATGGGGTTATTCTTATACGGTTTATATATGTAACTTTTGTAAATACCCTTAATATTTGAATCAAAATATTGAGAAAAAGTCGGATTATTGATAACCTGATTTAACTCTTCATTTTGTGCAAAATCATTTGAATTTTCTCTGATTTTTTCAAATATCAAATAATTTATTAATTCATTAATTTTTGGATGAGAAATTTTATCCTTGTTATTTATAAACTTGTCAATTGCATTATATTTGAAATCAATATTTACATTTTTAAAATTTTTCACTCCAGTTTTGATAAAAGGAGAAATATAAGATAAAATTTTATCATTATCAATTGCAGTAATAGAAATTTTACCAAAAATATTATCAGTATATATCTGTTCGTTACATATATTATTCTTGCAAATGAAATTGCCCAATAATGCTTGTAAAATATTATTAGTATGTATCTTATCGATATAGTGTTTTGTAAGAGAATATTTTTTCGAAAATTTTTTCTTACAATAATTTTCAAAAATAAAATTTAAAAAACTTTTTGAGTTATAACCAATTCCGTAGCAAATATCTAAAACTTTAATTTTATCTTTCTGCAAAAGATTATTAAAATCCATAGGATAAATAAATTTCTCATAAGCTTCTGTTAAAGCCCCAGTTGCACTGTGGTATATATCATTAAAATCCGTACTATATAGACCTACTGACCCATCATTCGTAAAATATGGATGAAACTCGTACATAGTCTAATTATACGGCTATTTTGTGAATGTTACAAATTCTTTATAAATCTTATAAAACTACTATTTTAGGCTGTTTTTGCTATAATAATAGGGAAAGGTGAAGGTAGATTAAGATTATGAAAATTAGTGTAAAAGTTCCAGCGACTTCTGCCAATTTAGGTCCTGGGTTTGACTGTTTAGGTATGGCTTTACCTCTATATAATACTATTACTATTGAGGAAACAGTTTTACCTGGTACTGGAGTTGAAATTAATGTAATTCCTGAAAGCCCAGCAATTGATGAGTTATCATTGGAACATATACCTTTAGACGAAAATAGTTTAGTCTATAAAGCTGTTGAATTGCTATACAATTCAATTGGACAATCTCCAAGCGAATTAAAGATAAATATCCATTCAAATATTCCAGTTGCAAGAGGTTTAGGTAGTAGTGCATCTGTTGTTGTAGGTGCTTTAATTGCTGCAAATGAACTTCTTGGCAGACCAGCGGATGAAGTTGCACTATTATCAATTGCTTGCGAAATAGAAGGTCATCCTGATAATATTACACCTGCAATTGTTGGTGGATTGGTAATCTCATCTCAAGAGGAAGATGGAACTGTTTTATATAGAAAATTAGAATGGCCATCTGAATGGGCAATTACGGTTTGTACTCCTGATTTTGAATTATCTACTGATATTGCGAGATCAGTGCTTCCTAAGGAAGTTCCAATGAAAGATGCAATTTTCAATGCTCAAAGACTTGCAATGTTTGTTCAAGCCGTTCATACAAAAGATGCAGAACTGATGAAATTAGCGTTGCATGATAGATTACACCAACCTTATAGAATGAAATTAATGCAAGGTTTGGATAAAATTATCGAAAACCTTCGTCATATTGAGAATGTTTTAGGATGTGTAATCAGTGGTGCTGGTTCATCAATACTTGTTATTTCTCAAAAAGGTGGAGATTTAGATAAAATCAAAAACATTGTTAAAGATACTTGGGCTGAACAAAATATCAAATGTGATATTAAAACTATGAATGTTGAACAAAATGGTGCTCAAATTATTTCTAATGAAGATTAGTATCAATAATTAGAAAAATTACTAATAAATAATTACAAAATATCCTTCATAATGTCAAAGAACAATATGGAGGATATTTTATTATGAATGTACGAATTTTAGATAGTTGTGTTGGCTGTGGAGCTTGTGCCATCATAAATCCAGAAGTTTTTGATATTATCAGTGACAAAGCTATTGTTAATCCAGATAATATAGAAAAAACAGAAGATTTATGTATTGATTCTGCTCTTAGTTGCCCTGTAAATGCTATTGAAATTGGGGAATATTAAGATATGTAAAGCCTTTAAAGCCTTGTTATTATACGATTACAATTTTTCATTAGAAAAAGATGTAAATTTTACTTCAATAAAAAACTTTATATATACGTGTAGGAAAATTTATTACGGTAGAAAGGCGGTCTAGTATGGCTATTTCAGTTGCTCAACAAGTGTATCATCATTCTCTAAGAAAAGATGATAAAGGTTCAATGGTTAATAAGACAAAATGTGCAGCTTCTCATTTTAAAAATGATTTAAAATACGCTTTGTTAGGTTCAACAGTTGCCGCTGCTGGTATTGGTGCAGGTTGTTTAGTTTATAAAAAGCCTAAAATTGGTATTAAAGCAATGAAAACTGCAGGTGATATGGTTGCTGGTTTAGGAAAGGCTTTAGGTAAATTTAAAACTAAATTTGTAGCTGATTTTGGAGCCGCATTAGGAAAACACGGTACTACAATTGCTGGTAAAGCTGCTAAATATGGCAAATTTGGTACAATTGCTGCTGTTGCGTTAGGTACACTTGGTGTTTTAGCTAGTTTAGCTACAAAACATGCATATAACGAAGGTAGAATTGAACAAAAATATGTTGATAATGCAAAAATTGAAAAAATGACTGGTTCTATCGTTGTTTAAGAATTAAAACAAATTAAAATATAAAAGCGGGAAATTAACTCCCGCTTTTTTCATATGTTAAACAAATTTTAAGCTTATCCGCTTGAGTATCAACAATTGCCCACCTAATTAGCTCTCCATACTTCGCTCTTAGGTTTTGTTCAATATAATCAGTTGATAAATGTTCTTTCTTACCAATATATGTTATTTCAGATAAAATTTTTGTCATTTTATTCAACCGTTACTGATTTTGCCAAGTTTCTAGGTTGGTCAACATCTTTTCCTAAAAATTCTGCAATATAATAAGCTATCAGTTGTAATGGAATTGTTGCGATGATAGGTGATAAAAATTCATGAACTTCTGGAACTTTAATTATACTATCAAACAAATCGTCTAGTTTTGGATCAGACGAATTTGTAAGAGCAAGCATTCTCGCATTTCTAGCTTTCGCTTCTTCACTGTTTGATAACAATTTTTCAAATACCGAACCTTGCATTAATATTGATAATACAGGCATTGTTTCATCAAGCATTGCAATTGGTCCATGTTTAAGTTCTCCTGCTGGATAACCTGTTGCATTGATATAACTAATTTCTTTTAACTTTAATGCACCTTCAAGAGCTGTTGGATAATTTATTCCTCTTGCAATATAGATGAAATCTCTAGTGTTTGCATATTTTCTTGCACAAGCTTGAATTCCTTCTTTGTGAGCTAAAATTTGTTCAATTTTTTGAGGAAGAACAAGCATTTCGGCTTTGATATCATTTAATTCTTTTGTAGGCATTGATTCTTTAATTTCTGCCATATATAAAGCTAATAAATAGAATGATGTTAATTGTGCAATATAAGATTTTGTTGCTGCAACAGATACTTCAATACCCGCACTTACAGGAATTAAACTGTCCGCTTCTCTTGCCATTGTACTATCTGGTCTATTTGTAATAATCAAAACGTGTGATCCCTTTGATTTTGCTTGTTTAATTGCTGTCAAAGTATCAGCTGTTTCACCTGATTGAGAAACACCAATAACCAAAGTATGTTCATCTGTAACGGTTTTTCTGTAAATATACTCACTTGACGCTTCAACATCAACAGGAATACCACAAAAACTTTCAATAATATATTTTCCAACCATTGCAGCATGAAGTGATGTTCCACAAGCGATAACTTGGATTCTATTTAATTTTCTCAAGTGTTCTTTGGTTAATTTCACTTCATCAAGAACAATTGGGGAATCAGAAGTATGAAGTTTTCCAATAAGGATATTTCTAATTACATCAGGTTGTTCGTGAATTTCTTTTAGCATGAAGTGTTTGAAGCCCATTTTGCTAAGAGCAACAGGTTCCCAAGGTAAAACTTCAACTTTAGGAATAACTTCTCCTCCAAATTCATCTTCTAATTTCAATGAATTAGGTGTCAATGTTACAACTTGATTATCTTTGATATAAATTGCTTTATTTGTATGTTTAATGATTGCAGGAACATCAGAAGCAACGTAGTATTCGTTTTCTCCAACTCCTACAACTAATGGGGCATTTCTTTTTGTTGCAACAAGTTTGTTAGGTTCATCATTATGCATAATGCAAAGAGCATATGCCCCTTCTAATCTCTTTGTTGCCATTTGAACAGCCTTAGTTAAATCTTTTACTTCCCCGTAAATTAGAGCAACTAAGTGAGCAACAGTTTCTGTATCTGTTTGAGATCTGAACTTACAGCCTTTAGCCTCCAACTCAGCTTTAAGTTCTTTATAATTTTCAATAATACCATTGTGAACTACTACTAATTTTCCACAACCACAAGTATGCGGATGGGCATTAACAACTGTTGGAGCTCCGTGAGTAGCCCATCTGATATGCCCAATCCCTAAAGTAGATTTTGAAATTTCGTAAGCATGAGGAGCTAATTCTTCTCTAAGATTTTTAAGTTTTCCTTCTGCTTTATAAACTTTAATTTCTTCTGGACATTTTACAGCAATACCAGATGAATCGTAACCTCTATATTCTAATTGTTCTAAGCCATCTAATAAAATATCAACAGCTGGTTTATTCCCAATATATCCAACAATACCACACATATTGTATTCTCTCCTTAAAATAACTACATTACATATGGTATCATTAATATAAAAGTTTTTTATTCCCTTAATATAATTTTTACATTATCTTAATCTAAAATATGAACTCCTACCCCAGTCATTGTTGGGCGATACACATTTTGATATCCCCAACCATTAGAGCCATAAAAACCTCTGTTGTATGATGGTCCAAACTTGTTTATATATGGAGAACTAAGTATGGATGGTGTCATCCCTGTTGGTTGCCCTATTAAATTATTCATGAGGCGATTTTTGATAGAGGTTTGAGGGTAATACGAGTTTGAAGATGAATAATAACCATTATCATAGTCATTTCCTCTATAATTTGCTAAAGCATTATTCATTCTTTGACTAATCGTCATTGAAGGATAATTTTGATTAAAAATTTCTCGTTCAATTCTATTCAAACGTGAAGAATTTTTCTCTTGTCTAAAAGTTTGTCTAAATAGATATTTTTCTATTCTTGATAAATCATTATCATAAATATTGGTATTATTATAATCATAGTTTGAATTTTGAACCTGTTTAATTGTATAAGCCTCAACGGATTGAAAACCTGCGGATATTGAACAAATTAAAAGACAAGTTAAAAATAAATTTTTCATTTTCACCTCTCATATTTAATATGGTAGAAAATGTTATTGGAAATTTAATTACCGAATCAGAGAATCTTAACAATTAGCCAACTTGATTAAATGGTGTTAATATCTAGTTATGTTTGGATTCGATAAAAAAAATAATAAAGAGAAAAAACAAGTAATTGCATATATTCATACTCATTGGGATAGAGAATGGTATAGAGAGTTTGAAGTGTTTAGATTAAGACTATTGAGAGTCTTTGATAATGTCTTGAATATGCTTCAAGAGGGAAAGATTCCGTCTTTTTATTTTGATGGACAAGTATCGGCGCTTCTTGATTACCTTGAAATGCGTCCAGAAAATGAACAGTTAGTTAGAGATTTAGTTGCCAATAAAAAACTTTTTATTGGACCATTTTATTGTTTAGTTGATGAATTTTTAACTGACGGGATTTGTTTTATGAAAAACCTGGACATAGGTTTAAAAATTGCAAAAGATTTTGGCTGTGAAGATTTTATCGGTTATTTTGCAGATACATTTGGTCATAGCAAAAATATTCCTGTAATTTTAAAAGATTATGGTATTGATAAAGCTATTGTTTGGCGTGGATGTCCAGAGAATTTACCATCTGAATTTATTTTTAATGGGGTAAACACTGTTAACCTTGTTAGAGGTTATTTTAACGATATTTTTTCTTCTGACAAATTTATAGAGGATAAAGCCAAATTTATTAAAAAGAATCTTGATATGATTGCGGAAAAATCTGGTGACACCTTGCTTCTTCCTATTGGGGCTGATCATTTAGGTGTACCAGAGGATATTGCATCTCAAATTAATCTAGTTAATCAATATTTAGATGATTATGAAATTATTTTAGGTTCTCCATTTGACTATTTTGAGAAAGTTAAATTTAAGGTCAAATATAATGAAGAACTTAGAGATAATTCTCAAACCTTTATTTTGCAAGGAGCGTATTCTGCTAGAACTAAATTAAAACAACTGAACACTGAATGTTCTTATAAACTTGATTTAGCAAATAAATTGCAGATGAATTTTGGTAATGCTTATGCAAATTCAATTGAATACGCATATAAATTACTACTTCAAAATCAAGCTCACGATAGTATTTGTGGTTGTTCTTTAGATTCGGTACATTCTGAGAATATAACGAGATATAACAAAATTCTTCAGATTGCAAATACCATAATTGAGGAAATTCGTACCCCACAACCAGACAATTTGTCTATGAGCTTCAAATATCCTGATAAATACAAGCTTTTAGAAATTGAAAGAGATTATATAGAGGAAGGAACTCAGGTTATTTCTCAACGTAGAGGTTTTCCTGCAAAACTTTTATATGACACATCAAAAATCCCTGTAACAGAGGATTATACAACTTTATATACATTATTAAAAGAATTTAATTCTGACAACAAAACTACAAAGGATGTGTTTGTTGATAATTTTGAGGTATTTAACAGAAATATAAGAATTGAAGTTGTTGATGGTCAAATAAACATCTTTGATAAAGCAACTTGTTACAAAAACTTAATTGAATTTGTTCGTTATAAAGATCTTGGCGATACATATAATTATGCTCCAGATATTAAAGATTCTGGTGAAGTTGCGAAGATAAAATCTGTCAAAATGATTATGGATGGGCCATTAAGATGCGGAATACGTATTACAACGTCATTTTTCAATGTTGATGTATTCGTAAATAAGAAATCCAAATTGCTTAATTTTAAAATTAAATATCCTAATCTTTTGACTAATAGGCTTTGGCAAGTCAGATTTAATCTTCCGAAAAAAGTAACTGAAACTTATTCTGAAGATATGAATTTACTCGTAAAAAGAAAGTTTGATTCAAACTATAATTTAAGAGAAAATCTTCCACAAGAAAAAGGTCAAGAAGCTTGGACTAATACAGCACCTATGCAAAGATTTGTTTGGGCAAATGGGCTAGGGATAATTACACATGGCTTAACAGAATACGAAGTATCAAAAAATACATTAGCTGTTACTTTGTTGAGAAGTATTGGGATAATTTCAAATCCGAAAAATCCAGCAAGAACAACGCCTGCAGGTCCACCTCTTGATGTTCCTGGAGCTCAACAATTAGGAGAAAATACGGCAGAATTTTCTATTGGATTTTTCCCTGTAAAGGACTGGACAACATATGTTGAAGAGGTTTACCCTCAAACAATTCTATTTTAATAAAATAAAAAGCACTCATTCATTGAGTGCTTATTTTATGTTTCCTATCCTTATTCCTAATATTTCTTTTCTCTTTATTCCTTTTGATTATCCAACAACTTTTGATACAAAATTTATAGCTTCGAAGAAAGAATCTTTTACAAACTCTTTTGCCAATACTGGAATTGGTCTATTTTCGATACAATCAAAAACATAATAGATTGGGTCTTGAGAGTTGTTAAATCTCATTCTTTTATCGTGGTTTTCTAAATATTTAAATTCTTTTGCAACTCTTGATTTTCTTGAAGGCTTAACCATTGTTCCAAAAGCTTGTCCTGATGTTGATACCATTTTCTTTTTCTCTCTTCTCTTTGATTTATATCTTACATATATATAAAGTAAATATTTGAGAAAAAATTGACTTTTTTGAAGGATAATATTAACTTTTGTAAACTAGTTCTTAAACTTTAAACAGTCTTGCTCCTGATTAAGGTTTTTCCCAACCGATTTTTCTAACTCTGCAACTGCTGAGTTATAGCGATATAGAGCGTTATAATAAGCAAGTTGTGCTTGTTCATAGGTATTTTCAGCATCTTTCAATTCTGTTGGAGAACCCTCCCCAACTTTATATCGTCCAAACGACAATTCATAATTTTCTTTTGCTTGCTTTACTTGAATGATTGTATATGGTATTTGATTTCGCAATTCTTCTAATTTTAAATAAGCATTTTGGATTTCTAAGTATATTGTATTTTGGGTGTTTTTAGCATTTGCTAATTCTTTATCATATAGATATTTTGCTTCTTTGATTTCGCTAGATATAAGCATTAAATTTATTGTCGGGAAAATTAAGTAGCCTCCGATATTATAACCATCATTGGACCACCATGATTTACCACCTTTTTGATATTGAGTTTCAAAAGAGATTGTTGGATAAAATGATTTTTTAGCAAGTTTTACTGTCTGATTTGCTTGTTCAACTTTAAGTTCTGCAAGTTTTAATTCTGGTCTTGAATCTCTAGCAATATCTATAAGCTCTTCAAAGCTCAATATGACGGGTTTATATTCAAGTTTATCAATTACAGAATATTTCTCGATATATGGAACACCCATAATATTATTCAACTTAGCAATTGCAAGGCTAACAGCACTGTTTGCTTGAATTTGTTTTAATTTCGCATTACTTAGATTAGTTTCCGCAATAGTTACATCAACTTTCGGATTCATTCCAGATTTATAAAAAGCCTTAGCCTGATTGTAAAACATTTGATATTTTTTTACGTTATCTAATGCGACTCTTTGATTTTCATAAGCGTATAACAAATTGAAATAAGCATCTTTTGTTTGGAAAATAACATCATTTACAACAGCTTCAAAAGTTTTCTTATATGCTTGATAACTCATTCTTCGAATTGTTGCTTGATTTTGTGTTACTCCAAAATCGTATAACATTTGCTGTAAGGTAACTTGTCCAGCTAAATAATAGTTAAATTGCAAATTTTTATCCAATGCATCTGATAATTGAAGTTGTTTCAAATGAGTATAACTTGTTTGCCATGAAAAAGAAGGGAAAAAATTAGACCAGACTTGCTTAATTCTCTCATCTGAAGCTAGTATATCTTGAAATGCTGCACTTATTTGAGGATTATTCCCAAGTGCAATCCAAATACAATTATTTAAATTTATCTCAATATTTTTCTCTATTGACCCAGATATAATTGTATTAGAATCAATTTTCTCAACAGGCATGACCATTTCAGGTGTAGGATATTCTGTTAAATTTATATTATTGCCTAAATCTAAAGAATAAGAAGCCAATGGACACAATATAATCAAAAGTATTGCTATTGAATATTTCATTTTAATCCCCATTTCTTTTTAATATGTTCGTAGATTTTATGTTTTGATTTTTCAATAATTACATAATACGCAGGAACTAAAAATGTCCCAATGAACGCAACTGCAACCATTCCCCCTAAAACCGTTATTCCAACAGAATGTCTTGAAGCTGCACCCGCTCCAGATGCAAAAACAAGAGGTAGTAGTCCAAGGATAAAAGCAATATTTGTCATCATTACAGCTCTAAATCTTAGTTTGGCCGCTTGTATAGCTGAATTTATTAAGGTCTCACCTTTTTCAGTTGCATCTTTTGCAAATTCAATAATTAGAATGGCCTGTTTTGTACTTAACCCAAGGAGCATGACAAGTCCAATCTGAGAATAAATATCAAGAGCAAACCCAAAAACATATTGAAAGAACAAAGCACCACCAAGGGCAATTGGTGTAATAAGAAGAACTGTAATAGGAAGAACCCAGCTTTCATATAATCCGACAAGAAATAAATATACAAAAACCAATGACATAACTATTATTGGTCCAATTTGACCACTAGATTCTTTTTCTTGCAATGATGTCCCTGACCAAGCATATCCCATATCAGATGGTAATATTTTATTAGAAATTTCTTCCATAGTGTTTATCGCTTTACCAGAACTTATGTTTCCTCTGGCACTTCCATTTATAGTAATTGAAGGATACATATTAAATCTCGTTCTCATATATGGACCAACAATGTTTTTTGTTGTAATTACAGATGTTAGCGGAACCATTTGACCATTTTTATTTTTAATAAAAACTTTTCGCAAATCACTGAGTTTTTCTCTGTATTCTGAATCTGCTTGGAGATAAACCCTGTACACTCTGCCATATTTATTGAAATCATTTACATAAGACTTTGCATAATATGAACTTATAGCATCATAAACCTCTGGAATGCTAACGCCTTGAGCCAAAGCCTTATCAATATCCACATCAATCAATAGTTGTGGTAAATTTGCACTATAAGAAGTATAAATTGTTGCAAAATTTGGATTTTGTTTTGCATTATTAATCAGTTTTAGAGCTTCCTCATATATTTGAGCGGGCGTTCTATTCCCCTTATCTAATAATTGGTATTCAAAGCCTCCAAACATTCCAAGACCTGAAATTGCAGGAGGTGAAAATGTTGCAATAGTTGCACTTGGATAATTGGCAAGTGTTTTATTAATATTCATTATGATTCCATTTAAGGATTCTGATTTCCCATGACGTTTTGACCAAGGTTTAAAATTTGAAACAATAAACGCCGTATTTTCACCATTCAATCCAACAAGAGTTAGGGTATCTCTTATTCCTGGGATTTTCAACAATTTTTCTTCTACATCTTTTGCAATTTCATCTGTTCTTGTAGCAGTTGAACCATCTGGAAGCTGAATTTGAGTAAAGACAGCCCCTCTATCCTCCGTTGGGAGAAATCCCTTTGGAATTATATAAAATAATCCCAAAGTTATAATAATTATTGAAACTAAACTAATGAGAGTTAAAATTGGAGTATTTATAAAAATCTCCGTATTTTTAACATATTTATCTCTTAAATTATCAAACCAATCATTGAATGTATTTAGAAATTTAAAATCAGCTTTTTCTTGATATGATTTTAGTATAGCAGCACATAATGCGGGAGATAATGTCAAAGCAACAAGAGTAGAAAGCCCAATAGAAGACGCTATACATAATGCAAATTGTCTAAACATTCGTCCAGTAATTCCTCCAATAAAAGATACAGGTACAAAAACAGCCATTAAAACTAATGATGTTGCGAGTACAGCACCAAAAACTTCTTGCATTGTAATTTGTGTCGCATTTTTAGGCGTTTTGCCTTCTTGAATATGTCTTTGAGTGTTTTCAAGAACAACAATTGCATCATCTACAACAAGTCCAACCGCTAAAACAAGACCAAATAAAATTAGTAAATTTATAGAGAAATTAAAAAATTTCATAAAAATAAATACACCAATCAATGATACAGGAATTGCACAAAAAGGAATAAACGCAGCTCTTGCAGACCCAAGGAACAAATATGTTACGGCTGATACAAGTAAAATTGCTAAAAGGACAGCATAAATTACTTCGTTAATTGACTCTCTTACAAATTCTGTTTCATCTCTTTGAATTTTATATTCAATATCTTTTGGAAAGGATTTACTTAATTCTTTCATTTTTGCTTGAATTTTATTTGACAAATCAATAGCATTCGCTTCTGGAAGTTGGCTCACCGTGATAATTGAAGCGTTTTTTCCACTAATTCTTGAATAATTTGAGTAACTTTCTGCCCCTAGTTCAATTCTTGCAACATCTTTCAACTTTATATTTGAACCATTAGGAAGTGCTTTTATAATAATATTTTCAAAATCTTTTACCTCATCTAACCGCCCTTTCGTTCTCATTGTGAGCTTAATCATTTGTTTGTTTTTCATTGGTTCAACTCCCAAATCTCCCGCAGGAGTTTGAATATTTTGAGATTGAATTGCAGATGTAATATCATTTGGAGAAAGTTTGTAATTAGCCATTTTATCTGCATTTAACCAAATTCTCATTGAATAATTTGAAGCTCCAAAAACAGAAACTTGACCAACTCCTTTTATTCTTGCTAATTCATCTTTAATAAAAATATCTGAATAATTTGCTATAAACAAATTATCATAAGTGTTATTTGGCGAATTTACAGAAATTAGTAATAATCCAGGACCGCCAGTTGATTTTTTCACTGATAATCCGTAGCGTTTAACTTCTTCGGGTAACCTTGGGGTAACTAATTGCAATTGATTTTGAACATTTACAACCGCCATATCTGAATTTGAACCGACTTCAAAAAATAGCGTTAATTTATATGTCCCACTTTGAGAAGTTGAGGACATATAAATCATATTTTCTACCCCATTTAGTTGTGCTTCAATTGGAGCTGCAACAGTTGATTCAATAACATCCGAACTTGCTCCTGTATATGTTGCGGTTACAACAACTTGGGGCGGCGTAATCGATGGATATTCCTCTAGTGGTAAAGTATTAAGTAATAATAATCCTGCAAGAAGTATTGCAAACGAAATGACAATCGCAAGTTTAGGGCGATTTATAAATAAATTGCCTTTAAGATTTTCTGACATTTTAAATCCTTATTTATTTTTTCTGAGAGAGTGTTTTTCTAGTTATTTTTTTAGAATGCAAATTTTGGGGCATTATCTTTACTTCTGCCCCTGGTGTTACTTTTAATAAACCTTCGGTTATAATTTTATCCCCTTTATTTAATCCGTCTTTGACAATCCAATTTGAGCCAGTTTGCCCCTGAACTTTTATATAAGTAAGTTGAGGTAAATTCTTTGAATCTAATTTATATACATATTTTCCTTCTTGGTTTTCTTGAACAGCGGTTATTGGTACAATAGGAACACTTATAGGAGAGTTTGCAAAAATTTTAACAGTTACGAATTCTCCGTGTAAAAGTTTATTCGTTGGATTTTGAAAAGTTGCCCTCATTGTAACTGTTCCTGTTGTTTGATCAACCTTATTATCAAAGAAATCTTGGACACCTAAATAATTATACTTTACCCCATTTGAAAAATACAATTCAACTTTTCTTTTGGTATTTACATTTTTATCTAAGGATGAAATAGCAGAATAATCTTCTGAAGAGAGTGGGAAAGTAACATAAATAGGATTTGTACTATTTATCGTTGTTAAAGAGCCAGAAGAAGGTGTAACATAGTTTCCAACAGTTACATCAATAAATCCAATACGTCCATCAACAGGAGCTTTAACAGTTGTGTAATTCAAATTCCTTTTATTATCTTTATAATTCAACTCTGCTGCTGAATATTGAGCCTTTAAAGAATTTCTATTCGCTAAGATTTCGTCATATTTTGCTTTTGAAATATAATCCTGTTTTACAAGCTCTTCCGCTCTTGCAAGTTGTTTATTTGCAAAATCTAACTGAGCTTTAATATTTTGAATATTTGCACCAGCAGAATTTGTCGCATTTTTATACTCATCTGGTTCAATGAGAAATAGGGTTTCTCCTGCTTTAACATAGTCACCTTCTTTAAAATAACTTTTTTGGAGATAACCAGAAACTCTGGCCATAATACTTACTTGATATTTAGAAACAACACGTCCAGGAGCCTCAAAAGATTGAATTACCTTTTCTTGTTTAACTTCTTCAACAGAAACAAGAGGAGGAACATAATTTGAACGAGCTTTTTGCTTCATATAAGATGAAAACATTGATACTGCAAATCGGATACTAATTAGCACTAAAACTATTATTATAATAAACAGTATTTTTTTCTTCATATCTAACTCTGTTCCTATTTCATTTTTACATATTAGATTTGATGAATTCTAAAATCTTGCGAAGAGAATTGCTTCGATGTGAAATTGTATTCTTTTGTTCCTCTGACATTTCTGCCATTGTTATATCATAACCATCAACTAAGAATACTGGATCATAACCAAACCCATTAGTACCAGATTGTGTTAATGCAATTTTACCATGACACTCTCCAATTTCAGAATCAAGAATGTTACCAAATTCATCTACAAGAGTCATAGCACAAACAAATTTTGCCTTTCTATTACCCTCATCGGCTAGATTATTTAAAAGTTTATCAATTCTAGCTTGAGGGGTTTCAGCATATCTCGCAGAATAAATCCCAGGCTCCCCATTTAAAGCTTCAACACAAAGTCCAGAATCATCTGCAAGAGAAATACTATTAGATAATTTTGCGGCTTCTCTTGCCTTAATCAAAGAATTTTCTTCAAACGTTTTACCTGTTTCAATTGGAGCAAAACCAGCAGGGGGAAGAATAAATTCTATATTAGAACCTTTTGCAATTTCATTTATTTCTTTTAATTTGTGCATATTGCCTGTTGCAAATACTATTTTCATTTTATTATTTCCCATAACGTCTATGTCTATTCCCAAATTCTTCTATACATTCAATTAACAATTCTCTTCCAAATTCTGGCCAAAATTCTTTTCTTACTATAATTTCAGAATAAGCTATTTGCCATAGCAAATAATTAGAAATTCTCTGTTCGCCACCTGTTCTAATTAAAATATCTGGATCTGGAATTCCAGCAGTGTATAAATTATCAGAAATTAACTGTTCGTTAACATTTTCTGGCAAAACATTCTTTTCAATTATGTTTTTCACTGCATGAACAAGCTCATCACGAGATCCATAATTTAACGCAATTTGAAGGACTACACCCGTGTTATTTTTAGTTTTTTCAACAGCATTAGCTAATATCTTTTGTAAATTAGAATTTAATCTAGTTAAATCACCGATAAAATGAATTTGAATATTCTCCTCGTGCATTTCATCAAGCTCATTTGTCAAAGTAATAGCAACAAGATTCATCAAAAAATCAACTTCTTCTTGCTTTCTATTCCAATTTTCTGTTGAAAAAGCATAAACCGTCAAGTATTTAATTCCTAACTCATCGCAAGCTCTCAAAGTATTACGGAGTGCATCAACACCTTTTTTATGTCCCATAGCCGTTGGCAAATTTTTCTCTTTAGCCCAACGTCTATTCCCATCCATAATAATCGCAATGTGTTTTAAGTTTGTATCATTAATTATTTGTGATATTTTAGTTTGCATTCAATCATTCCTATCTATAAAATACTAAACAATCGCTCCATGCGAAGCATCTTGTACATTTTTTGCATATTTTGCCAAATAACCAGAATTACATTTTAATTCAAAAGGTTTTAATTTTTCTCTACGTTTTTTTAATTCTTCGTCAGAAACCAATAAATTCATCGTACGTTTATTTATGTCGATACTAATTTTGTCACCATCCTCAATAAGAGCAATAGTCCCACCTTCTGCGGCTTCTGGACAGACATGACCTATACAAATACCTCTTGTAGCTCCAGAAAATCTGCCATCTGTAATTAAGGCACAAGTTGTACCTAAACCCTTACCTACAAGAAGAGAAGTTGGAGCCAACATTTCTCGCATTCCAGGGCCACCCTTAGGACCTTCATAACGGATGATAATAATATCTCCAGCCTTAATTTTGTCATCCTCTAAAGCTTTCATTGCCAACTCTTCAGAGTCGAAAGTTTTTGCAACTCCTTCAAATTCGTAACACGAAGAATCAATACCAGAAATTTTTGTTACACATCCATCTGGAGCAATATTACCATGTAAAATTCCTAACCCAGGTTTTGTTGTAAATGGTTCTGAGTATGGATGAATTAAATCTGTATTAACATATGCATTCTTTGTTATTTCTGAAATTTTTAGTCCGCTTACAGTATTTTTATCAACAAGACCAACATTTGCATCCTGCAATGTTTTTAATAAAGCAGGAACACCACCAGCTTTGTGGAAATCTGTCATTGTAAAACTTGTTGCAGGATCTAATTTTAGAATTTGATGAATTTTGTAACTTAATTCTTCAAAATCATCAAGCGTAACATCAATGCCCCCAGCATTTGCAAGTGCAAGAATATGCAAAAATGAGTTTGTAGAACCACCCATAGCTAAATCACAAATTATAGCATTTCTAAGAGTGTCTTTATCTACAATATCAAGAGGTTTAATATCATTTTTTACAAGCTCAACTATTTGCATTCCACTATCAAATGCAATTCTACGTTTTTTAGAAGAAACAGCAGCCGCTGTTCCACACAAAGGTAAACTCATCCCCATAACTTCAGCAAGACAAGCCATTGTATTTGCAGTGTACATGCCTTGGCAAGAGCCAGCAGAAGGACAAGATTCTTCTTCGAGTTCTAATAATCTATCTTTATCAATAACTCCGCTTCTAAATTTTCCAACAGCTTCAAAAGAACCTTTAATCATTGTTAACTTTTCACAACGGCTTTCTCCATCTAACATCGGTCCAGCAGTAACAATAATAGTTGGAATATTCAACCTTAATGCTGCAATTAGCATTCCTGGGGTAATTTTGTCACAATTTGAAAGAAGAACTAAACCATCAAGCTGATGAGCTTCTGCCATCGTTTCAACACAATCAGCAATCAAATCTCTAGAGGGTAATGAATAGCGCATACCAGAATGCCCCATTGAAATTCCATCACAAACAGCAGGAACCCCAAAAATAAAAGCCTGTCCTCCTCCAGAATGTATGCCCTTCTCGATTTGCCTTTCCAAATCCCTCATTCCAATATGTCCAGGAACTAAATCAGTAAAAGAACTTGCAATACCAATAAATGGAACATCCATATTCTTTTTACTTACTCCAGTAGCCATTAAAAGACCTCTATGTGGAGTTCTAGCAATACCTTCTTTTATACAATTACTACGCATTCTATTTACCCTCTGAAAAGTTAATAGCTAACTTTTACAATATTATAATCTTCGTCCCATTCAACTTCTCCTCTATCAGGAAGAGAATGGTAATCATAAGAATTTGCTACATACTGTTTGTTAAATAAATCTTTCTTGGCTAATATTCTCACAATATCTGGTAATAATTTTGTACTACCAGCGATTGTACCATCTTTTGATGTTGCTTGATGTCCATCAAAGTATATCTTAGAGCCTGCAAAATCAAATTCTTTTATTTGACTATGAGTACAAGATAAACAATCTGACACCAAAAGTATTTTATTCATTGGCTTAATCTTGAATAATAAATTTAACGCATCATCAGAAACATGAACTCCATCAGCAATTACTTCTGTATAAATATTATCATTTATCAATGCACTTAATGCTGTTGATTTACCTCTATGAACAACACCTTTCATTCCGTTAAAAGTATGAGTTGTTGCATTACAACCATCCAAATTTCCTCCAACGCAATGTCCAGCTTGAACTTTTACACCTTTATTTTTTAAATATTCGAAGGCTTCTGGTTCAGCAAGTTCTGGTGCGAGTGTAATAATTTTGATAAAGTCACTTTCAACTTTTTTCAAATTTTCAACTGTTGGATTCAAAAACAAATTTGCATCATGTATGCCTTTTTTGTCAGGGTTTAGAAAAATCCCTTCCAAATGAACTCCACAGATTTTTGCCATGTCTGATGTTTGTTGCTTTGCTGCAAGTTTAATGACTTCGACCTGTTTATTTATGTTTTCAATTGTATCAGTAACAAGAGTTGGAAAAATGTACCCAATTCCCTCTTTTATTATTTGAGCTGAAACATCAAGTATTTCATCGACAGTTGCGGTGTTAAAATCAACACCATAGCACCCGTGAAAATGTTGTTCAACTAATAATTTGGTTTTCATTATATTACACTTCCTGCAAATACTTTTCTTGCTTGTTCTCTATCATCAAAATGAATAGTTTTGTCTTTTAAAATTTGATAATCTTCGTGACCTTTTCCTGCAATTAGAACAACATCATTGTTGTCAGCAATCGTTTTTAATAATGCAATTGCTTCTCCTCTATCAGGTTCAACAGTAACTATTTCGGGATTAACAGATTGCAACCCAGCAATAATATCAGTAATAATCTGTTGAGGGTCTTCTGAACGAGGATTATCACTTGTTATAATAATTTTGTCCGCTAGTTTTTGAGCAATTGCTCCCATTTTAGGACGCTTTGTTGCATCTCTATCTCCACCACATCCAAATAGGCAAATCAATTTACCACAAGATGGGGTAATTTCTCTAGCTGATTTTAATACATTTTCTAATCCATCTGGAGTGTGAGCATAATCAACAATAACTAAAGGTTTTTTATTAACGACTTCAAATCTTCCTGCAACACCATGTACATTTTGAAGGGCTTTTAATGCAATTTTTAAATCAATTCCCATTGCTGCAGAAGCAATTAATGCCGCTAAGACATTATACACACTGAACATTCCGTTCATGTGTAGATTTACAGGATATTCTCCATCTTTTGTTACAAGGATAAATTCAGCACCATTTAAAGAAAAATGAATATCTTTTGCAACAAAATCAGCATTATTCTTAACACCATAAGTAAATTTTCTTACACCTTCAGGAACAACTGATAAAAATCTTTCGCCATATTCATCATCTAAATTAACAACAGCAAAATCACCCTCAGATAAACGCTCAAAAAGTAATGCTTTCGCCTTGAAATAATTTCCCATTGTAATATGGTAATCCAAATGATCTTGAGTTAGGTTTGTTAAAACTGCACCATTAAATCTACATCCTCCAACTCTATTTTGATCTAAAGCGTGAGAGCTAACTTCCATAACAACATTATCAATTTTTTCAACGTCTTTAATCATTCTTAATGTTGCTTGTAATTCAGGAGCTTGTGGGGTTGTATGTTTGGCATCTCTATATTCTCCATTTGAAGATAATTTGTAGCCTAACGTTCCAATCAAAGCACATTTCTGATTATTTTCTTCAAAGATTTTTTGAATTAAGTGTGTAACAGTAGTTTTGCCATTTGTTCCTGTAACACCAATCAAATTTAACCCTTTAGATGGGCTAGAATAAAATCTATCTGCAATATCAGCAATTTTATGTCTTGTAGAATCAACTTGAACTTGAGGAACACTAACACCTTCAACCTTGTGTTCCACAAGTAAAGCTGCTGCACCATTATCAATAGCCATTTGAGCGTACTCGTGTCCATCTGTGTGTTCACCAACTAAACAAACAAATATATCACCTTTTTTAGTTGTTTTTGAATTATACGAAATTCCAGTAATTTCAACATTCTTGAAATTTATTAAATCACTGTATTTTAGGTATTCAATTAATTCATCTAATTTCATTTTATATCTCCTATTTTTAATTAACTTTGTTAGGTTGACCTTTGTCAGGTTTTAAATCTAAAATTCTTGCTGTTTGTTCCGCAACTTCATGGAATACAGGACCAGCAACTGTATTTCCCCAAACTGGGCCATTTTTAGCACTATCAACAACAACATATATCAACACTTTAGGGTCACTTGCAGGCAAATAACCAATCGTAGAAGTGTACATAGCTCCAGAATATCCAGAACCATTTTCTAATGGTTTTCTTGAAGTTCCTGTTTTCGCAGCAACATTATACTTATCCATTTTTATACAAGATTTCCCATTGTTAACACTTTCAGCTAACAATTTTGTAATTGTATGTGCAGTTTCGGGAGAAATTGTTGGAATATGCTTAATTTTTTCAGCCTCTTCTTCTGGGGAATATTTAATTACGTGTGGAGTAACTCTTACACCATCATTAGCCAAGGCCGAAACAGCTGAAACCATTTGCATAATTGAAACAGAAGTTCCATATCCATAAGACATTGTCATATGCAAACCTCTATCCCAAAATCTTGGAGAAGCAAGTAATCCTGATGACTCTCCAGGTAAATCAATTCCAGATTTTTCACCAAAGCCAAATTTTTTGAGCATCGTATAAAACTCATTATGAGTCATCAAAAATCCAACGTTTACAGAACCAATATTGCTGGAATGTTCAAATAAATATACTAAATTGATTTTTCCAGGAGCACCTTTTTGTTTGTAGTCATAGTTTTCAATCGTATAACCACCAAACTTCATTCGTCCAGAGTCCTCAATAATTGAATTCTCATTGATTTTTCCAAGTTCCATAGCACTTGTAACAGTAATAGTTTTAAATGTTGACCCTGGAGGATAAACGTCTGTTAGGGTCCAGTTTTTTATCTGAGTGTTTGACGCTTTTTGGAATTTATTAGGGTCATATGTTGGGTAAACAGCATAAGCCAAAATTTCACCATTTTTAGGATTCATTACAATAACTGCACCACGAAGAGCATCTTTTTCATGAATAATTTTTTGCAATTCTTTTTCGCAAACGTGTTGGATTGCAGCATCAATTGTTAAATAGACATCTTGTCCTTTTGGATTCATCGTAGGGACAACAGGATCAGTTGAAAAATTATAGATAATTTTTCCATCTCGGGTTCTTTGATACCTAGTTGCTCTAACAACATGTTCTAGCTTATCTTTTGCAGTAAGTTCTACGCCATTTGAAACATCCGCATCAAAGTTATAAAAACCAAGAACGTGAGAAGCAAAAACACCTTGAGGATATTCTCTGGTATTTTTCTTATCTAGCGATATTGAACGAAAATTATTTTCACTAATAACTTTCGATATTTTCTTTGCAGTATCTCTATCTACGTCTTTTTTTATTGCAATTACAGGGATTTTTTTATTTGTAAGCTTAGCTCTTAATTCACTTTCAGAGATTTTTAAAATAGGTGCAAACAATTTTGCAATCTTTTCTGGGGTTTCTTTTTCAGAATAATCAACAGGTCTAGCGTAAATATTATAATATATTCTATCTGTTGCAAGTTTAATACCATGTCTATCATAAATATCACCTCTAACAGCGAAATCATGACTTGAACGTTGCATTTTGCCACGTTCTCTATATTTTTGAAAATCAAAAATTTGAACAATAAATAAATGTATAACCAAAAGTAGAATTACAACGGCATAAAAAATTCCCATTGCATCTGTCACAACGTTACAATGCTTCCTTCTGGAAGTAGTACGCATATTATCAAGCTCATTTTTCATAAATATTAACTATCCCTTACTTTTATAATTCTAGCATAATAGGAGGATAAAAATCATAATTATTAAATAAATTTACGAAATTATAATTTTTCATTAATTATTGTATATTTATATTATGAAAAGAATGAATTTATCACTAATTTCTGCTCTTTTATTAGCAGTTGTAACAGTGCCAACGACAGCAAATTCCGCAGAAATAGTTTATCCAAAATCAAATAATGTAGTAATCAATTCGGCTGAAACATTTTTTATCGGGAATGAAAACCCAAATAAAGCACTTAAAATAAATGGGGAAAATGTTTCCATACACTCATCTGGTGGTTTTTGGCATGTTGTAAAACTTGATTATGGAGAGAATAAGTTTGTTATCGATAATGGTAATGACACACAAATATACAACATTACAAGAAATAACATCAACACCACAATAAAAGAAGAACAAACTTACCAAAGCTATGAAAAACCTTTAATAATTGAAACAAATGCTGACAATGTTCCACTTCGTTCAATGCCAAATGATTTTGGGCTAAATAGATTACAACATTTGCAAAAAGATATTCAAATGAAAGTTGTTGGAGAGTTCGGGAATTATTACAAAGTACAACTTTCTAGGGACGACTTTGCATGGTTATCAAAGGATTATGCAAATAAAATAGATACAAACGATTTAAACCTACAAAGGATTATAGCTTTTGATTATCACGAAGATAGTACAAAAAGGATTTATGAAATAAAACTATCGGATAAAGTTCCTTATACCTTGTCAGAAAGTGATGGACTTGACTTAGTAGTTTATAACGTAAAGGATTATCCATATAATAAGTATGAATTTCACATCGCTAATTCTGGAAAATTATTTGGCTACAAAAGCTATTACACAGATGATAATAGATTGATTATAGAGGTTAAAAAGTTTCCAGATATAAATAATTCAACCCCACTTAAAGGATTAATAATTGCTATTGATGCAGGTCATGGAGGAACAGAATTAGGAGCTATCGGGTGTCTTAATAATAATGAAAAAGATGTAAATTTAGAAATTTCAAAAATTCTTAAAGAGAAGCTTGAAACAAATGGGGCAAATGTTATCATGACAAGAGAGGACGATTCTTTTGTTGGTTTAAATGATAGAGTTGAGATTGCCAATAGAAATAATGCTCAAATTTTTATTAGTATTCATAATAACGCTCTACCAGATTCAGCTGCTCATTTAAAAAGTACTGGTTCTGAAACATATTATTTTTACCCACAGTCAAAAGAATTGGCAAAAGACGTTGTTGAAGCCCTAGCAAAAGAAACTGGATTTAAAAACAATGGGGCAAAAGCTCAAAGTTTTGCGGTTGTTAGAAATACAAATTGTCCAGCAATATTAATTGAAGTTGGATATATCATAAACCCAGAGGATAATGCAAAATTAATTGACAAAGACTACCAAAATAAAATTGCAGAAGCAATATTACACGGATTGGAGAATTATTTAAAATGACATATAAAAATAAAAAAATAGGAGCATTTATTGTCCCTACTGGAATTGGAGCATCAATTGGAGGATATGCAGGAGATGCAAGCTGTCAAGCAAGAGAATTTGCAAAACACACAAAACTAATTGTTAATCCAAATGTTGTAAATGCGGCATGTTTTTCTGGAATAACTGAGAATATGCTCTACACTGAAGGATATACACTTGATGGTTTTTTCAAAGGCGAAATCAATTTACTTCCTAGCAACAATAATAAAATCGGAATTATTTACGATAAAGCTATTCCTCAAGATGTTCTTAACGTTCACATAAACACTCAAAATGCTGTTAAAACAATCTATGGAATAAATATTGCTGAATACATAATCACTGATGAAGAGGTTGGGGTCGAATTTTACATAGCAGAAGGTGGAGTTTCGGTAGGAGATGTAAAAAATATCGAAACACTTGGAAGAGCCTGCAAAAAACTTTTAGAAAAAGGATGCGAGGCAATTGCAATAGTATGCTTATTTGAAGATTCGGATGAAGATAATGAAAATTATGCAGATGGAGTGGGAGTTGATCCTGTTGGAGGAGTAGAAGCAATTTTATCACACTATATTTCAAAACATTTTAAAGTACCATGTGCTCATGCACCTGCATTTGTCGATTATTCAATTAATCCAGACATTGTCAATCCAAAGGCATCTGCGGAATACATTACACCAACTTTCCTTCCTTGTATTTTACTTGGGCTTTCAAATGCTCCAAAAATCACAACTACCAACAATCAAGGTATCAACATTTCGGATTTAGACTTCCTTGTAATGCCTTGGAATTCCCTCGGTTCAACTCCAGTATTTGAATCTTTAGAACGAAATATTCCAGTATATGCAATAAAAGAAAACAACACAGAGTTAAATATTTCAAAAAATAATATTCTCAAACGTTCTAATATTATTGAAGTTGAAACATATGAAAAAGCACTAAATTTAATCTTAGAAAGTTAATAACTTAGGAGCTTGTTTCAAATTATAAAACATTTTTGAAGATTCTCTAAATTTATTTGGATTTGAACTTACATAAAATTCTTCGTAATGACCTTCTTTACCATCATTAAGAAGGTTGTTATTTTCTAAATCAGATTTGATATAATTTGCAAAATCAATTGCAGGGTCAACAAATAAATCTTGAGGTTGAAATTTTGACAATATCTCTAATAAAAATGGATAATGAGTACACCCAAGAACTATTTTTTGAGGATTGAACTTCATCATTTCATCTAAATCCGCTTTAATATCTGCAATACTTTCTATATCTTTAAGCGAATTATTTTCAACAATACTCACCCATTTGGGGCAATGATGACCAAAAACTTGCATATTAGGATTATACTTAGCTATTTCTCGAGGATAAACATTTGATGAAATTGTTGCTTTAGTGGCAAATACGCCTAATCTTTCTATTGGATATTGAGCCAAAATCTTCGCAACAGATTGGACAATTGGATATAATTTAACATTATATTTTCCACAAATATCATCATAAATTACAGATGAAGTTGTATTACAAGCCATAACAACGGCTTTGCACCCTTTTGACTCGAAAAATTTTATTATATCATCAGAATATTCTAGTAACTGTTCTTTCGTTTTTTCACCATATGGAACATGTAAAGTGTCACCAAAGTATATAAAATTTTCATTTGGCAAAATTTTCTTTACTTTATTCAATACCGTTAAACCACCAACACCAGAATCAAAAAAAGCGATTGGGGCGTTGTTATCTATGCTATTTAAAATACTCATATATTCCCTCAGCTATTGCTTTTGCCGTAGCCTGCTTTCTTGATGCAGAAACAAGTTGAGCTCTTTCAACTGGACTTGAAATAAAACCTATTTCTACAAGAACCGCAGGGGCTGTCGTATGATTAATAACATAAAATCTTGATTTGAACAAGCCACGGTCCTTTGAATTTATATTATTCAACATTGAAGCGTGTATATTTTTGGCAAGTTTCAAACTATTATCTTTATAATAATGAGTTTCCAAACCTGTTGGAGATTCACTATTTGAAGAATTTACATGGATACTTACAAATATATCTGGTTTAAAGTTTTCACTTATTGTAACTCTATCTTGAAGAGAAACATAAGTATCATTGGTACGTGTCATTTTAACAACATACCCTTTTTTCTCTAACAGAGAAACAACACGTTTTGAAATATCAAGAGTAATGTCTTTTTCATTTATACCATTTCTTATTGCTCCGCAGTCAGAACCGCCGTGTCCTGGGTCAATAACAACATATCTTTTACCAGTAACTTTAGCAGGTTGTTTTTGTTTTGGAGTAACAATTGGTTCAATTGGCAAGATTTTTTCTGATGGACGTTGAGGCAGTTGCATGCTTGAACCTTTGACCTTAATTCTAATAGTTTTACCGTCTGCCCCAGCATGAATATCAAAAACATCCTCTTTCCCCGTAGGAATAGTTAATTTCGCACCACCAGTTTTCATAGCAGTCATTTTGATACCATCAAAAATAAATGCAGTTTTTAGATTTACGTCTTGGAATCTATCCACATTATAAAAATTCAATTCAAGAGCAGAAGATTTTCTTTCAACTCCAAGCAATACAGGTTTTGAAAAAACTAATTTTACAGTATGCGAAGAAATATCTGTAATATCATCATAAACAGAGTTCAAATTCGCTTTCACAGACGATAATCCTTGAGTAGAAGTCAATACTTTTGAATCAATAAAAACCAATCTCTGAGAATCTGGATAAATTACAGGTACATATCGTTCTGGATTAGTACAAGTAATAACAACTCTTGCGGTGTTACGATTAAATTGTCCAATTTTAATTGAGTCAACTTGATTAAACTTCATTTCTTTATTTCTAATTGCAGGATTAACAACAGTATTTGGGATATCATAAGCCACACGAGAAGGACTTGAAAGATACATTGGTTTTGATAAAGTCATAGAACCAATACCTGTCAAAATTGCATCAGCTCCCTTAACTGTTAGATTATCAACATAGTAATCAGTGTGGAACACTAAATCTTTTGAAGTTAATATATAGTTTTTGTCTGATGTAGTTTGACCTAAATTAAAAGCTGAATTAATTTGTCCTAAAATGTTGTTACTTATTACAGAAACTGGATTTTGAATATTTATAGGTTCATAATGTTCAACAACCTTATTTTCTGTATAGATAGGTTGAAAATAGTAATTTGAAACAGTTGGATTTTTAAACCTTAAGAACAATGTATTATCCAATTTTCTCAATTGTATTGTGTTTGGATTGAACCCATCATTATAGGAAACAACGACCCTAACAACATTTGGATTAGTTGAAAATTGACTTACTACAACTTCTTTTATTCCATCTGAATTTACTACAATATCTTGTAATGGGCATTTCAAAACCGCAGAATTTATATCAAAATAAGCTTTATTTTCATCTTTTACAATGTTCAATTTTGGAGATTGATTAAAAGAATAATCATCACTATCCGAAGAGTTAATTACTACAAAAGATGATGAATTATCATAAATAACAGAATTTATCCCTAAATCTCCTGCAAAAGATGGAGTATTCAATCCAAGGATAAATGCGAATATCAATAAAAACTTAATAAATATATTTTTCATATAATCTAACCTTTTATAAGATTATATTATTCTTTTTTGCAAATAGCAAAAATGTTACATCTACATAATATTACGTTTTGCTAAAATATATGCTACTTCAGTTCTATTCTTTGCACCAAGGGCTTCAATAATTGAACTCACATATATTTTTACAGTGTGACGACTAATAAATAAACGAGCAGCAATTTCAGAATTGTCCAATCCTTGCGTCAAGTATTTGCAAAACTCCAATTCTCTCTTTGTTAAATGTTTCATACTTAACCTCCACATAATAAATTATATATTTGAAGTTACTATAAGACTTAATAATAATTCCATTTATATTAATAAAAATTAGACTTGAAAAAAAAGTTTTTTTTATGTAAGATAAGTCTTGTGAAGAATATGCGCTCGTAGCTCAGTTGGATAGAGCGTTTGGCTACGAACCAAAAGGTCGGGAGTTCGAATCTCTTCGAGCGTAAATAACAGAGAATGGTTAAATCCTTTCTCTGTTATTTTTTTTACCAAGATATGTAGCAAATTTAGTTTTCACTTTCCAAAAAACATATTTATAAATTTATTCTTTATGTTAATAAAAGTAAAGTTAAATTTAAGTGTATAAATTACGCTTGTAGTAAGAGTTTACATCTTTTTCAATACGCCTCAAATCTCAATTGGTACACATTATTACTTGACAAAAAACTAAAAAAGAAATAATCTACTACATATGTAATATTATTTGTTGATTAGTGAGTAGAAACATGAGGTAGACGATTTAGATGAGAATTACACCAATACAGAGTACAAACATTTATCCTTCAAGTTACAAACAAGGAAAAACAAACAAGACACAAAACACCCAAGCACAGCAAAGCCAATACATGTCACAAATCCAAAACTTTGGCTACGGGAAAGACTTGGTAAATAGACCAAACATATCATTCAAAGGAAATGAAGTTCAAAAAGCAGCGAAATTACTCCTTGAACAAGTTCCATTTGAGGATAAATTAGCGTCTTTATTTCAGAATTTAAAGATTGGAGATATTATAGTCACTGGTGCAAATTTCAATGAGGCTCAAAAAGCTTTATCAAAAGGGTTGAACAAAATTAGCTTTGCAATTAAAAAAGAAATTTTTATGCAAGAAAAGAGTTTGAAAAATAACTTTGCATTCTTCAAAAATACTCTTGGAGATATTGAGGTGCTAAATATCAATGATAAAAAAATGAATTTAATTACAGGTGGTAAAAGCTACAAGTTAGATGCAGGAGATAGCTTTTATATAGTTAATAATGATACTCTTCAATATGGGAGTGATACCATACATTTGAAAGATAAACCACAACATGATTTATGGAAAATGCGTTCAGGATTTTCAACTGTTCACGACTTTTCTAAAGAAGTGCAAGATGATTTAGCAAAATTAAATAAAAAAACAGTTGCAAAAAGAATTTTATTAGCTGAAAAACCAGTAACACAACTCAATTTTTCTAAGATTGGGGGTCAAGATAAAGCGATTGAGGAACTAAAAAAAGGTATCTTGTACCCTGTAAAATATCCAGCAGTTTACGCTCCAGAAGATATTACAAGAGGTTTTATCTTGCATGGACCAGCAGGGACTGGTAAAACTGCATTATGTAAAGCTCTTGCAAATGAAGCAGGCATCAACTGTGAATACATTAGTGCTCCAGCATTCCAACAAAAATACGTAGGAGAATCAGAGGCGAATGTAAGAGAATTTTTTGATAGATTAACTAAATCTCAACCTTCAATTGGTATCATTGACGAAATTGATGCTGTTGGTGCTACTAGAGGTACTGGAGATCACTACGACGACAAATTAATTGACCAAATCCTTACTTGTATGACAGATATTTATGACAACGGAGACAATGTTTATATTTTAGGTTTAACCAATAAATATGAAGGATTAGACCCAGCATTAAAAAGAGCAGAAAGATTTAGTAAACACATTCTAGTAGGAGAACCAGATAAAGACGGTGTACGACAAATCTTTAGAATTCACACAGAAGGAAGACCTTTAGACAAAGATGTTAATGAGGAAGAGCTTGTTGACAAAATGCACTCAATTAAAACCGTAGGAAGTGATATCAAATTCATAACAAAACTAGCTAAAGAAGAAATGATGAAACGTCTAGGGATTTATGAAAAAATGGAAAAAGGTACATTTAAAGATTCTGATATTGAAAACGCAACAATTAAACACCAAGACTTTTTGAATGCGATTGAAGCATTTAAAACACAACATAAATCAAATAATAGAAACCCAATCGGTTTTGGAAAGTAATTTTCCTCATCCTTCTTATATAACTATATACGCTGACAGCTCCTAAATACACTTAGGAGCTTTTAATTTTATCAACGATTATTCGCCAAAAACTTGTTTTCTTACTGCAATTCCAGTATTAGTTGTTGCTAAACCTGCTTGAGAGCTTTCTTTCAATGTTGGTGACATCAAAGCACCAGTTTGTTCCATTGCATCTATAACTTCATCAATCGGGATTTTAGACTCTACTCCCGCTAACGCTAACTCCGCCGCTGTAATTGCATGTACAGCTAAAAAAGGGTTACGCTTTACGCAAGGAACTTCAACAAGCCCCGCAACAGGGTCACAAGTTAAACCAAGTAGATTTTTCATAGCTAAAGCTGCCGCATTTAAAATTTGAGAAACATTTCCACCTCTCAATTGACAAACAGCCCCAGCACTCATTGCAGAAGCTACACCACATTCTGCTTGACAACCTGCAACAGCACCAGCTAAGGAAACTTTTGCAGAAATAATTCTACCTATTTCACCAGCAGTAATTAAGGCGTTCAATTGTTCTCTTTCTGAGTGATTATATTGTTCTGATACAGAAATTAAAGCAGCTGGCAAAATACCACAAGAACCAGCCGTTGGACAAGCAACAATTTTACCCATTCTAATATTTTCTTCACTTGTAGCTAGTGCATATTCAATAATTTTTTCAAACAAAGGACCAAACATAGAGCGTTCTGATTTATATCTTTGTTGAACATGATAACAATCCTGTCCGCACATCCCACTCATAGAAAGTTCTTTACTTGCCATACCTGTTTGAATAGCTTCCTTCATTGCAAATAAACTTTTATTTACAAAAGCTCTAACTTCATCAACTGTAATATCCGCTTCCGATGCCATATTCTCTTGTGCAATTTCATAAATTTGTTTATCCAAAGAAAGACAAGCATCTTTCATCTGTTCAAATGTATTTATACTTATATCCATACTAATTTTCCAACTTCTCTACATAACTTACAAAATAAACTTCGGGAATTTCTTCCACAGTTTCGACAACAGAAGAATCAATATTCCCATCAATACTGATAATCATAGAAGCTTCTTTTCCTTTAGCATTTCTATCACAAATCAAAGATGCAATATTTATATTCTTTGATTGAAGAATTGATGTAACTTGTGAAATCATTCCAGGCATGTCTTTATAAACCAGAATTAATGTATTATATTTTCCTGTTAATTTAACATTAAAATCATCTATTTTTCTTATTGCAACTTCGCCAGCGCCAACAGATTCTCCAGCAATAAACATTTTATTTTCACCATCAAATATCATTTCAACTGCGTTTGGATGATATTTAAAATTGTCATAATATTCAAAACTATAATCAATTTCCTTTGCTATATCAGATTCAAAAATATTCTTAATTCTTCTATCATCTACACTCAACCCTAGAACTCCCGCAAGTAAACCTTTTTCAGTTCCATGACCTTTTCCTGTGTGAGCATAAGAATTGTATAACTTAAAAACAACTTTTTTCGGAGTGTTTTTATAAATATTTTTCGCTAATAAACCCAAACGAACAGCCCCAGCCGTATGAGAACTTGATGGACCAATCATTACAGGAGAAATAATATCAAATAAAGTAGATTTTTTCATTTAGTAATCACCTTTTAAATTATTTTCAATACGCTCTTTCATTGCTTTTGAATTTTCAACTTCTTTAACTTTCTTATCCACGATTTCTTTTTGTGAATTTATTCTAGCATTGTCATCAAACGGATTTGAACGACCATAATTAGAATGGAAACAAGTAAAATACAAAACGATAACAATTACAGCAACTATAAGTAATTCTAACATTCCGAAAGCTTTTTTCATATCTTACCCTTATTTCAAACGATTTTTTGTAATGTACATAGTAACTGAATTTTCCACTGTTTCTGGTGTTTTCAAAGAAGAATTAGATTCAGTAAAATTTTTCAACTTTTTCATTGCTAATAATCGGTTATATATAGATAATCCAACATATAACGCAAACGAAGCAACAACAATTGCAACCATAACAATTGCATATTTTTCTATCATTGGTTTCATCGCTCGTAATCTTGCACCATGAGCATAAGCAGTATTAGTAGTACTAAAAAGCACTACTAATATTGCTAATATGAAATTATTGAATAATTTATTCTTCAACTTCATCCTCAGATTTTTTCTTTTTCTTAGATGTTTTAGCAGCCTTTGAAGCACCTCTATTTGGTCTTCTTGTTCTTTTTTTAGGAGCTTCTTCTACTTGCTCTTCTTGTACTTTAGGTTCTTCCACCGCTTTAACCTCTTCAACAACTGGAGCAACAACTGGAGTTTCTGTTGATTCTACTTCAGAAGCGACTTTTGCAACTTTTTTGGCAGTTGCTTTTCTTTTTCTTGATTTACCTTTTATTTTTGGTTCAACAGCAGGTTCTTCTTGAACCTCTGGTGTCACAACTTCAGTAACAACTTTTTCTTCAACTTTTGACTCTGCTACAACTGTTTCTTTTGGAGTTTCTACTGGTTGTTCAGCAGGTTTAACCTCTTGTTCTTCTAGTTGTTGTTGAGGCTGCTTGTTATTCTTGTCGAATTTATTACGTCTGTTTTTATTTCTTTTATTATTTTCTTTTTTTACAACTTCTTCTGTTGCAACAACTTCTGGAGAAGTCTCAATTACAGGACGTTGAGGTTGTTCTGCAACTTCTGGGGCTTGCTGTTGCACTTGTTGATTATTATTTTTGTTGTTAAATTTATTATTCTTCTTAAATGTACCAGTCGGAAGTTTAATTTTTGCAGCTTTTGCACGATACTCACCTTCTGCTGTTGGAGTTGCAAAATTAAAATCAATCATTGAATATCCACTACCTTGGCAGTGAGGACATTTTTTAGTGAAAATTTCTGATAAAGATTGACCTTGACGGTGACGAGTAAGCTCTACAAGACCCAAATCAGACAATTGACCAACTTGAGGTTTAGCCTTATCTGGTTCAAGTGCAATTTCTAATTCTTCCATCATCGCAAGTTTATCAGCTCTGGACATCATATCGATAAAGTCAACAATTACCATTCCTCCGATATTACGTAATCTCAATTGACGTGCAATTTCGTGAACTGCTTCAATATTTGTTTTCAAAATAGTTTCATCTTGAGTAGCAGAGCTAATAAATTTACCACTGTTAACATCAATTACAGTCAATGCTTCTGTTTGCTGAATGAATAAATATCCCCCTGATGGCATATTAACTTTAATATTCAAAGCCGCTTTGATTTCTTTATGAATATCCATAGCAATTAAAAGAGGTTCTGTTCCTTTGTATAAAGTAACTTGTATCCCTTTTGCCATATGCCAATTTTGTAAGATATTTTGAACTCTATTAAGTGCAAATGGAGTATCAACAATGATTTCTTTAACATCATCGGTACAAGCTTCACGAATAACTCTATAAAGCAAATCTTGATCTCTATAAATTAAATTCGGAGGAGTTAAAGTTTCAGCAGAAGTAATAATGTTATTCCATTTTTCCAATAGAATTTCTAAATCTTCTTGAATATCAGCCTCTGATTGACCTTCAGCTTCAGTTCTGATAATTACACCAACTCCAACAGGCTTGATTAGGTTAACAATAGCCTTTAATCTTGCACGTTCTTTTGAATTTTCAATTTTTTTACTTACGTTCACCCCTGGCTCATTTGGCATTAAAACCAAAAATCTTCCAGGAAGACTGATTTCTGTTGTAACTCTTGGTCCTTTATGCCCTGTTGGCTCTTTAACAACTTGAACTACCAATTTTTGTTTTGGTGAAAGTTTTTCTTTTAAAGTTCCTTTACCCATAACATCTTGAGCGTGAAGGAAGCCCATTTTATCTGTTCCAACATTTACAAATGCGGCATCAATACTTGGCAAAATATTATCAACTGTTGCCAAATACACATCACCTAAAAGAACTTCACCTCTATGGATAAAGAAATCTGTAACTTTTTTGTTTTCAAGAACTGCAGCAATATTATCTCGTTCTGCAATTACAATCTTTTTTTCTACTGATTGATTTGAATTTCTGTTTTTGTCACTCATAAAAAATCCTTTTCTATAACTCATGCAAAGACTCAGTTAAGAATTTTATCCTCGTAATATCAAATAATACATCTGGAGCAATAATATTCATCAATACATCAGCTCTCAACGGAGGAATTTCAGACCCTTGACCAGTCTTTAATACTATGAATAAATAACCATCTTCAAATCGATGTGAACCAATTGAAGTTTTCATATTTATTGTTTTCACTAAACCTTTTTTGTTTTTCTTCTCGACTAAAATCTCATCAGAAGCTAAAACTTTTTCTGTATTATATACTAAATTTTCAAAATCGTAAAGAGATTTTCCAGACTCACATGCAATATCCGCAATTTTTATTTTATATTCCGCCCAACAAGCCATTTGATCTATCGAAGGAACGGATTTATTTATCCTTTCTACAGATACAATCTGAGATTCTTTTGGTAAAACTTTTTGCAATTCATCTTTCACAAATTCAGGTGAAACATCTTGCCACAGTTCAATATCAACTAACTCTGTAAGACTCTCACAAAATAAAGGAAGAGCTACTCCCATTGAAATTTTCATTGTTGGATTATATCCATAAGAAAATGCAACTTTTAAATCTGAACGTGTAATAGATTTAAAAAATGTATTTTGCCAATCTAAATGTGAAAAGTATCTCAAAATACCAGTTTTAGTTAATTTTACCCTATATCTAAAAGTTTCTTTAACATCTTGAGGAGCTAAAGCTGGATTTGTTGGAATTGCAATTTTCTTAGCTAATTCTTGGGCTTTTTCGCTTGCTACAAATGGTTTTGCCATAACTTTATGCACTTTAAAATTAGTACAAACTCCACAATTTACACATTGTTGCTGACAAGTTGGAACAATGTGAGGAGAATTTTCATTTACCGCAAAAGCTTTTTTATACTCTTCAACAAACCATTCTTTATTTATACCAGTGTCTATAAAATCCCAAGGTAACACTTCATCTAAGCTAAATTGCTTTTGAGCTAAGGCGTTTAAATCAATACCAAGTTCTTTTGCAGTTTCAAACCAAACATCCTTCTTAAAATATTCACCCCAAGCGTCTAAATAACAACCTTTTTTGTAAAGAGCTTCAATATAACTACAAAGAGAATCATCTCCACGAGTTAAAACAGCCTCAATTAAAGAAACAAATTTTTCGTGATAATTAACTTTGACACCTTTTATATGTGCAACTTGTTCCATCAAATAGTGAATATGAGCAGTAACTTCATCCAAATTCATTTGAGGACACCACTGAAAAGGTGTAAACGGTTTTGGTACAAAAATTGATAATGTACAAGTTAAATCAAGTGAGTGTTTTAATCCTTTTTCTTTTTTTATAAGCCTTGAACGATAGCGAATACGTCTAAATAATTCTGCCATTTCATCCATATCTTCAAGTGTTTCAGTTGGTAGTCCACAAATGAAATAGAATTTTACTCTAGACCACCCATTTTCATATAGAGTCAAAACAGCATTCATTATCTGTTCTTCAGTAATATTTTTCTTAATTACGTCACGAAGTCTTTGACTTCCTGCTTCTGGAGCTAGTGTCATTGTCGATTTTCGCACGCTTTGAACTAAATTTGCTAGTTCTAAATTAAAACCATCAATTCTTTGACTCGGAAGAGAAACCGAAATCTTTTTGTCGTTAAAATCAACCGCCAATTCCTTTATTACTTCATTAATATTGGCATAGTCATTAGATGAAAGAGATAATAAAGAATACTCATCATAACCAGTATTTTTTACAAGGTCTTTTGAGAGGTCAATAATATCTTCCGCACTACGTTCTCGAATTGGTAATGTCACGTGTCCAGGTTGGCAAAAACGGCACATTCTTCCACATCCACGGCGAATTTCAACAACAGCACGGTCTTGAATAGATGAGGAAAAAGGAATAGGATAAGAAACAAGAGCTGTTTCTTTTTCAAGATTAGCTATTCGTTTTCTAACCTTTCCACCAATAGATTTTGACCACCTTCCAGAATTTTCCCCTTCGCATAAAGCTCTTATTCTTTCTTGACGAGGTAAACCTTTTGTTTTCTCTAAAATTTGGCAAATTTCAACAATCACATCTTCACCATCACCAATCAGAAATACATCAATAAAATCCGATAAAGGAAGCGGATTATAAGTGCAAGGACCACCAGCAAAAATTATAGGATCTTCGTCTGTTCTATCCTCATTTCTATACGGGATACCCGACATTTCAAGCATTTTTAATATCGTTGGATATGCCATTTCATACTGAACAGAAAAACCAATTCCATCAAACTCGTTTAAAGCTCTCTTCGATTCCACTGCATATAATGGATTTGGCTGAAAATCTGGTTCTGGAGCATATACCCTATCACACATAAAATCAGGCTGTCTATTAATCATCTCATAAAGAATTCTGACACCTAAATTCGAAATTCCTATTTCATACTTATCAGGAAAAGCGAGAGCAAATCTAATCTTCGCAGAATCAAAATCTTTATTCCTAGATAAATACTCTCCTCCAACGTATTGATACGGCTTTGTACATCTAAATAAACTTTCGTGATACTTTTTAAAAAAACACATATTCCAATTTCTCTTAAGCTAAATCTTCTGGGAAGTATTTGTCGATTTCAATAATGGTTCCATCCAAAGTATTTTCATCAAACGATTTCATAAACTTAAACAAATCATCATTAGGAACATCATAAGAGTACAAGACAACTTCACCGTCAATTTCTCTCATAACAGTTACCATATAATGACATTTTAGACGATATTTAAGCAAATGCTCTTTATTAAACTTATTTCCGTTAGCATCTTTTTTGACCTTCACATAGTTAAACCCTGCATAATACTTTATTTTTTCACGAATTTCTGGGGTTATATGATTATTATTATGCTCAGAAAATAAATTTATAACATTTTTGTTTAAATCATCCGACACAATTCTTCCTCCACTAATATTGAACAATATAAAAAGCTAAAAGTCTAAAATGTTAAGCTTTTAATTCTTTTAAATATTTTAAAACTTTCAAGGCAGTTTCTCTTCGAACATCAGCTGGAGATAATCTCAAATACTCAATTGCATGTGATACTTTGACATTTTTATCATACCATCTACGCATAATGTAATTATACTGATCATCCAAGCTCAATTCTTCTAATTCTACGTCTTTCAACAAATCAATTATATAATCTGCACAGCGAACTTGAATTTCTTCTGATGATTTCTCTAGTTCATTGATTGCACGACTTACAACAGAATCTGCATCATACCATCTTTTAAACATATTCATAACTTTGCCCTCATATTGTTAAGAATATTAAAGCAAATATTTACAAAAAAGTAAATTACTTTACAAAAAATTACTTTATATAAATGTAAGGTAAAAGGTTATTGGAAGGTTATTTAAATGCAAGACAATAGTTATATGTATAATTTGTCAAATCCTGCACTAAATAATGATTTAGGATTAGCATTTTTAAATCAAACAGTGCCAAACCCTGTTGACTCTTGGTACACTCCAGGAATAACAGGTTCAATGTCTGATGTTAACATGCAAGGACATTTAAAAGAAGATAAATTTGAACCAACAAGACAACAAAAAGATAGCAAAAACTGGAAGAAACTGTTTGCCATAGTGGGCTTGGGAATTGCAGGAATTTTTGCATTCAAAGGCGGTAAAAAAGTTTTCAAAGTTATTAAAAATGTATTTAATAAGATAAAGACAAAAATCAAAAAATAAATTCCATGTAATAGAAAAAGTAGATAGTGTGTAATTTTCCCGTGCAGGATTTTTAAATCCTGCTTTTTTATGTTATATAATAACCTATAAGATTATAGGAGGTTATTATATGGCTAAAGATTGCAGTTTTGACATTGTGTCAGAATACAACAAACAAGAACTCGTTAACGCAGTTGACCAAGTTAAAAGAGAATTAACTACAAGATTCGATTTAAAAGATTCTAATTCTCAAGTTGAACTAGATGCAGACAAATCTATAACAATCACAACAAATGACGATATGAAATTAAAAAATATCGTAGATATTCTTCAATCAAAATTAGTTAAGAGAAACTTAAGTTTAAAAATCCTTGATGCCCAAACTCCAGAAAATGCACTCGGCGGAAATATTAGACAAGTTTTCAATCTTAAAAAAGGATTAACACAAGAATTAGCAAAGAAAATTGTATCTGATATTAAAGCAACAAAATTGAAAGTACAAGCATCTATCCAAGGAGAGCAAGTAAGAGTTACAGGCAAAGACAAAGACGACTTGCAAGCAGTAATTCAAAACCTACGTAAAAATGAAGATAAATATGATGTTCCGCTTCAATTTACAAATTATAGATAAAAATAAAAGTCCGAGGGAAAATAAAACCCTCGGATTTTTCTATTTTGCATTTGAAAAAGCATAAGCGGCAGCGGCAGAATATGGAGAAGCTGCTCCATCATAAATGATTATAGGAAAAATATCCCCCATATCTTTTGACTCAACAATACAATTCCCAGCCTCCATTGTTGAAAGTTTATTAGTCCCTCTTGTACATTTTACCTCTTTGTTAGGTTTTGAAACACCATTTACATCAATTAGTGCGTAGCAGCCAGTTCCCCAGCCTTTATGCACCCCACTTGCAATAAAACCAGGATCTCCGCCTATATATCTTGCACAAGGTTCTTCTAGAGAACTATACCCTCCTAAAACTGCTGAAAATAATATAATTGAACCATCAGATAGTTGATAAATAGGAATCTTGTTTTTTTTATCTTTAAAAGATGGCCAACTATTAAAAGTTGCAGAAGTTTTAATTTCATAGTTAGGAAAGTTATTCATCCCGTAATAATAAGTGGCACCAGTTAAAGTACCATTTAATAAAGAACAAAGCGATTGTTTATCTTCTGGATTATCCGTTCCAGATTTTGCATTACATTTATCAGTAAGCCCAGAATAATCAAACCCATACTGAGCCTACGACATTTTTGCAGCATTACTAAGTGTGGATACAGTCTTTTTAAATTTCGCAGAATATTGATGAGCTTTAACATTCGCCATCAAAGTTGGAATAGTCATCGCTGCAACCACCCCAATTATGCCAAGAGTAATTAACACTTCCGCAAGAGTAAACGCACATTTTTTGAACGCATTCGTCTTTCTGAGTGATAAACAGTTGGATTGCAACAAATCTGTCAAACTTGAACGAATAATCTCTGACTGGTCACATGGGTTCATGCTTCTCTCTCCTAGGGAGAGAGAAAAATTGTCTTTGAGCATTTTGTGAAAAGATACAATTTTGAGAGAGGGGTTGATTTTTTCTTCTAATTGAACCCTCTCCCCTACCCCCTCTTCCATTGGAGAGGGGCAATTGCCAATGAGTTCAGCATAACATAATCCGCCAATCACTCCTTCACATTGGCAATGAAACAATTTATTCTTTCTTTCCTTCAAGTCTCCACAATGGAATAAGCGGGTACCATCCGCTAAAATATTGGCTGTTACAGTCTTTAAGAGGTTACCCCCCCCCGTTTTTCAAGCTATTACTATATCTTAGCATAATTCATCCTCCTATTATTTATCTTTATCTCTATCGATTTTTAATACTTCATAGATATTCATTTTCTTAGCTTTACCACGAATTTGAACTTCTGAAATCTTGATTACATCAGCAATATCTGCAATATGAGCGTAAGTCGAACTACTTACCAATAAATTTGTTTTATAAACTTTGTTATAACTTTCAATACGAGAAGCTAAATTTACGGTATCACCAATTACGGTATATTCCATACGAGTTTCAGTTCCAATATTTCCAATAAAAACTTCGCCTGTATTTATACCTACACCAATTTCTATTTTAGGTTTTCCCTCAAACAACCATTTTTCCCGTAAATATTCAACTTTTTTAAGCATTTCATATGCACATTTAACAGCATTTCTAGCATGATTTATATCTTGAATAGGTTCGCCAAAAATAGCCATAACAGCATCACCAATAAATTTATTGATTACACCATTATATTTGGTAATAATAGGTTCCATCTCTGCAAAATACTCGTTCAAAATCATTGAAACTTCTTCTGCGGACATTTTCTCACTCAAGCTTGTAAAACCACGAATATCAGAAAATAAAACCGTTACTATTGCACGTTTACCACCCAATTTCAAGTCATCAATGTTACTAACAACGTTATTCATAATATCTTGAGAAAGATATTTGCCCATTGCTTGTTTAATCTTTTCTTTATTTCTATTTTCAGACAAAAATTTGAATGAATAACCAAACACGACTGTTACAAATTGAGCCGCAATTGGTATGACAAAAGGAATAATATGTCCCAAAACAGCAAATACAATCACCAAAAAGAAATAAACAAAATCTAATCCAACTAAAGACAACAAACCCTTAATAAACTTCGACTTGAATACAAGGAGAAATGTAAACAAGCACATAAAAAATACGATAACAGCACAAGTTTCCCAATTTGAATAAGTAAGGAAATAATTATTTGCAATATTATCATAAGATGATGCTTGAATATCTAACCCTGGATGTCTTGTAGCCATTGGGGTTTTTAATACATCATTAGATGGTCCAGAAACATTTTTCCCTATTAATATAATACTATCCTTAAAAAAGTCTGGATTTATATATTGTCCGCTATCAACGTAAAGCTCAGGATTTGTCTTAGGGGTAATCCCAGATTTTAATGCAACATAAGTTCTTAAAACTTTCCCTGCAGAAATTTTATTATGAGAATAATCTGAATTTTCAATACTATCATAGAATCTAACAGGAGTTTTGGAAATTCCATTCTTATCAACGGTATAAGGAATTTTAAGCCCAGTTTTAGGAATAACAATATATTTATCTTCTAATATGACATTATTAGTATTATTTGCCATAAGATATAGTTTCAAAGATAAAGAAGGATAAAAATCATCTCCAATTTTCAAAATATTAACTGTTGAGAAAACAGTTCCAGAAGCTTTGTCAGGTTGAATATATACGGACGCTAGATTTTTGGTTGAATCAGCCAAAGCAGACAAATACTGTACACCGTCATACGATTTTGGAAATTTTGATGTCTTAAGCTCGACATCTAGTGCATATTTATCTTTAAAAACTTTTTCTTTAACGTATTTTGCATCACTATCATATTTGTCAGGAAGAAAACCCGTTACGAAGTTATTCATTTTAGAAACTTGATTTAGATACTGAATATCAACTTTTTTATTCTTATCAAAAGTTTGCATAATCATATCCAAACCAATAACTTTAGGTTTTGCATAAGAATAAAAGAAATCTAACAATTGAATTTCATACAGTCTATTCCAAGGGCTATAATCGCTATTTGTATCGTCATCAATAACAACTTCTACAATATTATGGCTACCATTCCCAATTGATACAAAATTATTAATTAAATAACTGTTTACAGAAGAGCTTAAATAATTAGATGCCAAAAGTGAAATACCAACAACTAGAAACAAATATATTAGCAGTGAATATAAATAAAATAGTTTGTTCTTAATCTTTTTCATTCATGAAGCTCCCAAAGTCCGTTTTTTATTTTATGATATAATAAATTTTGAAAAAAGGATAGATTATGAATATTAATTTAGTAGAAAAATTGGCTCAAAACAAAGTATTTCCTATCATTAGGAGTTCTGACACACAAGATGTTATTTGTAAAGCTCAGGCTTTACTTGACGGAGGACTAGATATTATGGAAATAAATATTGAGTCTCCAAAAATTTTTGAAGCGATTGAAACATTATCAAAAGATGCTATTGTTTGTGCTGGAGGTATAATAACTTCACTACAAGCTAAAACAGCAATTGAATGTGGTGCAAAAATTATTTCATCTCCAATTTTTCAAACAAATTTAATTAAAATTTCTAAAGATACACAAATTCCTTTTATTGCAGGAACATCAACAGCAAATGAAGCTTACAAAGCTTGGAAATCTCGTATTCCACTAGTGAAGATTTATCCGATTACTACAATGGGTGGAGTTGAATATATTGAAAATTTATTACGTCCAATGCCATTTTTAAATTTAATACCTCAAGGGGATGTTAAACTTGAAGAAGTTAAACAGTATATTGATGCAGGTGTAGTCGCAGTTGGAGTGGGAAGACACTTGACTGTTGCTAATTCATACAAAGAAATTACAGAAAGAACAAAAAACTTATTGGAGCAATTGAAATAAATGGAAGAAAATAAACTGGACCTAATTACAATCGGAGAAAGTTTGATAGAATTTTCTACAAACCAAAAATTTATAGATGCTGAATGCCTTCACAAATATTATGGAGGAGATTCTTTAGTAGTTGCAGTTGCAGCAAAACGTCTGAATTCAGAGGTCGGATTTATAACTTGTCTTGGCGATGATGTTTTTAAAGACTATTTACTTCAAAGTTGGGAAAATGAAGGATTAGATATTAGCCATATTAGAACTGTTAGTGACAAAAATGGAATTTACATGGTATCAAGAACGTCCGCTCACGACAAGGAATTCATGTATTACAGAAAAAAAATTGCTCCTGCAAAATTATCAATAGATGATATTGACGAAGAATTTATTAAAAATGCTAAAATTATATACGCATCTGGGATTACGCAATCTCTTTCTATGAATTCAAGGGAAGCGGTAAAAAAAGCGTTCGAAGTTGCGAAAGAAAACGGTGTAATAACTGCATATGACCCAAATTATTCATCGCTAATTTCAACTCCTGAAGATGCAAAAGAGTATTTTGATGAAATTGCACCATACACAGATATTCTGTTTATGAGTTCTAAATATGATGCAAAAAGCATTTTTGAAATTGAATCAGTAGAAAATATTACAAAATATTTAATAGACTTAGGAATTCAAACAGTTGTAATCAAATCAAGCCCAGATAAAGGGTATTTTATCAATTGTTTAGGCAAAAATTATTTTGTACCTTTCTACACAGAAAACATCGTAGATACAACCTCTTCTGGTGATGCCTTTAATGGTGCGTTTTTACACGCTATTTCACACGGTTATACTCCAGTTGAAGCTGGTAAAATCGCATCAATTGATGCAGGACTGCAAGCTCAAGGTATCGGGGCAATAAAATCAACTCCGTACTATGATGAAGTTTATAAAATATACAAAACTGAGGATTTCTAATGAAAAAAAGATTTGTACTATCGGGATATTTCGGGTTTAAAAACTTTGGAGATGAAGCTATTCTATCAGTTTTGGTAAAAAAATTACAAGCGGATGGACACAGAATAACAATTATTTCTTCAGATCCACAATATACCAAAAAACAATTTAAACACATTAGAAGTGTTTACACGTTTAAATTTCAAGATATTATTGGAGCAATTGCAAAATCTAATGTTCTTGTTTCTGGAGGTGGAAGCCTTTTACAAGATGCAACAAGTTTAAAAAGCTTGATTTATTATCTTTTGATAATTTTTATTGGATTGTTTTTAAAGAAAAAGGTAATTATCTTTGCTCAAGGTATTGGACCAATCAGAAGTAAGTTTGGTCAGTTTTTAACAAAAAATATTCTAAAACATTGCGATTACGTAAGCGTTAGAGATGAAAAAAGTTTACAGCTCCTAAATTCGTGGGGAATTAACGCGGATTTACTTTGTGACCCGATATTTTCAACAACAACTGAACATTCTGAAAAGACAAATACTCTGGCTATACAGCTCAGAGATTTCAAAACTATGAATGATGACTTTATTGATAGATTAGCCCAAAAGGTTGTGAATGAGTTCTCAGATAAAGAAATCGAGATATTCTCCTTCCAAGACACTCTTGATAAAGAAGTTTGCTCAAAGTTTGAAAAAGCAATTAAACTGTTAAAACCAGAAATCAAAACAACCCTATATACTGGTTTGACTAATGAAGAAATTGTTTCAAAACTAGCAAAAGCACAATTTTTGATAGCAATGAGATTTCATGCAATTATCATTGGTTTAATTTCCAAGGTTAAAGTTCTTTCTATCAATTATGATATTAAGGTCGAAAAAATATCTAAAGAATTTAATATTCCTATGATTGACTTAAACAAAGAGTTTTCAAACCAGTTTGAAGGGCTTAAAGACGAAAATCTTGATGCCATTGATAATATTGTTAAAACAAAAACATTCAATTGGTCTGGATTTGATAACGCAGTAAAATAAATTGACAAGGATTGAATATAAAACTAAAATAAGAGAATGAACTGGAAGGAATTTTTAACAGGATACAAAGGTAAAAATATACCCAAAGAACTTAATGAGTTTAATTGGGGGGCTTTTTTATTGACATTTATCTGGGGTATTAAACACAAAGCGTGGATTACTCTCTTAGCAATTCCTTTAATTTATTTTCAATTACCTTTGGGTTTAAACTGGTTACTTTTAACGGGTTTGCAATTTTATTGTGGCTTTAGAGGAAATATGTGGGCATACCAAGTAGATTGGTGGATGACGCCCAAAGACTTTAGACTTAACCAAATGAGATGGGGGATTGCTGCAATTGCTTTGAATATTACGATACCTCTAGTTCTTCTAATAATTGCAGGCAGATTTATCCAAAAATCACCTAACAACCCCGTAGAGTTTATTGGTAATGCTCAATGTACTGTCGCATACTCAAAATTAGAAAGTAAATTTGATAAGATTAGCATAAATTCATCCATGAGTGAGTATGATGTTGCTGAAAGCTTTGCAAAACAATTCAAAAATGCAACAGTAGAAGGTTCAAGAGTAAATTTTGCAGTTAAAGTCGAGGGTGGGAAAAAAGTTGATGCATACTTTATAAACTTTTCAATGCAACCAGAAACATTATGCAATATTTTGCAAAGAAATTGTACTATAACATCAACATTCGTACTTCCTGCTGAAATGAATATTCCAAATCATTGCGAATTTTTCTTTGATATGAATAGAAACATAGAACCAGATGAAGAAACAGCTAAAAACTTGAAAAAAGGAATTAATATCTTTAAATATTTGTAAATTAGTAATCTTTATTAAGAACGGAATTGTGAGCATTCCACTCTAAAGTATCATCAAGTTTTGAAAGATTAATCTTTTCACCATATCTGCGTTCTAAAGCTAGTTCAATCAAATAGTCTGCAAAATGAGGATTTTTAGGAAGAAGTGAACCATGTAAATATGTTCCAAAAACATTTTTATATCTTCCACCCTCAAAACCATCTTTAGAATTATTACCATTGCCTACAACAGTTATTCCAATAGGCTTTGTATCTCCTTCAAGATAAGTTAACCCGCTATGATTTTCGAAACCAACAAGAGTATTTGGGGTGAGAAAATCCGTTTTAATTGTAACGTTACCAATAAATCTTTTCTGACCCGCCACGGTATAAGCATCCATCAAAGATAGTCCCTTTAATTTATCTTTATCATGTGGTTGATAATAATGACCAAACAACTGATAGCCTCCACAAATTCCAAGAAAAACAGAACCGCTATCACGTTGAGCTAAAAGTTCAGGTTTATGAGAATACAACTCCTCTGCAACTTCTTCTTGTTGCTTGTCTTGCCCGCCACCAATAAAATATAAATCGTGATCTTTTATAGAATCACCAATATTAATATTTTCAAATTCTACGGTAATTCCACGCCATTCACAACGATTTTTTAAAGTTATAATATTCCCCAAATCCCCATAAAGATTCAGTAATTTAGGGTATAAATGAGCAATTGATATTTTTAAATTATTCTCTTCCATACAAATAATATAGCATAAAAACAGTAATTTTATGCTATACTAATGTAGGTCATATGGCTTCGTAGCTCAGTAGGATAGAGCAGCGGTTTCCTAAACCGAAGATCACGCGTTCGACTCGCGTCGGGGCCATTTTCTTAAAAAAAAATTTTTAACATTTGTTAATATATTTGATAAATAAAGCAATTATACAACTCATATAAACTTTATATATATACAAGGGGATATTTAAAAGGGATATTATGAGTTACTGGAACATATTTACAAATTTACTTTCAAGAACAGCACCTACATCATTTGCATATGCAAATCCATTTGCTACTCCAGTGAGCAAGACTGCATCATTATTCACTCTTGCACCAAAATATTCATATTCTGCTACGAGATTTACATATCCAACATATTCATATGCTACACCAAAATTTAATTTTAACTTCTCAAATATATTTTCAGGTTGGGGAAATGGTATTAGTTCAGCATACAAAAATGTAAAAAGATGGGCTTCAAACTTAGGCGGAGGTATTGTTTCTGCGGCTAAAAAATATCTTGGTTATAACGAAAGAAACGGTTCTTATAAACTATTTACTGGCGGTAAAAACCACGCATGGTGTGCTGATTTCTCAACATACGTAGTTAAAGAAGCATTTAGAAATGCAGGGAAATCCCTTCCTAGTGGTTTTGGATCTTCTTCAGTTAGCGGATTGATGAATTGGGCAAAATCAAAAGGTTGTTTCTTACAAACAGCAGGAATTGCAAATAAATCAGGCGTTATCAAAGGAAAAGTTAAAGCTGGCGATTTGATTATCTTCAAAAATGGAGGAAGATCACACGTTGGAGTTGTTGAAAGCATCGGAGCAGATGGAAGAATCAATACAATTGAAGGTAATACATCTAACAAAGTTGCTCGCAGATCATATTCCGCAAACGATAGAACAATCACAGGATTTGCTCAAATAGCATAGACAATTAAAAAACGTGTCCGAGGGGAGTCAAACCCCTGACCTTGAGCTTCGGAAACTCACGCTCTGTTCTACTGAGCTACGGACACATACTTAAACAAAATATAAAAAGGCGGTTTGTTTAAACCGCCTTAAAATAAATCCACAATTAGTTTTTAAAATAATTAGCTGCATTTATAGGTTCTTTTGCTGCTTCTTCAGCCTTAAAGAACGGATAAGGTTGAATATTTAGAGCTGAAGCAATTACAGAACTTGGGAAAATTTCAACAGCGTTATTCAAATCATTAACAGCACTGTTATAAAATCTTCTTGCAGCAGCAATGTGTTCCTCAACTTCTGAATAAGTTTGCATTGCTTGTATCATTGTTTGATCAGATTTCAATTGTGGATAATTTTCAACATTAACCATCAATTGACCCATTTTATTGGCAATTTGAGTATCTAAATCTAGTTTTTTAGAGATTGTATCTCTATCAGCACGTAAATTTGAAGCTTGGGTTCTCAAATTTGTAATCTCAGTAATCAAACCTCTTTCATGTTCCATAAATTTGTTCGCAATAACCAAAATATTTGGGATTAAATCATAACGTTTCTTTAATTGAACATCAATTCCACCCATTGATTCTTTAACTTTATTTTTCTTCTGAATAAGAGAAACATACATTGAGTACAATGGAATCAACAAAACCAATAGAACAACTAAAACAGCAACAATTAACATAATACAATCCATCAATATTCCTCGCTTTCAATTTTATATATTGATTATATCATATTTTTTAAGTTCTTACAATCCTAAACAACTATCAATAGCAAAAAAACTTATTAAATTAAAAATCGACTCCAGCTGAGCAAACAAATTCTCAAATTTGGACTTATCAGTCAATAACACTTCTGGATTTTTAAACAAGCTGAATAAATCAACACCAGTATTTGGTGCTATATAAATATAATCCTTATAGAAAACACAATACATTTCATTTGCCAAATATGCTTCTTTAAAATCTTTCAATTTTTCCATAAAACTAGGAGTCAACAAATAACGAGCTTCAATTTGGTTGGTAGAGTAAACAGTGAATTTATGATTAAAAGCAACATCTTCCAAAGTTACTTGTTCCAACCCCGCCTTTTTTAAATCTCCATAATAATCAAAATAACCAACACCTTCGTTCAAATCAAGAGATGTTGTGCGTTTATTGGGAACAATAACAGTATGACCAGAAAATCTTTTATTCATTTTGATTTTTATAATTACTCCTTGAAAATAAAAAGGAACAGAATGTTTAGAGTAAAAAGCATAACTACATACCCCAGTCGCAAAAGAAATCCCTTTGAATTTTCCAAGGAAATTATCATCAAACGATTTTTCACAACTTTTTGCTTTTGGAAAAATTAAGATTTGTTCAATCTCTTTTTCTGGAACTACAGGAGTTTCTTGCCAATAAAAATCTGGAATTGAAGTTAAAAGTTCTTTCAAAATTGGAGTTTTCAACTTTAATTCAAATTTCTTTAAAAGGTAGTCTTCTAATGAAAGAGCAACTACTCCTGGGATTATAATTGCAGGACATATTAAGAAAAAAGCATTCATCCAATCTCCAACACTGAAACACAAATAAGCTAAATATCCAATACCAATAGAAATAGGCATGGAGATAATAATACCCCAAATGCGATATTTGAGACCTCTTTCATCATTGACCTTTTCAAGCATTGGAATAATCTTATTTTCTACAATAGAATCATATTTATCTTTAAATTGACTTATTTCAGAACTTCCATACATGAATGTATACTCCAATTAATTAAATTACAGGTGATAATTATTTATTATCACCTGCAAGAACAACTGTAAAATCAGTATCTGCACACATGAAGTTGCCAGGCTCATAAACAAATTGTCTTGACTTAACCGCAGGAACTTCTTTTTTCAAATCAGCGTAATAGTCAACCGTAACATATTTTGAATGTGCTATAAATTGAGAGTGAATAGAGCTAGTAGTTCCAGTACACATAACTCTTATACCATTAGCTTCTAAAGATTCTTTCAACTTGTTAGCTGCATCAATTTGGTCAGTCGAACGCATAATACTAGCAGTATAAGATTCTTTTCTGCCTACGCTGTTTTCTCTATAAATCAATCTATCAACAACTTCTTGAGTTTTCTCTGGGTCTAAAATCCAATAACTTGTATAACCATGTTTATTTGGAGCACCTGGAAGCATTGCAATTTCAACATTATCCATATCAAAATGTTTAGCTAACCCCGCATATTGAGTCATTTCATATGGTGACATATCAGTCTTAACATATTTACTTGTAACAGAAATCAAGTGAGGGATTTTTGTAATTGTTTCTGGTTTTTGTAAATCAGCTAACAAACCTCGCAAGAACCATTGTTGTCTTTTCGTTCTACCAATATCACCCATAGCGTCATGTCTAAATCTTAGGTACTCAACTACATCTTTATCTGTCAAATGATGTGGACCTTTAGTTAAGTTAATATGTAAATGTCCTGCATTATCATTATAGTGCATATTCTTTTCTACATAAATATCCACCCCACCTAAAGCCTTAACAATTTCTCTAACGCCTTCATCGTGGAACATGATGTATTTATCAATATGAACACCTAAAGTATCTTCAACTGTTTTCAAAGTCATATCAATACCACCAATAGCATGAGCCGCATTGATTTTTTGAATTCCCATACCTTTTGGGAGATAAACTTTACTATCACGAGGGATAGAAATAGCGTTAACAGTTTTAGTTCTAGGGTCAATATTCAACAAAATCATTGTATCAGTACGAGTTCCAACCCATAAATCAGAATCTGCACCATTTGAATCTACACCTAATAACAAAATATTTTGTCTTCTCGGTCCAAAAGGGAAAACAAACTCGGGTTTATCTTTTGAACTGTTACTTAAAGATAATTTAGATAATAAAGTTGAAATAAAAGAATGTTCTCCAAATTTGCCATTTAAAAAATCTTTGTTATCTGCAAACAAAAAAATTGCTAAAATTGCAGTAAAAAATAGAATAATCATTACTGTCAAAATCTTACGGAATGAAGATTGAGATCCCCTTCTATTTAAATTATTTTCTTGAAACGGATTATCTGCTGAACCGTTTGAATATCTTCTTTGTCTTCTTTGTTTTACCTTCCCATTATTAGTGGGTCTTCTTCTTTCTTTCATATATGTCATTTCTCTATATTTCTTATTACCTTGTGCTTCTTGTATTAATAATATAATAAATGAATTAAAATAATATACAATAAACTGTGTATTTTATAAAAATTTCTCTTAAATAAAAAAGCATGGTAAAAGTGCTAATTTCATTTTTTTCTTTTGTAATTATGAAGGAAAATGGTGCAAATGTTCCATAACTTTACAAAATTTTACAAAAAATTTTAACTAAAATTTTTATAAAAAAGGTGATATTTTTCAATTTTCGAGTGTGATTTTTACATTTTTAGCAAAAATTTCATATTAAAATTGCAATTTTTAATTAAATATTCAAAAATCCATCTTTACATTAATTTTACATTTGGACAATTGGGGGCAATTTTTATTTTTCACGGCTTTTCTTATACATGTATCTTAGTTATAATAAGATTACATTCGGCAGTAGATAGTTAAATTATGATAAATAAAGTTGAATTAGGTAGTGTAAAAAATAATAGTAAGACCCCTAACAGGATTGTTATTAAAAATAACAACATGGGACAACCAAATTTCACAGGGCTTGGAAGTCTTGCACTCAAAGGAATACAAAAGTGTGAAGAAAAGCCTATGGTGAATGTCGCTGTGTTAGATTTATCAACAGCTATTATTCCAAGAACATTCTTTGAAACCTTTATTGGGTCAAAAACAAAGGATGAAGATGGGAACGATACACACCATAGAAAATTGAATATTATGGGTGGTTTTGAAGCTCTTAGACGTGAAGGTTCTGGGCTTGTAATCAACTGCCTTATCCCAGGGTTTATTGTTAAATTCGCAGCAGGATTGTTGAATAAACCTATAATGGGGCAATTTAAAAACTCAAGCTTAGTAAAATCTTGGGCTAATAGCGATACAATCAACTGTATTCAAAAATACTATAACAACGCTCAAGGTTTAACTAAGGAAGATAGAGTTTATTCAACATTGAAATCAATGTTTGATGATATTGAAGGTGTAAATGGAAACGCTGAAAAAGATGGTTTGAAGAAATTCAAAGAACTCTTCGCTAACGACCCTGAATACAAAGAACATTTGAGAAAATTTGCGAAAAATATTATCAGTGATAAACCAGAAAAAGATTTCGCTGATGATATGTATAACTTCCTTGTTAAAAAATCTGGCATTGCAGAAAACATCAAATTTGCAGGAGATAAAGGTTATTTCTCTAGCTCTTTAGGCCACTTATGCGAAAGTGCAAGCGATATTTTACACGGGGCATATCAAGAAGGAATTATTAAGGATTACTCCGCAGATGCAACTCAAGGTAAAAATGTTGAAAAACTTGTATCCAAAGAAGTTGAAGAATTGTCTAAATATTTTGGCAAAGCTAAAAAATTAGTTAACGCTAAAAGTATTGCAGGTTTAGGAATGATTATTCCACTTGCAATTTCAGCTCAACCAATTAACAGATGGATTACTCACAAACTTTCTGGCAAAAAAGGAGCTCCAATTTATAACGATGACAAAGAAAGAGTACTTACACCAGAAGAAAAAGCCAAATTAACTAGAGATAAATTTATCGCTGTACCATTGATGTGGGCTGTAACAGGTTTATCTATGCTAATGGATAAACCAAGTTTGAAAATGTTCCAATTCAAAAACATTTTCCCTACAATGGATCAAGCAAGAATTATTTCAGCTGCAACATTCTCTAGCCGTCTTGCCGCAGCAGAGGATTCTAACGAATTAAAAGAAAACACTATAAGAGATATTGCAACATTCTCTAGCTTCTATTTCTTAGGAGATTATGCCGCTAAAGCAATTGCAACATTCTTAGAAAAACATAACAAAGATGGCATTAAATTAATTAACAGATTAAAAGAACCAGCAGAAGGAGCAAACATCCTTCAAAAATTCTGGAACTGGGCAAAACATACTAAGATGAAATCAACAGATGAACTTCTTGGTTCAATTGGAAATGAGGCTCTAAGACTAAAAGCTCGTAATATGAGAGGTTTATGTCAATTAGGCAACATCGGATTCTCATTATTATCACTTGGAGTATTTATCCCAATTTATACTAGAACACAATCAAACAAGAAAGAAAAAATGCGTCATGACCAGAATACGACACTAACGGCGACTTCGACCCCAACTTCCTCCTCGAAGTTTTCGGAAAATTTAATTAAAGACAATTCTCCGACGTTCAAATCATTTTTTAGTTAGTGTACAATAAGGAAAAGGCGAAAGAAATATAGAAATATGAAAGTAGAACAAAATTATAGACAACCAAATATAGCACAGATTAAACCTAAAGCAGATAACAAAGGATTCACAACAAACCAACAACAATATAAACAACAAAGTAATCCAAACTTTACTGGGGGCTTTGATTTATTCTTAAGATTTTTAGACACAAACCAAGCTTGGGGAGCTTGTGCAGTTGACCTTGGCTCAATGGTAATTCCAAGAACAGCAATTGATATGAGCCGTAACCCAGAAGCTGGTATGGAAACAGCTAGACGTGAAGGTATGGGTACAATGAACCACTCATTGGTTGGGGTTTATGGAACCTTAGCTGGTTTAGCTCTTGCAATGGGGCTTAACCACACATACAAACTTGGTGACAAAAATGGCGTCAAAGCTCATTCTATTTTTGCAGATTCTGAAACTCTTGATATGCAGGGTAAAATCTGGGATGCTAAACTTAAAGCAGCAACAGGAAATCCAAATGCTAACCCTCTAAGAGAATGGCTTGGAGATACATTCCGAAACTATGAAGCTCTTGTTGATGGACAATGGGTAAAATTTAAAGAAGATGATATTAACAAAACCGTTGATATTCTTGAACAAGAAATCAAGAGTGATAAAAAAGGCGGAATGTCTAAAGATGCATTTGCAAATGCTAAAAATATTCTTATCTCTTCAAATAATGTTGAAAATAATATTAGAATTATCGCAGGGGAAGGAGAAAAAGTTCATTCTTCTCGTTACACTGTGGACTATATCTTAGGAAACACTTATAAATTAGGAAAAGTATTTACTAACGACAAAGTTAAAGAAGCATTTATGAATTCTAGAGAAATTGCTGAAAACGCATTCTTAAAAGCAATGAAATCTATGAATATTAAACGTTCTTTATTAGGTATTGGTATGGCTTCTGCCGTTGGTATTTCAGCTCAACCATTAAATATGTACCTAACAAAATTAAAAACAGGTAGTGATAAATTTGTTGGTGGCGGAGAAAAAGATGATTCTTCTAAATTTAAAATTAAAAAGGCACTTGCAGCCGCTGTATTTGGTGGTGGTGTTCTTGCAACAATAGGAAACCCTAAAAACATAATCAAAAACTTACAGTTCAAAGGATTCACACCAACTCTAAACCAATTCAAGTTTATCTATGGCGTAACAATTATGTCTAGATTTTTATCTGCAAGAAATGATAACGAGTTAACTGAAAGCTCTATCAAAGATACTTTAGGATTCGCAAACTGGTTATTATTAGGAAACTTTGTACAAAAACTAGTTGCTCAAAAACTTGATGCTTCTCTAATCAAACGAGAAGGCAAAGGTGTTCTTAATTGGATTACAAGTTCAGCCCTAAAAACAAGAGATGAAGTGTTACATGCTGGACTTGGAGCAAAAGCATTCAAGGATGGAAAAGCCCTAAATTATAGCGAAATGGTAAAACTTGCAGATCCTGCAACATTGAAAAAATTGAGCGTACTTAAAAAATCACAATTAGCAGGTTACTTATACTCTGGTATTGTTCTTGGTATGGGTATTCCAAAGTTAAACATCTATTTAACAAACAGACGTGAAGCTAAAAAAGCTCAAAACGCAGCTGCAAAGAATGAAACTCAACAAACTTCAAAACCTCAAGAAGCAGAAAATGTTCAAGCTCAAAATGAAGCTCAAGATACTAACCAAGAAAATAATATGTTTAAACCTGCAAACATTCAATTTTTACACACACAAAAGAATTTTACAGGAGAAAAGCTTTTTAATTAAATAAGAAGAATATAATTTAACTATAATGCTGAAAGACCGTTTTTACGGTCTTTTTATTTTAAATTAAAAAATGTAAAAATAATACGAAATAACATTGCTTGATAGCAACTCTCATTTGTTAAAATTAGCTTATTAAAGCTAAAGGAATATGACATGGCATAGAAAATACTTTTAATTATATTAAGCATTACAACCATTACAACAGAACTTGCATATACAAAACCAAATAATAAGGAGATAAACATGAAAAAAATCACACAAAAAGCAGGCCGTACTCAATTAGGGAATTTTGCACCAGAATTTGCCCATTACAATGATGACATTTTATTTGGTGAAAATTGGAATAACACCAATATAGATATAAAAACACGTTCAATAATAACAGTAGTTTCACTTATATCTCAAGGTATTACAGATAACTCCCTAAAATATCATCTTCAAAATGCCAAAAATAATGGAGTGACCAAAAATGAAATTGCAGGAATTATAACTCACTGTGCATTTTATATGTGTTGGCCAAAAGCTTGGGCTTCATTTAATTTAGCAAAAGAAGTTTGGGGAGAAGATACAAACCCAGAAATGAGCGAAAAAGAAAAATATGCTCAGTCATTAATATTCCCAATTGGAGAAGAAAATACTGCTTATGAAAAATACTTTATAGGTAAAAGTTATATTGCCCCAATCTCGTTATCTCAAGTGAAAATATTTAACGTTACTTTTGAACCAAAATGCAGAAACAATTGGCATATTCACCATGCAAAAACTGGAGGAGGGCAAATTTTAATTGTTGTAGGAGGAAAAGGATACTACCAAGAAGAAGGAAAAGAACCACAAGAATTAAATATTGGTGATGTTATAAACATACCAGCCAACGTTAAACACTGGCACGGTGCAGCACCTCATAGTTGGTTTTCGCATCTTGCAGTAGAAGTTGAAGGAGAAGAAACCTCTAATGAATGGCTAGAATCAGTTACAGATGAGGAATATAATAAACTAAAATAAGATTTCCAAGTTAAGAAATAAAAAAGACCTGTTAATAACAGGTCTTTTAAAAATGCTCCAGGCCAGACTTGAACTGGCACTGGGTTATACGCCCAATTGGATTTTAAGTCCAACGCGTCTACCGATTCCGCCACTGGAGCATATCAGTTTTCGGCTATAAATAAATGATATAATAAAAAAACTTCATTGTCAATTAGAAAATTTCTCAATATATTTTTCTAAAGATGATATTCTACCTGTTAAATCAGAAATAAGATTATTTAACACCTCAGTAGTTGTACTTACATTTAGGCACTTTGAACGCCCTAAAAGCCCCGCCTTAACATTTGATGATAATAACTTCTGAAAAGCCAATAACGCATTCAATAATTCACTATCAATAATATCTTTTTCTAGTAAAAGCAAAATAAATAATTCTTGAATACAATTTTTTGCAGCTGTGTATTTTTTTCGAAGCATGAAGCCTTGAATTCTTCGTAATTCATCCAAAATATTCAAATATATGTCAGAAATTCTTTGTTTTTTTATAGGCAAATACTGTGTAAAATAATCTATTGTTTGTTTGTAACCATTATCAATAATAGCTTGACGTTTATCTAATGGATAATTGAAATCAACAACTACAACATCACCAGTATCAACAACCAAATAATCGTAATTATCACATTTACCGTACAAATCTTTAATAAAGGATGTTTCAGAAGAAGTCATGCAGGTGTACATGCCATTTACATATTCTAAAGGTTTTTGGTCTGAACCAGTAAAAGTCCCTTCTAAACGAATTTCTAGAATTCTATCGACAGAATTTTGAATATTTTTGGATAAATACCACATTGGTTTACCCTTCATTAAATCACCATCAACTAACAATTCGTCATTGAAATTATAAGCTCTCATAAGCCCAGGCATGCAACATGAAATTCTTACAGCTAAAGCGACCTCAAAATCAGGTGTTTCAAAACTTGAAAATTCTCGGCATGAAAAATTGTTCATATTAGTTGTAATAATTACTAAATTTTTCTTTAAATCTTTAAATGTTACAGGACGGCATTGTCCTTTTAAATAAGCTGCCCCATAATATTTTCTTTCAATCAAATCTCTAAACCACTCTAAAAACACGTTACCTTTACTAAGAGCAAACTTATTGTTAAAACCAAGAGAAATATCCCTAAACAGTTCAAAATTAACAGACAAGAACACTTGAGCAAGTTCTTCATCAGTAAAACCAACAGCATACAAAGCTGCAACCATTGAACCAACAGAAGAACCAGCCAATAGAGTTGGCTCTATACCAAGTTTATGCAAAGCTTTCAAAACACCGACATGAGCAGCACCTCTAATCGCCCCTCCTCCAAATAAACACGCATATTTAAAATCGTTATACTCTCTCATAATAAGAGAATATTAGCATAAAAAAAGATTGGCATATACAACCAATCTTTCTAAAAAGTTATTTTTTATTATTAAACTTATGCAGCCATGCCTTTGATTTCTCTGATTAGATATTCAGCAACCCATTCAAAGTCTTTGTTATCATGTGCAGCTTTTTCTAAATATTTAACAGAGGCATCACCTAAACGAATAAGAGTCATTGCAACAACACCTCTTTTGATTCCTCTTACAACTTGCAATTTGTTAACCAATTCAGGAACAACTGCTTCACCAATGCTTACTAATTCATTTTCAACTTTATTTTTTGTAGTATTATCAACATTTTCTAATTCTGTAAGAATTTCATTTAATGATTGCATGTTTAAAATCTCCATCTATCTGTATTTACATTATTATTATAAATTAAAATTAATACGGACGGCGATTTCCTTACATAATCTTTATATCCTGAACACAATATTAATAACTTCTTTACATCCTTATTGAAACCGAACTGAAATACCGTTAAAATCAAACAGTAATTTCTTTTAAAGATTCGATATATTTTACTGCATAGACACCCGCAATAGCACCATCTGATGCCGCTGTAATAACTTGTCTAAGAGGAGTATTACGGACATCTCCTATCGCAAACACACCATCAATCGACGTTTTCATTGTTTCATCTGTTATTATAAAACCGGCCTTATCTTGAGTTATTTGACCAGAAATATTTTCAACATTTGGAGTTATTCCAATATATGGGAAAACACCATCGACAGCTAAATTAAACATTTCATCCGTTTTTGTATTTTTAAGAATTAAATTATTTACTAAATCCTGTCCTTGAATCTCACATACAACACTATTTAAGACAAATTCAATTTTTTCATTCTTTGCTGCTCTATCTTGAATAATTTTATCTGCTCGTAATTCATCTCTTCGGTGAATAATATAGACTTTAGATGCAAATTTTGTAAGATAAATAGCTTCTTCAACTGCGGAATTTCCCCCGCCTACAATGGCAACAACTTTATCTTTATAAAAAGCTCCATCACAAACCGCACAATAGCTAACCCCTCGTCCAACAAATTCTTCTTCCCCTTTAACACCTAACTTCATAGGTTTAGCACCAGTTGCGATAATAACAGATTTAGCTCTAAATTCAACCTCTTTAGTCCTTATGATTTTAGGAGAAGACACCAAATCAATAAACTCAATTTCTTGCATTGGAAATTTCTGAACTCCAAACATATCTGCATGCTCTTCAAATTTTTCCATTAACTCAAAACCACCAATTTTCATAAACGCAGGATAATTTTCCAATTCTAAATAATTAGAAGGTTGACCTCCAAGCATACTAACATCAAGAATTGCAGTTGAAACATTTCCCCTTGCTGTATAAATTCCAGCAGAAAACCCAGCAGGTCCACCACCTAAAATAACCACATCAAATTCTTTTTCTAGCATTTTATAAATCCTCAAATTACTTTAAACTACCGACTTCTCCAGAAATTTTTTCCCCTTTGATAGAATATTTAGCCGTTTCGGTCTTGATGATTTTACCTGTAACATCTGAATACGTATCTAATTTTAAAGTATCTGTGCCAGAAAAAGAATCACCATTTAGCTTAATCTCAACTACATCAGTTAAATCCTTCCCAGAGTATTTTCCTGTCTTTCTGAAAACAATATAACTTCCATTTACACTATTAACGGTTATATTCGCTTCAGCCCCATTAAAAGGGTTACATAATGTAATGACGTCACCAAGACGAGATAAGTTCCATAAATCTAAATTATTTTCTTTAAAAATTACAGAATCTGTATCCACAAGTTTAGAAACGACCCTCCACGTTCCGAAAAAAACATCAGGAACAGCAGTCACACTTCCTGTCAAAACTTCTGCATACAAATTTCTAGGAACAAATCCAAGTCCTAATAGAAAAATAAAACAAATTGAAAATATTATTAACTTTCTCATAGTTAATTTATAACAGAAATTAAAAAAATATCAAACTAAACTGATGCAACTCTAGCTTGAAGAGATTTTGCAGAATCTTCATATCCTACTCGACCCATCAAAGCGTAAGTGTAATTTTTAGCTTGTTCTACTCCTGGTTGAATAAATGTATTAATATTATACAACTCTCCTGCAATTGCAGTTTGAACTTCTAACATATAAAGAAGTTGGGCTATATTATAACCATCCACCTTAGGCAAAGTAATAGTAACTGTTGGTCTTGCATAATCTGATAAAGATACTTTCGTTGAATCAGCTTCTGCATTCATCAAATTGTTAATTGTTTTTCCGCCCAAATATCCAATTCCTGTATATTCAAATATTTTTGGAATTTCTAAAGTATTATCAAATTCTCCAACTCTAATAAAAGTAATTATTTTATCATTCGGACCTTCATTATAAAGCTGAATTTGAGAGTGTTGGTCAGTTGCACCAAGGGCTTTAATTGGAGTCGGGCCAATATGAACATGTTCACCATTTAATTTTTCATTTTTTCCTAAAGATTCAGCCCACAACTGTACATACCAATCTGAAACATATTTTAAACGGCTAGAATAAGGCATCATTACAGATAAATTTTTATTTAATTTTGTATCCATTAAGTAATGAATTAGAGCATTTTGAGCTGCAATATTTTCATGAATATCAGTATTTTTCAATGCCAAGTCCATATCCTTAATTCCATTTGTGATTTCGTCAATATCTAAACCAACTAAAGCAAATGGCAACAATCCAACTGCTGAGAACACGGAAAATCTACCACCAACATCATCTGGGACAACAAAAGTTTTATACCCTTCTTGTTCAGAAATTTGACGTAAAATTCCAGTTCTTTGGTCTGTTGTTGCTACAATATTTTTTCTGTAATCATCACCCAATTCTTTTTCTAATCTGTCTTTTACAATCAAAAATTGGGACATTGTTTCTGCCGTATCACCCGATTTAGTAATAACGTTAACTAATGTTTTCTTCCAATCAAGCATATCAAATAGAGCTGTCATTGTATCTGGGTCGATATTATCAAGGAAGAAAATTCTAGGATAATTATCTCTTTGTTCGGGGGTTAATAAATTCCAATAAGGCTTTAAAAGAGCTTCTGTAACAGCAATTCCGCCAAGTGCAGAACCACCAATACCAAGAACTAAAATATTATCAAATCTATTTCTTACAAGAGCGGCATATTCTTTTACATACCAAGCGGTTTCTTCACTGTAGCCTAAATTCATCCATTGAAGCCATTGTCCAGGTTTATCTTTGCGTTTATTCAAATCAGCTATAATTTCAGCAATTCTATCTTTGTATATAGCAAATTCTTCAGACAAATTAAGTCCATCAGCAGAACCAACAACAGAAGAATCCGCACTTCTATAATCGAATTTAATCATCCTTAAACCTCTCTCATAAAAACCTTATATTCTTATTGTATATAGTCAAAAACAAATTACAAGTTAAGATAAAGTTTTGTATAATCTCAAACATAGAATAGACAATAAAAAGAGGAATACTTAATTAAAAAGCATTCCTCTCTGACTCTAATATTATCTTATTTATTAACCATTAGAACTAAATTTGAAAGTTCTTTCAATGTTTTTAGTCAAGGCATTCTTGATTGAATCATATTCAGTTTGAAGAGCAGTATGTTCAGTATCAATATTTTTCAATTGAATATCATACATACTATCTTTAGAATCAATGTCATTCATTGCTCTATTGTATTCAGCTTCAGCCTTTGTAACTGCTGCACTGTTATCAGTTTCTTCTGTAATTTTTGTACAAGTTTTATAATCTAAAGATTTCCAAGTGTAATTTTTATCAACTTGTTCCATAGAAACAATTCCGCTTTCTAGGGCATATTCAATCCATTGAGAAGAAGAAGCTAAACCGTTTTCTAATTGTTTATATCCTTGTTTCATTCTGTTGAACAAGTTAGTGTACCATTGAGCTTTTGCATCAGCATTGCCAGTGTTGGCAGTATCGTTTTCATCAATCCAAGAATACTTTGGTTCACCTGTTTCTTCAATCATTTTAGATACAAACATATCTTCGATAATTGTATGATATGAAGATGCTAAAATCAAACCATCACTTTTTGCTAGTTTCAAAACAAAATCTGGATCAGTTAAATCCTTAGCAGTGATTTCACCTTTAATCAATTTTTCATTAACTTGATCATAAGATTGTTCGTCATAAATAAATTTCAAATAAGCATCTTTACTATCAGAATATTTTTTAGCGTACTCCGAAATTGTTTTACCTTCATATTCTTGAGTAAAATCAATACCAGTATCAATACCCTTGTTATAATCTAAGATGATAGCATCAAGGTTTATGCTATTTGTATCGGTCAATACAGCATAAATTCTTGCTGCTAAATCGTTCATAGCATTTTTTACATTTACAGCATTAGTTGTGCCTAATGCAGCTTTATTCGTAGCATCATAGTCTGATAAATCATAGTTTTTATATGAAGTAATACTATAAGAACCATCCGCAGCTTGAGTAGCCTTGATATTTGTAATATCAGTTGATTTTACTACTCCATTCTCATCATATTCAGTACCTTTGATTTGAATACCACTAATCAATTCAGCTAAACTTGAATAACCATCTGTTGGGGTAACATATGTAGTTACTTCATGACCTTTCTCATCAGTTTCATTTTCGGGATGTGTAGAAAAAGAGTATTTTTTAGTCGTTTCATCATATTGATAACCCCAAGTTTCACCCTTGATAGTAATCGTTTTATCATCCGCTTTAATACTTCCGATATTTTTACCAGAAGAAATAGTTAAAGTATTGCCATTGATAAGCACAGAATCTTTAATACTTGTAATTTCATTTTTAGCATCAGTTGTTAAGTATCCCCAAAGTTTACTTGTTTCGCTAGGATAATTTTTTAAATCTGATTCAAGACTCTTGGCAAATTTAGCAACAAATGTAGTATTTTTTGTAAACAAACTAGCATTAGGTAATTGGCGTTTGAATGTTACAGATTTTCCATCATCAGTACTAGATACAACATCTTTTGTTGAATCATTTGCAAAGTTTTTGAAACTTGTTTTTAATGAAGCCTTAAATGTATTTGTATCAGTAGAATAATCATTGTATTTTTGTTTGTAATCTTCTTGTTCTTGAGAGTTTTCAAGACTGCCATAAGCTTCATACCAAGTTTTCAAAGTATCAGTAGAAATATTATTAAATGGTTCTGGATAAATGCCTCCATTGTCAATATCTTGTAATTGTTTAAAATAAGTTGTATCGTAAACTAAACCATGAGCTTGTAAGTAATCATTCAAATTACCACCAGCAGCTTCAAAAATCTTAGCTTCTGATTCACTTACTAATAATTGACCAGCAGCATTTACCAAACCATATTGGTTATTATAAGAACTGAAAGCAGTCAAAGCATTGAAAGTTAACAATTGAGATTGTTCAGAACCACTTGCATCGTAGTTAGAGAACATCAAATTTGCTTGATTCAAAGCATTGATATATTTTTCGCTAGCTTGAGAACTTTGAGTTGCCAAACGCATTTTAGCGTTGTTAATGGATTGAGATTTCAACTCATTATCAGCTAAACGAGCAGTTATTGTTAATAATCTTGCTTGAGATGCTGCCATTCCCATAGTTAACGTGTCCTTTCATTTCCTTATAACTTTTTCTTATTATAATAATCGGCACTTTTCCTTAAAACTTTAGGATTTTGAAGGATATTATTAACATTTTGTAACAATTATCAAAAAAAAATAAAATTAAACGGTCAGAAATTTTTCTGACCGTCATTATCTCATCCATCATATATTAAATTTTATTATTAACTAACATACTGAAGCGAATGATCCACCACAAGAAGATCCCGCAGAAGCTCCAGAGAATGATGCGGCTGAAGAATAACCGCCCATTCCAGAATCACCGCCTAAAAACGCAGTTGCTTCAGAAAAACTCGCCATAAAACCAGACTCAACAGAGCCATCCGTAAAATCTGAATAAGCTGAATAATCAACAGTTACTGGATTTGAAGAAACATATGTATCATATTCGCCCATAGTCAACAAACTTTTTGCATCACTTAAACTCATTGCTAAAATTCCTGAATTTTCAACTGGATGGTTATTAATATTAGAATTTTTTCTTGTAGCTGCTGTCTTTGTTGCCTTATCACCGAATAATAATATCATTTTGTCTCTCCTAATATCTCATATTCTTTACACTTATATAAAGGATTTAAAAATTATCAAAATTCAGCATGGGTTATTTTCGTTACAATTCTTAATGAATTATTTAAAACTTTTGAACTACCCATCTAAATCCATGGGTTGATGTGCTTTAAATTAAATAGATATAGTATAAATGTGTAGATTAGGGAGGAAGAAGAAATGAAAAAAGGATTTATCTTATTTGGATTCTTAATTACATTTATACTTTCTGGTTTAGCAGCATTTGCTAGCGGGAATTACCTGCACACAATTACATTAGAAAAAAGTAATACTGGATATAATGTAATTCTTGGTTCTGATAGCATGGCGAAAGTCATGAAAAAGACCCCGTCAGACAATGAATTAGTATTAGAGTTGAGCGGTATTACTTCTTCAGACACAGTAAATGCTTTATACAAAGGAACAAATAGTATTGATGGACTTGTGGTTGAAAATATTGATTCTAACAAGTTAAAAATAACAGTTAATGCTGAAAATATCAAAAATTCAACAGTTATAATTAACCCAATAAATGGACAAAGTGCAATTGTTGGAGAATCCTTGCCAGTTGATAAAGTTTTATGGATAGGCTTTGTAATGGCGTTACTTGCCGTAATTGTCAAAGTATCTAAAAAATTAACCGAAGAAGATGACAGAATTCTTATTAAAAAAGATATCAAAGATAGAGAAATTGAGCTATACAGACGTTATAGAAATGAAATGGTTACTAACCCATCAATTAATAATCGTCAAGATATGAGAATGAAGCGTATGCTCAAAAAAATAGATAGAAAAATAGATGAACGCTTAACATCATCTATTCTATAAAGAGATTAAACCTCGAAAAACTTAAATATATCCCTAAAACATTTTATGTATAAGCAAGTTTCTAACTTGCTTTTTTATTATGTGATGGATTTTTATTTATAATTTCATTAACTTTTCTTTAACAGATTTACAAAAATAACTTTATGAGATAGAATTAGGTTATGGAAAATATGAGTTTAAATGAGAAGATTAACGAATTAGTCGTTAAAATGGCTAAAGAGCCTGAAAATATAGAAAATTACCATGCTTTGTCTGAACTTTATATGCAAGAGCAAAATTATGACAAGGTGATGTCTGTACTAGACAGTTTGCTTGCTATCAAACCAGATGATGTTCAAGCACTTGTTGGTATGGGTACAATGTGGTTTTATGAACGTGATTTTAGAAAATCATTGTCATATTACAACAGAGCTTTAGATGTAAATCCTAAGAATTTCTTGATTTACTATAATATTGGTAATGTTTTTGCAGAATGGAAAAACTTCTCAAAGGCTTTATTTTATTACAACCGTGCAATTGATTTGAATTCTTCTAATCCAGAAATATATAATGCAATTGCTTTGTTGTATCAAGATATTGAAGATTATGTTGAAGCTAAAGCGTACTATGAAAAAGCTCTATCTCTAGATCCTGATAATGTTGGAGCTATGATTGATATGGGTAATGTTTGTTTCAAGCTTTACGATTATGAAACAGCTTTGAAATTGTTCAAAAAAGTTTTTGTCCTTAATCCAGATAACGAGTTGGTTGCTGTTTGTATTGCGAATGCCTTAACTCTGATGAAAGAAAAAGACGAGGCTTACAAATATTTTGAACAAGCTCTTTCTATGACAGAAGACAAGTATTCTATTTATATTTGCTATGCAATTTCAAAAACAGAATTCAAAGAATTTGATAAAGCTGAGCAAATTTACAAAACAGCTATTGAATTTGACCCTAAAAAATCAAATGCTTACATTCTTTTAGCTAATTTGTACTCTAATCAAGGTAAGCAAAAAGAAGCAATTGATTATTATAGAAAAGCTCTTCACGTTGAGCCAAATAATCCAGAAACATACACTCTATTGGGTAATGCTCATTATCTTGATAATGACATGGAGCAAGCAATTCAATCTTATCGAGCTTCAATTTCTTTAGCTCCAGAAAATGATGAATATAGACTTATTTACAGCCAAGTTATGGATGATTATGTTAAGTCTGTAAGAGGAGAAGTTTAGAATGTACAAATCACAGACCCCAGTAAGTATTGGTGACAGAATAATTTCGGTTATTTCCTATGTTACTGCGGGGTGGGTTGGGCTAATCTATATGGTGATTTTATATTTTGTGAGAAAGCCCGCTTCATTATTCTTAAGATATAATATTTTTCAGTCAATTTTTATATCATTCTTTTACTTTTTATTGTGTATGATTTTCGGTTTTATTTCTAATATTTTATTACAAATTCCTTTGATAAATGCACTGGTTTCTTGGTTTATCTTGTTATTTAATAGACCAGTTATTTTTGAATATTCTGCAATTCAAGCATTTGTAATGGGTTTATTTATTTATATGTCAGTTGTTGCATTGTTGGGTAAAATGCCAAGAGTTTATTGGGTTTCAAAGATTATTGATAAATCTGTTAGATAGGTTAATATTCTTTGAAGCGTTTTCTTATTGCCATTTCTTAACATCCTTAAAATTCAGTTGACATTTGGGCTTGCTTGATGTTTGATAGTAGTATATTAGCCGAAATTTTCGTGCTGGATTTGACGGTTGATATCTTTGTATAAGCAGGGTTGTGACGCCCAAGCACCCTAAATAGCTTAGAGTAGGGCAAATTTGGTAAAATTAAAAGGAGAAATTATGCCAACTATTAACCAGCTAGTACGTTCTGAACGTCAAAAGCTAAAAGCAAAAACTAAATCTCCAGCTTTGATGAATTGTCCTCAAAGACGTGGAGTTTGTACAAGGGTTTATACTACTACCCCTAAAAAACCAAACTCAGCACTTAGAAAAGTTGCCAGAGTTAGATTAACTAACGGATTTGAAGTTACTTCATATATCCCAGGTATCGGTCACAATTTACAAGAACACAGTGTAGTTCTTATTCGTGGCGGTCGTGTTAAGGATTTACCAGGTGTTCGTTATCACATCGTTCGTGGTACATTAGATACTGCAGGTGTTGCTAACAGAGCTCAAAGCAGATCTAAATACGGTGCAAAAAGAGATAAAAAGGGAGGTAAGAAGTAATGTCTAGACGTTCTAAACCTGCAAAAAGAGTTCCATTAGCTGATCCAGTTTATAATAGTGTTGATATTTCAAAATTCATCAACAGAATTATGAGACGTGGTAAAAAATCTCTTGCTGAAAGAATTTTCTACGCTACAATGGAAAGAATTAAAGAAAGAACAAATGAAGATCCAATCGAAATCTTCCAAAAGGCTATGACAAATGCTACTCCCTTATTAGAAGTTAAAGCTCGTCGTATCGGTGGTTCTACTTACCAAGTACCTATCGAAGTTAAAGCTGACAGAGGATTTGCACTTTCTTCTTCTTGGTTGATTGAATCAGCTAAGAAAAGAGGCGGAAAATCATTTATTGATAAATTAACTAACGAATTAATTGACGCTTCAAATGGTCAAGGTTCTGCATGTAAAAAACGTGAAGACACCCACAAAATGGCTGAAGCTAACAAAGCATTCGCTCATTACAGATACTAATTTGTTGGTTCTAGTTTTCAAAGTAAAACCACCCTTATTTTTAGGGTGGTTTTATTCTTATATTTGACGAATCCTTTTTATGTCCTCTTCTGGGGTTGTTGTGGTTTTTATATCGTATTCTTGTTTCAAAGTTTTCAAAACCGCTGGATTTATTGATGTTGGCGGGCAATCTGCCATATAAATATTTTTAGCATGATGGCTTTTCAATGTTATTGTATTTGAAATTGTCATCACATCGCAATTTGTAAAAAAGATGTAGATGTTATCTTGAGTAATAGGTATTTTTTCAAACAAGCAGTGTAAAACTTCTGTGACAAAAGGTGTAAAATTCCCAAGATTTATCGGTAATATATTTGTTTTTTCTTTTGTATCCATGAAACTTATTACAAATTCGTCTTCATTAATCAATTTGAAGAAGTTTTTAAAGTATTCTTTTTGATATTCTGAATATGTGTTCATCCCTATTATGAATAAGCGTTTTATTTCTTTAGTTTGCATTTTGAGTTTAAGAATATCAAATTTTTTGATAATATTTTCTTTGTTATAACCTAAATCAACGGCGGGTTTATTTTTCCCAGTTTTAAAACCTTTTGCGGATTTTGCAGATTTAATAACTTCAGAATAATCATTATTTTTAATTTTTATTACCCCTTTAGGAACGATATATCCGCTTGAAAATAATCTGCCTCGATAAAGATATTCGCTATTTCTTTTGGAGTTTTTGGTTAATAGGATTGCCCCAGGAAAGGTTGCAAAGTCTAAAATATTATTTTCTGTTTTATCGCCGTAATGTCCTTTGAGTTGTTGGTATTTTTTGAACTCTGGTAGTGTATTAGCGAGTAATAATTCAGAATGAGTATAAACATCTACATTTTGATTTCTGGATTGTTTTAAAAGCCCTTCTAGTTCGGTAAAATTACTTCCAGATACTAGTATGGCTTTTCCTTTTTCAGTTGAATAAGATACGGCTGTTTTTTCAATATTCCCGTATTTATCTGTTAGAATTTTACTTATTTTGAGAATTAAATCATTGTCTAATTCTGCAAGTTTAGATGTATATTTTTCCACAATTTTTGCGGTAATTCTATTGTGGTTAAATTCATTGAGTGCTTTTAAAATTATATAGAATGTAAAATCTTCAAAAATACCGATATCATTAAGTTTTGCCAAGTGTAAGCAAGTACTTTTTATAACGATTTCTAGTACATCTATTAAGTGCTTTTTCTCTTTTTGAATATTGTTATATTTTTGTCGGAGTAAGTTTTCTCCGTATGAAATTGCTTTTGCTAAATTTGTATTGTTGTTAAAGTTTATTTTGTTTTTTAGTTCTAATGAATTTATAGAATTATTGAGCTTTTTGTAAGTTTGTTTTGTGTTTTGTAGTAGAAAATATCCTTTCATTGCGATTGTGAATATTTGTTCTTCATTAAATTCATTCACAAAAATCAGAGCGGATAAGTCATTAATTATCTCAGCTTTAATTGAAGGGTTATTAGCTCCAAGTTTTTCAAGTTTTAATAGATAAAATGCTGATTGCTTTAGAAAATACATCACCAATTCTTGTAATGCGGCGATATTTGGGGCAATTGAGCATGCTCCTCTTGCAGTGCATTCATTTATTTCTTCGTTAAAATTCTCTAAGTTATCGTTGTTCATTTTCTTTAGTCCTGTTTTAAATTTTTCAAGTATTCAATTATTCTTTCTGAGTCGTATATTTTGTCGTCAGTGTCTTCGTTGTATAAAAATGGAACTTGGTCTTTTCCTCCTATTGATAACAATTTAAGTGCATTATCGTTATTAATTGTATCAAATTTATGGAACTTAATTCCATTTTCTTTCATGTAGTTCATAACCTGTTTGCAATATGGACATGTTTCTAATATGTATAAATCAAGCATGTTATTTCCTCCCAAGTAAAGTTAAGCGAACTTGAAAAATTTTAAATCCGCTAATTGAGCAATCTTGGTTTTAAAATTTACTAATTGAAAAAATATGATGTTTGTATTAATCTGTATCTATTATGAATAAGAAGAATATATTATTTGTTTTTGGTACAAGACCAGAAGTTATTAAATTAGCTCCGGTTATTTTGGAGCTTAAAAAGTATCCAGAGAGATACAATGTTATTATTTGCAACACTGAACAACAAAAAGAGTTGTCAAATCAGACGTTGAGTTATTTTAATTTAAAAGCTGATGTTAATTTAGATTGTATGCGTCCAAATCAAACACTTGTTGAAGTACAATCAAGAATTTTAACTTCGTTAGATAAAGTTTTTGAAACTAATAAAGTTGATGCTACTATTGTTCAAGGTGATACGATGACCGTTTTATGTGGGGCATTAACTAGTTTTTATAGAAAAATTCCTGTTTTTCACGTTGAAGCAGGACTTCGTTCATATGATATTTATGAACCATTTCCTGAAGAAGTTATGCGTCAGATGACCTCTCGTGTTGCAGAACTTCACTTTGCTCCAACAGAAAAAAATAGAAATGCGTTGTTGAAAGAAGATATTGCGGAAGAAAAAATTCATGTAACAGGTAATACTGTGATTGATGCTTTGTTCTGCTTGTCAGATGATGCAATGAATTCTGCGAAAGAATTTTATCAAGACAAAAATATCCCAGTTGATGACAATGTCGTTTTAATTACTGTTCATAGAAGGGAAAATCATGGCGAAAGATTAGATAGAATCTTAGATGCCATCGAAACATTGGTTAAAAAGTATTCTAATCATCACTTTGTTTTGCCTGTCCATCCAAATCCAAATGTAAAAGATAAGGTTCATTGCAGATTAGAAAAATACTCAAATGTTTATCTTTTGAAACCATTAGATTATCCATATTTAGTATATTTGATGAAACATGCGAAACTTATTTTGACAGATTCTGGCGGAATTCAAGAAGAAGCACCTTCTTTTGGTTGTCCAACTCTTGTTATGAGATATGAAACCGAACGTCAAGAAGGTATCAATGCTGGAGTTTCAGTCCTTGTTGGTGCTGAATACGATAAAATAGTTTCTCTAAGTTCTGAAATATTAGATAAAACAAGACAAGATTCAAGATTACAAGCAGCGAATCCTTATGGTAAAGGCGATTCTGCTAAAATTATTGAAGGTTTAATTAGAGAGTATTTTGCGTAATTTTAGTTATTGAGTCTTGTGAAATTGGGTGCTGTATGACTTATGCCCCAAGGATGTCAAGTATCAAACTAACCCAAGTGGCTAGTCGTATTTTTACTTACGTAAAAATACGGATGTGTACAGAATTTAAACAAATTGGTATAATAATATAGTTGGTTAAGACTCACACCCGAGAGAAATAAAAACTCTTAAAAGTTGTTAGAACTTTTTGATGGTAAAGTTGTTTGCTAATACTATTTCATTTCAAGGCGTGGAATTGTTATTCATAACAAAACCGCCCTTGGGATTGTCCCTAGAGCGGTTGTTAAATCTATATTGTTTTGGATTAACCTTGACCTGTGTAGTTTGGAGCGAGGTTCTTGGCATCTGCTGCTTCCATTTTCTTGCAAGCCTCGTAATCGTTTTTCGCAATTTCGTATTGACTTTCCAAAGAATCCTTTTCTGTTTGTAGTTCTTCTTCTTCGTCTTTGAGAGGTTCTAACATTTGTTCTCTCATCAGCTCGTATTTGTCTTCGATTTGCTGCTTCATTGAGGCAACCATCATATCGTTTTGGGCCTTCATTTGAGATAAATTTTGAGACATTTGAGTTTGTTCTTGACTCAATTTAGCTTTTTCATCATCTGACAATGCATCCATACCACCTTGTGCCCATTTTTGTTGAATTGCACCAAGACCAGTAGTAGCTAACAAACTCTGTTGAGCTGCAAAATATATAGAATTACTGTAAAGAGTTAAACTATTTAATTCAGATTTTTCTTGTCGTTGAAGAAGTTTCTCCATTTTCTCGACATCGCGGGTCACTCGTCTAGCACGAGATTGGACGCGCATCATGCGAGCTTGGAGCTGTCTCATTCGACGCCCAGCTGATAATTTTCCAAATGCTCCTAATAAGAAACCCATTGTCCTCGATCCTTGTGTTAGTTTAGTGTCCTCGTAATTATATAAAGTATTTATCCATTTGATAATTGCCTTTTTTGAATAATCATGTTAAGTTATGTTACAAATAAGAATTTTCATCCAAATAAACTAAGTTAGGAATTTAGCCTAATATTCAGTAAATACCGCATTATTAGCAGTTGAAAATAATAATCATTTTTTGTAACATAAATAATAATCAGACTAATTTGTAGGGAGAATAAATTAATGGTAAAAAAATTTTTTAATGTAAAAACAATAATTTTTACAATTCTAACAGTTGTTTTGTTATTACTCATGCCAAAACTATGTAGCTTGTTCATGATATTATTCGCATCATTTGTTTTTGCAGCAGCATTGAATCCTTTTGTAAACAAAGTCCAAGAAAAGCTTAACAACAGAGCATTATCAGCTTCAATCATTGTACTAACAGCAATCATAGCATTATTTGCACTTATTTTACCAATTTTAATTATGTGCTACAAAGAAATCGAATTATTTGTATCTATTTTGCCACAAAAAGCCACTAATTTATACAATTTCTTCACTAGCACAAAACTATACGGACATACTATCGCAAACCTAATTCCTACAAACAATTTAGCAAGTGCATCCTCAGATATAGCACAAAACGTATTCAACCAATCGTTAAATATCACAATGGGATTTGCCCAAGCCGTATTTATCACTTTAGCACTAACAATGTTCACTTATTATATTTTAGTAGATAAAAAGTACTTGAGAGATAAATTTATAGAATTTTTCCCTCCAAACCTAAAAGAAAAAGCAGGATGCATATTATATAATATAACATCTAGAGTAGGTAATTATGTAAGAGCACAAGTGTTATCAATGGTAACAGTAGGCATTATGGTAACAGTTATGCTTGCAATACTAGGTGTTGAGTATCCAATATTACTTGGCTTAATTGCTGGTATTTGCGAGATAATTCCAGTATTAGGACCGACAATTGCAGTTACAGTAATTGTTATGATTGCATTTCCTTTAGGAGCAGTAAAAATCATTCTAGCAATAGTTTTGTTTATTACAATCCAACAAGTTTCAAACTACGTAATAAGACCATTCTTATTTGGAAAATTCATGAAACTTCATCCAATAACCATTTTGGTTGCATTATTCGTAGCAGAAGAATTTTTAGGAATTTGGGGAGTTATATTATCTCCTGCAATTGCAGCGACATTATGTGTGCTAGTTGATGAACTATATTTAGCTCCAATAAACGCCAAAGAACAGGAAAATAACATTGAACAACACTAATGAAATTTTCCTTTACGATAGAACTATAAAAAAAGATTTTGACTACAATATGTGGTTTGCCTTTCCTGGACCAGAATCTTTTGCAATGGCTTCTTTAGGATATTTATGGTTATTTAGAGCAATAGACATGCTCCCAGACATAGATATTGAAAGGATATATGCAGACACAAAAACAACTCGAATTTATAGAGAAAGCATTAATCTTATTGGATTTTCATTTTCATTTGACATGGATTTTCTATCAATTTTCCAAATTTTAGAAAACAATAAACTAGCCCTAAAAGCCAAAGATAGAAAAGAATCTGACCCACTCATTTTCGTAGGAGGTCCAGTTATAACATCAAACCCAGAACCATATAAAGAAATCTTTGATTTTATGATTATTGGAGATGGAGAAGAACCAAATTTCCAAGCAATTCAACTTTGCAAAGAGAATAAAAATAAACCGAAATCGGAAATATTAAAACTCTTGAGCGAGATTGAAGGAGTTTATGTACCATCGCTAAACCCTCAAAAAGTCAAAAAGGCAACAAAAAAACTCACAGAATGTATTTATACACCTATTTTAAGTGAAAATTCGTTCTTCCCAAATACTTTTATCATTGAAGTTGAACGAGGATGTGCGAACAGATGTGCATTTTGTATTGCTTCATATATAAATTTACCAATTCGATTTGTTGAATATCAACAAATTATCGATGCCATAGATTTAGGACTAAAACACACCAATAAACTTGCATTACTTGGAGCTCAAGTTACAGCACACCCGAAATTTAAAGAAATATGCAAATATATTGATAATAAAATCAAACAAGGTGAAAATATTGAAATGAGTGTGTCTTCCCTACGAGTAGATTCTTTCACTCCAGAAGTTGTTCAAACTCTTGTTGATGCAGGACAAAAAAATCTAACACTTGCAATTGAAGCAGGAAGCGAAAGGCTAAGAAAACTTATCAACAAAAACCTCAATGAAGAACAAATTTATAAAGCAATTGAAGTTGCCAAATCATGTGGTCTTAAAGGTATTAAATTCTATGGAATGCTCGGTATTCCAACCGAAACAATTGAAGATATTGATGAGATTATCAAGTTAGCAAAAAATATCAAAAAAAATTACAAAGGTTTTGATATATCTTTTGGTTTTTCAACTTTTGTACCAAAGGCAAATACTCCACTCCAATGGTTTGGAAGAGAGGATGGAAAATCATTAGAAAAAAAATCCAATTACCTCAAAAAAGAATTGCACAAAATTGGAGTTCAATCTAACATTTCTAGCACAAAATGGGATTATTACCAAGCAGTACTTTCAAGGGGAGATGGGAATTTAACAGACTATCTCATAGAAATTTACAATCAAGGAGGCAAAATTGGAGCCTTCAAAAAAGCAGCCAAAGATTTAAAAATCAACACCGATTATTACGCAATAGAGAATTATGACTATAAAAAAACTTTTCCATGGGATTTCATTGAAATCAAACCTGGAAAAGAATTTTTAATATCTGAAAGTCAACGATTACTTAAATAGGAACGTAATCTGAATAAACTAAACTTGCCCAGTTTTCATAATAACTAATCTGAGTTGCACTTCCTGTTCTAATAAATATTTTAGGCAATTTATCAGCAGGAATATCTAAAGCTCCACAAATTGCAGCTTGAATAACCTCTGGATGAGTTACAATAATAATTCTGTTACCGATATTTTTTGCAACAAGAGAATCTATGACTTTTTTAATACGAGCAATAAATTCAACTGAACCTTCTGCTCCAGCCATAGTTTTTTCTTCTGGATATTTAAGAATACGATCTAAACCTTCTGGATATTTTTCCATAATTTGACCAAAAGTTAAACCATTCCAGCTTCCGCAATCTCTAGTTTTTAATTCATCAATAATTTCATATTCTTTTTTGAAAAGCTTTGCAATCATCATTGCAGATTGTACTGTACGGATGGATGGAGAAGTATAAATTGCATCATTTTTAACTCCTCTTGCTTTTAAATATTTAGTCAAATTTTGCATCTCTTCCACACCTAATTCTGAAAGTGGTGGATAGTTTTCAGCATCTGAAAAACGACCTTCTTCAGAGTAAATGGTTGCCCCATGGCAAACAAACGTTATTTTACATCTTCTATTAAAATACATAATACTTATAACCTTATTCTTCTTAATATATTTACATTATAGCATAGATTTTGTTTTTGCGGTAGTATAAAAGGTGTAAATTATAAGGAGAGATTACATGAAGGGAAAAGCATTCAAATTTGGAGATAACATTTCAACTGACCACATTGCACCTGGAAGACTTTATCACCTACGTTCAGACTTAAACGAATTCGCTAAACACGTTTTAGAAGATGCAGATGAAACTTTTGCTCAAAGAATGAAAAAAGGTGATTTTGTAGTTGCAGGCAGTAATTTTGGACTTGGCTCTTCAAGAGAACACGCTCCTTTGATTATGAAAATAGCAGGCGTTGGAGCTGTTTTAGCAAAATCTTTTGCAAGAATTTTTTACAGAAATGCAATCAATATTGGGCTATTAGCGATTGAATGCGACACAGATTCTATTGATGATGGTGATGAATTAGAACTTGATATAGAAAAAGGAATAATTACCAACCACACAAACGGTATCATTATTCAAATTGAACCACTACCTCCAGTAATGATTAAACTATTGCAAGATGGAGGATTAGTTGAGCATATTAAGAAAAATGGAGATTTCAAACTAACCGACTAAGTTATAAACTTCTTAATATTTTTGAGTTTTAACTAAATTAATTATATTCTTAGACAATACACACAAGGGGAGAAAACATGATTTTACAAGATAGAATGGAAAGCATAAATAACGTAATCAAAAATATTGCGGAATTTATACAGACACATGACGAAATAAAAACAGACTTTAACGAATACCTTAGAACTATCGGAGCTTCTTCAAAAACAGGTGTTCCGCTTCAAACAGCTTGTTTTAGCTACATTCTTGAACGTAACTTGGGAGAAGATTTGAAAAGTATCCCTGAACTATATCTTGAAAATAATAAAAATTTAGATAAAGAAACAAAAGATATTGTAAACGCAATCGACAAGTCAATTTCATCAGTATTTGAAATTAAAAAAGTGACTAAAACTGGTTTTGACTTACTTAATATTGTCAATGAACGCAAATACATGGTTATTTCTCTAATGAAAATGACAGCGTTCAGGGGTTTAGGCTCTGGAGATTATGTAATCGCAAGACTTGTTAACTTAAATGGAGATTATTACTTATTAGAAATTTCTGGAGTATTGCCAGCATCCAGAAAAGATGATGCTTATAGATTTGCAGTTGCAAAAATTATCCAAAACCCAGAACTCGTATATCTTGACAACCCAGAAAAACAAAAAGAAATTGAACAAGATGTCGCAGATGTTTATAAAAAATTCGTAGATTTCTTCGGAACAACAGAAATCATCACAACAAATAAATTCGCAGATGACTTAATCGGAATGTTCAATGATTATGCAGAAGAAGGTAAAAAAGGAGATTTTAAAGACCTTATCAAAGAACCTGAAGAGTACAAATTTTTCAATGTTACAGAGTTCAACAACTCTTATGATAACTTCTTAGAAAATTCTTTGGGCGGATTTTCTTCTCACAAAGAAACATACGATGTAGGTATTATTTATGATGAAGAATTGGGTCTTTATGCAGTGCCATTCTATGGAACGTTTAACAAAATCTTTGAAGTTCCTGATTATACAAAAGTTTTGAATTTTGATTCTTGCATCAAATATTTCTTAACTAACGACAAATATTCTGCAAATTTAATCAGAATGGTTGCAGCAAAACACAAAAACTTCATGGAAATTGTTAACGCAGTTCTTGCAAAAAACTATACATTAGAAGATTTATTAAAAAAATACAAACGAAGATATGTAGATAACAAAATCATTTCTTCTACGACAGTTTTATACCGTTCTAACGCTTTTTCAGGAACATTAGGTATCATTGAGGACAACGAAAACAAACCCGAATTTGATACTTCTAAAAAAATAGGAAGAAATGATCCTTGCCCTTGTGGAAGCGGCAAAAAATATAAAAAATGTTGTGGAGCTAATTTATAATTAATTATTTAAGACACTAAAGCCAATGATTAAACAGTTAAAGCTAAAAAATTACATTTTAATAGATGAATTATGTGCCAATTTCGACAATCGATTAAATATAATTACTGGAGAAACTGGGGCGGGGAAAAGTATTCTTTTAAGTGCAATTGATTTAGTTTTTTCAGCTAGAGTTTCAAAAGATGTTATAAAAACAGGTTGTGATAAAGCAACAATTGAAATAACAATTGAAAATACAAAGCACGACCTGTCAAAACTCTTTGATGAAAATGGAATCGACAATCTTGGCTCTGAAATCATAATAACAAAAGAAATTACCCAAAGTTCAGTACGTTCAAGAATCAATGGAACTCTTGTTAATCAGGAGTTGCTAAAGAGTTTGAGAACATTATTTGTAGATATTCATTCTCAACACCAAACCTATACATTTTTACAACCTCAATACCATATTAATCTCTTAGATGCCTATGGGAGAGATGATTATGGCACAATTCTGAATGAATACAAAGATAAATTCAAAAAATATGAAGAGCTTAAAAAACAGCTTGAAACCGCAAAAAATTCTGCAAATGCAACAGAATCTCAAATTGAATTCTTAAAATTTCAAATAAATGAAATTGAAGAAGCCAATATCCAATCAGAAACAGAAGAAGATGAACTTTCAAAAGAACTTGAAATCTTAGCCAATGCTGAAAAATTGAAAGAACTAACAGGGAGTTCTTATTGGGCTATAAATGGTGATGACGGCTCAATTTTAGAAGCATTAGCTAAAATCAAAATGGATATTTCAAAAGCTGTTGATTTTGACAATTCTTTAGAAGATACTTATTCTCAATTTTTGGATGCTGTTGAAAATTTGAAAGACATTGCCTCAAATCTAAGAGATTATAGCCAAAATTTAGACAATGACACACAACGATTAGACGAAATACAAGAAAGATTATTCATTTTCGACAAATTAAAACGCAAATATGGTGGAACTCTTGAAGAAGTGTTGAAAAGTTATCAGAATTTTTCTGAAGAACTTTCCAATATTGAATTTTCAACCCAAAATATTGAAAATCTAGAACTAGAAATCTCAAAACAAAAAAAAGAATTAAAAGAGCTTGCTGCAAAAATCACCGAAAGTAGAGAAAATTATGCACAAGTCCTATCTGTTTTAATTCAAGACAAATTAACTGTTTTAGAACTTCCTAAAGCAAAATTTGAAATAAAAATAACTCCAAAAGAACTTGGAGCAAATGGAGCAGATAATGTTGAATTTATGATTTCAACAAACGTATCTGAGGATTTGAAACCTCTTGCCAAAGTTGCATCTGGAGGTGAAATTTCTAGAGTAATGCTTGCAATAAAATCAATTTTTGCAACAAACGACGATATTGATACAGTTATTTTTGATGAAATCGACACTGGCATTTCTGGAAAAGCTTCTCAAAGCGTGGCAGATGAGATTGTTGAATTGAGTAAATCACACCAAATTATAATCATTACCCACCAAGCTATTATTGCCTCAAAAGCAGATAAACATTTCTACGTAAGAAAATCACAAGAAGATGAAACAAAAGTTGAAGTATATGTTCTTATCGGTGACAATCGAGTTAAAGCATTAGCAGAATTAGCAGGTGGAGAAATCAACGAACAATCAATAGAATTTGCAAAATCACTTTTAGTTCAGTAAAGAAATATTTTTATATTTATTGGGGGCATTTCCTAAATAGTAAAAGTCTTACAGACTACGAGATACTAAGCGAAGTAAAGTATCTCTAACTAGACAAGATTCTATTAACCCCTCTCCTTAATCCTCTCCCTCGGAGAGGAAACATATCTCGGATTAATAAAAACAAAAAGAAAAACGGCAAACTTACTAAAAAATAATTTACCGCTCGATGAGAAATAATTAATTTATGGATTACTTTTAGTTAGAAATAAAATCTCGCATATGTTGAGTTTTTGCATTGTTTCTCATTTTTAGAATTGCACCTTCTTCAATTTGTCGAATGCGTTCTTTTGAATATCCCATGGCTAAACCCAATTCAGCTAAAGTTTTTGGTTTTTCTGAATCCATTCCAAACCGTGAAAGAATAACTCGTTTTTCTCGGTCGGTTAAAATCTGGAAAAGCTTAGGCATGTTTTTTTTCATTAAAAGATTTTTTGTTTGTTCCTCGGGAGTATTGAGTGATTTATCAACCAAATAATCTCCAATACACAAATCATCCGTTACAGAAGTTTCTAAACTGATTGGCTCTAAAATAATTGATTGCTTAATTTTGCGTAGTTTTGCCAATGGAAGATTCATATATGTTGCAAGCTCAGACTCCGTTGGTTCTCTTTTGAAATTACAAGATAATAAAGAATATGCATGCTTATATTTTCGGATTTTATCTGCCATGTGCACAGGAATTCTTATAGCGCGGGAATGATTTGCGATTGCTCGAATTATTGACTGCTTAATCCACCATGTTGCATATGTTGAAAATTTAAAATTCTTTCTATAATCAAATTTCTCAGCTGCCCTGATTAACCCAATAGAACCCTCTTGGACCAAATCCATGAATAAAACACCCTGTCCAGCATACCGTTTTGCAATACTTACAACCAAACGTAGATTAGCCTGCACCAGTTTCCTTTTAGCAATTTCACTTTTTTCTTCCCTAATTTGACGTCCTAAAACCTTTTCCTCTTGGGATTTTAATAATTTAACTCTCGCAATTTCCTTTAAATAAATCTGCAAAATATCATCCTCATCAGCAATAGAATTAAATGTTTTTATTGCCATATCATCCTCCAATGACGGAGAACAGGTTATTTTATCAATCACATCAACTGACAAACTCATTTCATCCTCCACACTATTTTATTTAATCTGACCGACTAAAAAGAAAGACGAAAATAATTCAAAAAAGTTTCAACAAATCTCTTGACATTAAAATTTGTTCTTGTTATTATAAATCTTGTCGGGAGCGAGAGAGTTCTCAACTGAAAATCAAATAGAATGGGTGTTTAGCTCAGTTGGTAGAGCGTCTCCCTTACAAGGAGAGGGTCGGGGGTTCAAGTCCCTCAACACCCACCATTTTAGAAGAAACCTTAATGGGTTTCTTTTTTGTTGTATATATTTTTTACTAGCAAAAAATATATTTAGGGGTTTTAATACTTCAAACCGGGGTAAAATATCATGCAAATAACCAGAATTAATTCTGCAAAAACAGAACTTCTTTTTAATACAGGGAATTCACAACAAATCAGTAGCAAAAACACAGATAATTCAAAAAATATTACTGTATTGCCATCCTATGAAGTGGCATTTACTGCTCTTGCAAAAATTACACCAGCGACAAAGATGAAAATGCATGCAGAAAAAATATTAAATAATTTGCACGAAAATCAAAAAGTACACATTACAGCAAACTCTAAATACTTGCCATTTATGAATATTTTATCTGAAACAGCCTACAAAAAAGGTTCTGGCAAAGTTCAATATAAAATTATTGAACCAGAGTTTGAAGCATTAAAATCTAAATATAATATTACAGAAAGCTTTGATTTTGAACAAGCTGAAAAAGAAGCCTTAAAAAAAGAAAATGCAATATTCCTCAATTTTTCTGATAAAAACAATCCTTACAAATTTTCAGGATTAACACATCTAGAAGAAGCAAAAGAAATTGAAAAAGTAAAATCAATTATTCCTCAAAAGGTTTATGATAAGTTCAAAATTAGTCCAGAAGAAATATTCAAAGAAGGGTTAGATCTAAAAAAAGGTCAATCCGTTGTAATTCTTGCAGAACGGGAACATATTCCTTTTATCACTAAGCTTATGGATTACTTATATTCAAAAAATAATACTAAACTTATAAAAGTACATATTTCTGAAGATGAAAAAGTAAACATGCTAAAATATGCTAAAAATGAAGTTCTTGACGAATTTCCAACGTTTGCAAAACTTGCTAATGAGGAATATCTTGCCAAAGATACAGCATACTTAAATCTCAACGCTGGGTTTCAAAACTCAATGGAAGGTGTTGACACAGATAGATTGAATTATTTAAACAAAACCAGAGCGAAAGCCCTAGCAGAAAGCAGTAATGCACGTTTTGCGGAAACCCCATGGCTAATCTATTACGTTCCGACAACAAAAACTTGTATCTCTGCTTATCCAGAATTAAAAGAAAACCCTATAAAAGCAATTGAACAAGCATACACTGATGCAAACAAAATCAACAGAATAGGTGCATTAAAAGAACACAGAGAAGCATTAATTCATAGAACAAATAAAATGAACGAACTTGCAAAACAGGGATTTCGAAAATACCATTACATAAGTTATGACCTTAAAACAGGTAAACCTGATGGGAAAACAGATTTTCAAATAGAAATATCTCCAAAATCAAAATTTATGGGACCTCTTTTAGAGTACAAAAAGAACAATCACAGTACAATTCCAAATATTCCAACAGAGGAAAGTTTTTCTGCACCAGTCGCAAATTCAGCAGAGGGGATAATCTCTGTAACAAAGCCATTATTGGTAAATAACAAACTTGTAAAAGGTATTGTTTTAAAATTTAAAAATGGAAAAGTTGTTGACGTAAAAGCAGATGAAAATGCAGAAATTTTGAGAAAATATATTCAATCAAACGAAAATGCAAACAGACTTGGAGAAGTTGCATTTGTTGCGGATTCACCAATTGCGAAAACAGGAAGATTTTTCAACACAACTTTAGTTGATGAAAATGCAACTTGTCACTTAGCGTTAGGTAATGCTTATTGTGATTGCATTGAAGGAATCGACAATTGCAAAAGTTTTAAAGATGCACAAGAATACCTAAAAACCCTAAACATCAACAGTTCTCCAATCCACAAAGATTTTATGGTCGGAGGAGATAATGTTAAAATTACTGCCATAAATCCAGAAACGGGAGAAACTAAGACAATTATTGAAAATGACAAATTCCAACTATAAATTGGAACTATTTCAACATAAGTTGAAGTGCTTGAAATTGGTATTGGCATCTAGCTTTATGTGGAGCAGTTGCAGTCAAAATTTGCAATTTGGCTAAATTCTGCTTATCTTTTGGGGTCATCATATATGCAGCTGAAACAGTTGACAATCTATCACAATTAGCATTTGGGGTTGACTTAAAGTAATTTAAACAATTTGGGAGCAAATTATTCATATATGAATCTTGTTCTTTTATCAAAGCATTCAACTGGTCAAGGGATGCACCCGTTGAACGAGTCATCCAAGATACAGATTTATTATGAACTTCTTGGCTAGATGGGCAATATCCAGCAGCATTTGCACTCAAACAAGAAGAAAAAATAACAACAACCAACGCTAAAATAATCTTATTCATATAAACTCCTATAATATATAGTATCTATTATAACTGATTTTTTGAAAGTTTGCAACAAAAAGGGTTGTAACTCAATTATCACAACCTTTTTTATCAAGCTTCTTATGCCTATTAAATTATTTGATTATCTATTCTTCTTTGTGCATCGTGTTTTTTGATTTTTCTTGCAAGTAAAATCAAAAGTGCAATACCTAAAACAATTACAAACCCAATTGCAAAACCACTATATTGAACATATTGCAATTTAATTACTGTTGGTTTGTCTCGTAATATATTCCAAGTATAAACATTCAAATTCATACTATCAGCGTTGTTATAAGAAGCAAATGATGGCACTTTTACAGAGAATGACATATTCATTTTATCATCTTTTTTAGAATTATCAGTTTCAGCAACTGCATCTGCATCATCTTCTTTAATCAACACTTTAGCTGAAGGGTCAAGATGTTCACTAAAATCTTCCCTTGCATCAACATCTGCTTGTTGAATTTCTGAAGCATCACCATATTTTTGCAAATATTCTGGTTGCAAACCTTTTGTACCTTTAGCTGCGTCAACTTTTTGTTCTACTTTTTGAATTTTTGAAACTTGTACTGGATAATCATAGGTTAAATCAATATTGAATGAAGTAACTAAGAAATTCTTTTTAACCTCAACAAATTTTCCATCAGGTAAATTAGACTTAAATCCTAAAGAAGATAAGTCTAAATCTACGTGCTGAACATTTTTAACAGACTTTGTAGCGGTAATTGTTGATAATTTATCGCTATATACTGTTTCAACGTTATAAATTGGGTCTAAAAACTTTTCATAATTATTCGTTACTGTTTGAGCAACTTTATCAGCTTGATTCAAAAGATTACCCTCATAAGCTAAAGAAGTAACGATTGAAGCAGATTTATCATCATTCAAAGTAAGCTGAGAATCAATATTTGTACACCCTGCTAAGAATGGGGTTAACAATAACAACGATATGATAATCTTTTTCATAAAATACTCTCCTCAAATCTTAATAAAATATATGAATATAATAACATATTTTTAAGCAAAGGCTAAAATATAAAGAATGTTTAAGCTATAATAAAAATATGAAAATTAATGATGAATATACGGTTAAAATTGAAAAAATAACAAACTTAGGTTTTGGTCTAGCTAAAATAGACGGTTTTGTCGTATTTGTAAAAGATGCTTGTCCAGAAGATACTGCTAAAATTAAGATTACAAAAGTAAATAAAAACTTTGCAAATGGAGAAATTATTGAGCTAATTGAACCTTCAAAACATAGAGTAAAACCATTTTGTCCTATGCAAAAAGTCTGTGGAGCATGCCAGCTACAATTCATAGATTATGATTATCAACTTGAACTTAAACAACAAATAGTTCAAGATGCGATGAAAACAATCGGAAATCTTGATATTGAAATTCCACGTCCAATTCCAAGTCCAGAAATTAAAAATTACAGACATAAAATTCAATACCCAGTGACTGAAACTAAGAATTCAAAAAGGATTCTTGCGGGCTACTACAAACCAGGAACTCATGAAATCGTTAATATCAAATACTGCCCAATTCAACCAGAAATTTGTGACAGAATAATAGAATTTATAAGAGAAAAAGCCTTTGATTATGGAATTTCAGGATTTAACGAAAAGAAACATTCTGGAGATTTACGACATATTGTTATCAGAAGTTCACTTGCGACTGGGAAAAATCTAGTAATCTTAGTTGTTAATGCAACCAAAACTTTTGATAGACTTAACGACTTTGCAAAATGTATATTTGAAGAGTTTTACGAAATTGCTGGAGTTTGTGTAAACTTCAATTCTAAAAAAACAAATGTTATCCTAGGAAACAAAACAGAATGTCTTGCGGGAAAAGATTTTGTAAAAGAAAGAATTTTGGATAAAACTTTCCGAATCGGTCCAAACACATTTTTCCAAGTTAATCCGAAAAGTGCTGAAAATATATTCCGATACGTTAAAGAATATATTCAAAATAATTTTGAAAACCCAATTATTTTAGATGCTTATGCAGGGATTACATCTTTTGGAATTTGTATCTCTGATATTTGCAAAAAAGTTGTCAGCGTAGAAGAAAACAAAGAAGCAACGGAACTTGCTAGAGAAACCGCAAGGGTTAACAACATTGAGAATGTAGAAATTCACAATCAAGATGCTGCAAAATTCTTTGAAAAAGAGAAAAGAAAATTTGATGCAATTATCCTTGACCCTCCAAGAAAAGGATGCACAAAAGAATCTCTAGACGAAGCTTGCAGACTTTCTAAAGGTAAAATCATCTACGTATCTTGCAATCCTGCAACTCTTGCAAGAGATTTGAAATATCTTAAAGAAGAAAAAGGGGCAACAATCGAATCAATACAACCTTTCGATATGTTCTGTCATACATACCATATCGAAAATGTTGCAATCATTAATGTTTAAAACTCGCTCAATTATTTTGAAGAGTCTTTGGCAAGACCTATGCCGTATTTTTCAGCGGTTTCTTCAAAACGAGCTTGTACTGCACAAATAACGTCCAAATCTTCTTTTTTATGCTCATAAACTTTTGAAATAAGTTCACGTTTTTTAGCTTCTATTTCTTCTGGAGTTATTGTCTTATCTTCACGAGCTTTATATTCAGCAGTAGCTTTGATATGTTTAACTGCTTCTCTTTCAGAAGAGGCTTTTACACCTTCTGCTCTATAATAAATACCGATTTTGTCACGAATACCGTTTAACAAACCTCTTATCTTCACACAATCTGATGGGTTCAAGTCAACAGGGATTGTTGGCTCTTCATGATAGAAATCAACACTTTTACCATTGATAAATAATGGTTTTGAAATGTTTGTATTTAAGCAATCTACAATCACCCCAATATTATTTTTTACTCTGTATTCTGGAGATCTTGGGTCAGAAGCATCAACTTTTGAAATGTGCATTTCATTCCTTAATGCTCTTGAAATGTCATATACATAATATGATTCATCGTGTTTTGCTTTTGAATAATTCTTACCAAACACAATCAGTAATTCAATAGGAGTTACATCTTTACTTCCATCTAATGTATCAACTAATCGCATTTGAATATCTTCATAACCAGATTTTTGAGGTTTGCCAATACATCCTCTCAAATATTCAGGCAAATGCTTAACTGTATCTTGCTTAACGTGATCTAATCTAATATCAAAATCTGGTTTTCTTGATAAAACTTTTCTCCCAGAAACTTTATCTGGAGCCATGTAAAGATCCCAAGAACGAGCCTTGAACGCAGAAATTAAATCACTAACGAATTTCATATCATAAACATCCTCAGAATATGACGTAAAACGAATTCTATCCATTGGGGATTCACCACTACGTTTCAATTTAGATACAAAAGAATCTTTACCCTTAACCATATGAGCTTTACTATCTACTATATCAAGAGATATATTATAACCCTTACTCTGTAATTCACTAGTAATAACAGTCAATGTATCTAAAAATCTATTGCCTCTCGCAACATATTTTTCCATCTTAGCTTCGTAACCATCAGCAATCGTTTGTTCAATACGAGAAGGAGATGATTTCTTCGCAACCGTTCTTACAGCCTTATTAACAGTTTTAGACACTTTATCCGCAGTTCCAGAAAAAGATACCGTATCTTGAGCTAATGTATTTAACATTGGCTTTGTTGCATAATAGTTATTATTTATATTCTTTTGTGTTTTTAAATTTCTATTATTATTAATAAATAAATTTGGGGTTATTGATTGTATGTTCATTTAGTAAAAATTCCTCCGAAGAGTAGTAAATCACGTCAAAAAATAAATTTAATAGTCTAAAGGATTAAAATCTCCAAATTGTAACATAAATTTACAACAATCTACAATCTAATAAGTCTAATGACGTGAATTCTTTTCTGTTAAATATATAGGAGAAGAATATCCCTCACATTTTGGATTTGACACTTCTTGGATTGAGTTACCTAGTCTTGTATCTAATTTTGGCTTCGTTGAAGAAATTTGTTTTTTAGCAGAAGGAACAAAAGAATCCATTTTATTTGCAATATCACATAATTCTTTTCGCAAAGATGATACATCACAAGAATTTTCTAAAAATTTTCTCGCATTTTCTACAGTTTTTCTGGTTGGACATTTTCCTGAAAATGAAACATAATTTGATGATATTGGTGTATTCATATATTGAGTTACCTCCTGCACGAAATAATGAGACTCAAAAAATGAAATTGATTGATTTTATGGAGAATTTTACAAATTGTAACATAAATTTACAACCACAAGATTTCTTCAAAGTTTTTGTTTGTATTATCATGTTATATGTACAGTTATATAAGAATAGCGCATATTAAATAAGGAGGGTTTATTATTATGCCAGGAAAAACAATAACCGTTGATGGTAACTACGCTGCAGCGCATATTGCTTATGCGTTAAGCGAAGTATCAGCAATTTACCCAATCACTCCTTCATCTACTATGGGTGAATGGATTGATGAATGGGCATCACAACACAAGAAAAATATCTGGGGCGAAGAAGTTAGAGTAGCCGAAATGCAATCAGAAGCAGGTGCAGCAGGTGCTGTTCATGGTTCTTTAGCAGCTGGTTCATTAACTTCAACTTATACAGCTTCTCAAGGTTTATTGTTGATGATTCCTGTAATGCACAAAGTAGCTGGGGAAATGCTTCCTCACGTAATTCACGTTGCAGCTCGTGCTTTAGCAGCTCAATCATTAGCAATCTTCGGCGACCACACAGACGTTATGGGTTGTCGTAACACAGGTTATGCTATGTTAGCAGCTAACTCTGTACAAGAAGAAATGGATTTAGCTTTAGTTGCACACTTAGCAACTTACAAATCTAAAGTTCCATTCTTACAATTCTTCGATGGTTTCAGAACTTCTCACGAAATTCACAAAATTGAAGAAATTTCTTACGAAGATATTGCTAAATTAGTAGAACCTAAATATATTGAAGAATTTAGACAAAGAGCATTACGTCCAGAAGCTCCAAAATGTAAAGTTGGTGCTCAAAACTCTGACGTATATTTCCAAGGTCGTGAAACAGTTAACAAATACTACAACGCTGTTCCTGATATCGTTCAAGAATATATGGACAAAGTTGCAGCTGTTACTGGAAGACAATATCACCCATTCGATTATGTTGGTGCTGAAGATGCAACTGACGTTATCGTAGCTATCGGTTCTGGTTGTGAAACAATCGAAGAAACTATCGATTACTTGAACGCTAACCGTGGTACAAAATATGGTTTGGTTAAAGTTAGATTGTACAGACCATTCGACGTTAAAAGATTTAACGAAGCTCTTCCAAAATCAGTTAAACGTATCACAGTTTTGGATAGAACTAAAGAACCTGGTTCAATCGGTGAACCATTATATTTGGATGTTGTTGCAGCATTAGAAAACAAAGACATCAGAGTAATCGGCGGACGTTATGGTTTGTCTTCAAAAGAATTCACACCTTCAATGGTTCTAGCTGTTTACAAACACGCTGAAAACAATGGCTTCCACGGATTTACAGTTGGTATTGATGATGACGTTACTAACACTTCATTAAAAGTTACTGAACATATCGTTACAGAACCAGCTGGAACTACAAATTGTATGTTCTGGGGCTTGGGTTCAGACGGTACAGTTGGTGCTAACAAAAACTCAATCAAAATTATCGGTCAATATACAAACAAAGATGCTCAAGCATACTTTGCTTATGACTCTAAAAAATCATTTGGTGTTACAGTTTCTCACTTGAGATTTGGTGACAAACAAATCAAATCAACATATTTAATCACTGCACCTGATTTCGTATCATGTTCAGCTCATTCTTATGTTGGTAGATATGACCTATTAAAAGGTATTAAAGAAGGCGGCACATTCTTACTAAACAGCCCATACTCTAAGGACGAAGCATTTGCCCACTTAACAAGAGATATGCAAAAAACTATTATTGATAAGAAAATCAAATTCTACAACGTAGATGCTGAATCTCTAATCAAACAACAACCTGGCTTAAGAGGTAAAGGTGCTAACACAGTTATGATGGTTGCATACTTCAAAGTTTCTGGAATCATTCCATTTGAACAAGCTTATGAAGGTATGAGAGCTATGACAACTAAGACATTCAAGAAAAAAGGTGACGATGTTGTTAACATGAACTTAGCATTGATTGATGCTGCTATCAACGCAACAGAAGAAGTTCCAGTTCCAGCTACATTAGATGGAGTTGGATGTGTTGATGATGCTAAATTCATTCCAGATAACGCTAGCGAATTTGCTAAGAAAATCATTGAACCTTCAATGAAATTGAAAGGTGATGACATCCCAGTATCAGCTATGAGTATTGATGGTGTTATCCCAACAGGAACAGCTTGTTTAGAAAAACGTGGTATTGCTCCAAGAGTTCCTCACTGGAATTCAGAATTCTGTATTCAATGTGGTATTTGTGCTTCTGCATGTCCACATGCTGCAATCAGAACTAAATTAGCAGAAAAAGACAGCTTGAAAGATGCTCCAGCTTCATTCAACACTGTTGATGCTAAACCAAACTTGAATGGTGAACAATTCAAAGTTCAAGTTTACTGCGAAGATTGTACAGGTTGTGGTGTATGTTTAGACCAATGTCCAATGTCTAAAGTTGAAGGTAAAAAAGCTTTAACTTGGTCATCAATTGAAAAAGAAGTTGAAGCTTGTGAATTAGAAAACGAAAAATACTTCGACGCTTTACCTGACAATGTTATGGGTAAAAACACAACTAAGACAATTAAAGGTGCTATGTTGAGAAAACCATTATTCGAATTCTCAGGTGCTTGTGCTGGTTGTGGTGAAACACCTTATGTTAAATTAGTATCTCAATTGTTCGGAGAAAACGCAATTGTAGCTAACGCAACAGGTTGTTCTTCAATTTACTCTGGTACATTCCCAACAATCCCATACACAACTAACAAAGACGGCAGAGGTCCAGCTTGGGCTAACTCATTGTTTGAAGACAACGCTGAATTTGGTTATGGTATGAGATTGGCTGTTGACCAAAACAGAGCAACATTGAAATCATATGCAGAAAAAGTTATGGCTAGCGAAAAAGCTCCTGCTGATTTGAAAGCAGCTTTAGAAAAAGCATTATCACACTGGGATGATTCTAAAACTGAAGAAGCTGTTAAAGATCAAGAAGCAGCTAAAGCTATCATCAACAAATACGCTGCTGAATTTGATTGCACAGACTTAGCTAAAGTTAAAGAACTTGAAGATTACTTCACAGATAAATCTGTATGGATTATCGGTGGTGACGGATGGGCTAACGATATCGGTTACGGCGGTATTGACCACGTTCTTGCTCAAAACAAAAACGTTAACGTTCTTGTTCTTGATACAGAAGTATACTCTAACACTGGTGGTCAAGCTTCTAAATCAACTCCAACAGGTGCAGTTGCTAAATTCGCTACTGGCGGTAAACAAACATACAAGAAAAACATGGGCTTGATGAGCATGTCATATGGTTATGTATATGTAGCATCAGTAGCTTTAGGTGCTGATAGAGCTCAAACTCTAAAAGCATTCCAAGAAGCTGAAGCTTACAACGGACCATCAATCATCTTCGCATATGCTCCATGTATCGCACACGGTATCGACATGAGCAAAACTCAAACTGAACAAAAACGTGCAGTAGAAGCAGGATACTTCCCATTATACAGATACAACCCTGCTAACCCTGAACAACCGTTCACTTGGGATGCTAAAGATCCAAAAGGAAGCTACCAAGACTTCATCAGATCAGAAGGTCGTTATAAATCACTTATGAAGACTAACCCTGAACATGCTGAAGCTCTATATCAACAAGCTGAAAGCGATGCTGCAAAACGTATGAACGTTTACAAAGCAGTTGGCGAATTGATGAAGTAGTTAAACTTTAGATAAAACGCTTGAAAAGAGGTATCGGAAACGGTACCTCTTTTTTAATTTGTCAATTCTAATGGTAAGAAAGTCAGTATGACTAATGTGCTTATATTTCCCTCTCCTTGGACTCTGCCGAGCAAAACAATCCAGTGAATTGTTTTGTGAGAGGTTTTGAGTAAGGGTGAGGGGTTAATCTAAACGCCCAAATTGAAATACTTCACTCCGTATGACAAACCTCATGACATTTTGATGTTAGGATAATTGAATCTCGGCGTGGCAACGCCGACCTACTTTGTTATTACTATAAATTTCTTACATATTTCTGGTGCTAAAACTACTATATCTTGACAGAAATGAAAACTAGGGTATATACTTATGAGGTGTTATTTTTATAAAGGAGATTTTATGTTTAGCTTTGAAAATCTGTTTGGAAGTTTGTTTACATGGGATGAACCTAATGGAAGATTAAGATATTTCTTTAATCACATACTTATTTTTATAGTTATGTTATTTCTCATTGCAATTCTAGCCGCAATACCGCAATCATTACGAGCTATTGCTTATGTATTTGTTGGAGTAATCGGTTTATGTAATTTATATTTAATATTTACAAATGTCGCAAAACGGATATGGGACATTACAGGAGATAAAAAACAAGGGATTTACTGGACAATTGGATTGATTATTGCAGGATTTATCCCCGCAATAGGACAAATTGTTGACCTTGCATCATTAATAATTCTTCTATTTGTTCCAGGGGCAGAACGTGTAGAAGATTAAGTTATTTATTTTTGATAATATTACAAAACAGTAGGCTTGGTGCTATAACGCCGAGCCTCTTTTTTAATTTGGCAATTCTAGTGGTAAGAATATTTAAATTAGTATGACGAATGCTCTTATATTTCCCTCTCCTTGGACTCTGCCGAGCAAAACAATCCAGTGAATTGTATTGTGAGAGGTTTTTGGAAAGAATGAGGGGTGAATCTAAACACTCCAGATTAATATACATCGTTTCGCTCAGTATGACGAACCTCATGACGTTTTGATGTTGGAATAATTGAATCTCGGCGTGGCAACGCCGACCTACGTTGTTATTACAAAGTTGAAAAATCACAAAACAACAGTTATAATATACAAATGAAAAAGATTTTATATTTTACAATAACTTATATTTGTATTTGTTTATTTTTGATATTCCTGCCGAGCGTAGATATTAACTTTTGGCTATGGCTTGCTATCGGAATTACACTTTTAATACTACCAATAATTGGCGTAAAAATATTGAAAAACAACTATAATATTTCAAAAGAAGCATTGATTGCTACAAGCTTTGTGCTACTTCTTTCTATATTAATTGGAACTTTCAAATTTTTTGAACCACCACAAGATATACTAATAGCAATGACTAAAAATCCACAAAAAGCATCTCAAATTCAAGAACTTTTAACTACTCAAAAACAAGAAACCATACGCAGATATGTATATGGAGAAAATAACATTCCAGCAAAAATTGGAATTTTTATACCCAGAACGTCAAAAACGGGTTTTGCAAATGCAACTCTACGAATTTTAACAAGTGAAATTTTAGATAAGGATGTTGATTTAACTATTCCGACCAAACATACAACAAATAGAAAACAGCTAATAAAGAATGCAGAAAAAGATATTGCAAATTTCTTCAAAAATATTGCTGGTGTAACAAATGCTGATATTGCTATAAAAATCAATGATTACAATTTGACACCAATAGAAATAAATGAGGTTATAGTTGAACTCAAAATGACAGAAAATGCTGATAAAGCCAGAATTGAAAAACTTATAAAATTATACCTAACTCATACACTTCCAAATGTAAAACCAGAACAAATTCACATTGACATTTTACAAGAAAACTAATACACATCATTCAATTTTGAAACTTCGGTTGAAATATTTTGATATTGGTCTCGAAGTTGTGACATTCGAGATTGCAAACGTTCTAATTTTTCTCTATCAGATTGTAATTTTTCTCTTGAACGAGCAAGTTTTTCTTGTTCAAGACTAATTTCAGATTGTTCAGTATTTATATTAGAATTTTGTCTTGAAATATCCGATTCAACACTAGAAATTCTATCTTTAACAGAGGATTGAGAATCTCTATTTTGGGACAAAGAATTCTTTAAAGAATCTCTCTTTTCACGAATTTTATCAATATCTTTATCAACATCAGAAGTGAATACTTGAGGTTTTACAATTGGACTATACATTAAACCTTGTATTTTCAATATTAACCTCCTTAAAAAATTTATTTACACTATATAAAAACAAAAATAATATTTTTTGCTAAAATTTTATTTTTCATTATAAACTAATTTCTTACGCAAACTCCACTGAATTAGAGTCAAAATTAAAATAACAACAAACAAAACATAAGCAATCGCACTAGCATGCCCAACATTAAAATATTCAAAAGCGTCTTTATAAATTGCATAAACCAAAACATTTGTACTATCAAAAGGCCCGCCTTGAGTCATTAGGTATATCAAATCAAACACTTGGAACGAACTAATTGCTGTTATTATTACAACAAAAAATATTGTTGGAGAAAGAACTGGAATAGTTACATTTTTAAAAATTTGATAAGAATTTGCACCATCAATCTTCGCAGCTTCAAATAAACTTTGAGAAACAGATGATAATGCTGATAGGAAAATTATCATATTATAACCAATTAATTTCCACACTGAAACTATTATTAGTGCAGGCATGGCAAATTTTGAATCATATAACCAATTTATATGAATATGCAAAACCTGACTTAACAATCCAATATTAGGGTCAAAAATCCATGCCCAAACAATTCCAATAACAATCATTGGAGTAATAAAAGGTAGAAAATATGCTGTTTTAAAAAACTCACTTCCTCTAATTCTAGAATTTAAAATTGATGCCAAAACTAATGGTATAATTACCCCTAATACAGAAACAGAAAGAGCAAAAACAACAGTATTGGTAAATATTTTGTAAAAAACAGAACTATGAAAAATATCTATATAATTTTGCAAACCAACAAATTGAATAGGATTTAGCAAATCCCACTTTGTAAAACTCAAACCGAAAGAACATATAACTGGAATTAAAATAAAAATTAATGTTCCTAAAATTGCAGGCAAAATAAATATCCACCCCGCACAATTTTGATTATTTACAATTTTTGAGAAAACATTTTTCATGGTATGATTTAATTATAGACTAAAGATTGGGAGATGTGAAATATGAAACAATATGAACACGCATTTGGTAAAAATGATATAAGAGGAATTTACGGTGACGATATTACAGAAGAACTATTTTATAATATCGGACTAGGTTATACAAAATGGCTAAAAGATAAAAGCTCAAAAAATGCAGCAGACTTAAAAATTAGTGTTTGTATGGATGCAAGATTACATTCTCCAAGCCTTAAAAAAGCACTTATCGCAGGTCTTGTAGATTCAAATGTTGGTCATATTGAGGACTTAGGACTTGCTCCAACTCCAATTGGATATTACTCAGAAGTTGCACACAACCTAGATGGAGCAATGATTATCACTGCAAGTCACAACCCTAAAGAATACAATGGGTTAAAAATGACATACAATCGTCAAACTCTTAATGAATCTCAAATTAAAGAAGTTAAAGAAGAAACTTTCTCAATTTGGAAAGAACTACCATCAAATATTGAGGGAAAAGATTTTTCAACAGAAATTATTCCTGAATACATCGAAGAAATGAAACAAAAATTTGGAAGAATCGGCGAAGGAATAAAAGTTGTTGTTGATAGTGCAAATGCAACAGGGGGAATTGTTGGTCCTCAACTATATAAAGATTTAGGCTGTGAAGTAATTGAATTATTTTCAGAACCTGATGGAACATTCCCTAATCACCACCCAAATCCAAGCGTTTTATCTACCCTAGAAACACTTTCTAAAACTGTTGTTGAAAATAATGCAGATTTAGGAATTGCGTATGATGGAGATAGCGACAGAATTGGAGTTGTTGATTCTAAAGGGCAACCTTTAACAGGGGACAAATTACTCCTAATTTATGCGATGGATATTATTGACCAACATCCAACAGTAGTATCTGAGGTAAAGTGTTCTCAAGTATTATTTGATACGATAAACAATGCAGGCGGGAATGCTATTATGTGTAAAACAGGACACGGCTATATCAAAGAAAAAATGAAAGAAACTCACGCTATCTTAGGAGGGGAAATGAGTGGTCATACATTCTTCAAAGATAGATATTATGGATTTGATGATGCTATTTACGCAGGATGCAGAATGATTGAAATTGTAGCAAAAAATAAAAAACAAAATCCTAATTTCAAACTTGAAAATATGTTAGAGCCTTTTAATCAAGTATTTACAAGTGATGAAGTTCGCTTTCCTTGTCCAAACCACTTGAAAAAAGAAGTTCTTGAATCAATGAAAAAAGAAGTTCAAGAAAAACCAGATATGTTTGGTTCTACGATTAAGGAAATCGTAACTCTAGACGGAATGAGAATTGTTTTTGACGGTGGATTTGCTCTAATTAGACAAAGTAACACAGAACCTGTATTCACTTTGAGATTTGAAGCAAAAACAAAAGAAGAAGCAGAAAGATTTAAAACCGTAATGACAAGTTATCTTGATAGCTGTATTATGGCAAAAAGTTCAAATTAGACAGGATTTATTATGAACGACATTTATATAATTAACACACACTCTCACGTAAATATGTTGAGAGAAACTAATATTGACGAAGCAATACAGAATGCAATCGACAATAAAATCGTAACAATTGTACCATCTAGCTCAGCTCAAGACATTTTTGATACTGATAAATTTATAAAAAAATATAACGATGTCTATGGTTATGTTGGAGTTTTTCCAGAAGAAGTTAAGGATTTTTCAGATAAAACCCTCTCAGATATGGAAGAAATAATAAAGAGTAACCCTAAAATTATTGGGATTGGGGAAATCGGGCTTGATTATTATTGGGACAAATCGTTCAAAGAACTTCAAAAAGAAGTTTTTATCAAGCAAATTGAGTTTGCAAATCAAATGAACTTGCCTCTAAACATTCACTCAAGAGAAGCTCATCTTGATACTTTAGAAATTCTAAAAAAATACAATAAAAATTCCACCGCAATTATGCACTGCTTTTCTGGAAGTTTAGAATTTGCGAGAGAATGTATAAAAGAAGGAATTTACATTGCACTTGGCGGGGTTGTAACGTTTAAAAATGCGAAGAAAACGAAAGAAGTAGCGAAGAACATTCCTCTTGAGTACTTGCTACTAGAAACAGACGATCCATATTTAGCCCCTGTTCCATTTAGAGGAAAAGAAAATCAACCCATGTACGTGAAATATGTTGCCGAAGAAATTGCAAACTTGAGAGGAATTACACCAGAAGAAGTTGCAAAAACGTCAACAGAAAATGCGAAGAAAATATTTAAAAATGTCGAATTCTAATTGAATTTTACAATTTCTGGCTTTTTATTCAAATTTAACTCTATATATTTGAATACATTCAAAACTATTCCAGGTTGAAAGAAATAATTATTATCAACCGGAGTAATCTTTAGCATTCCTTGATTAGTATTAACATTCACAACAGTTGCCAAAAACTGTTTGTTAACAGCGGTAAACAAAATATAACCAGACCTTGATTGAATTTCATCAATAGTAAAACGATTAGCATTTATCGCCGCTATTGCTAAATGGAATAAAGAAACATGGTCAGTATTGAACACTTTTGTACAAGTTTCATACTTAACATTTTGTGCCGTTATCAATGTACTCAAATTCATCTGTTCCACAGCAAAACTCGGAGAACAAGAAATGCTAAATACAAAACTCAAAACAACTAAAAATTTTATGATTCTTTCCATGATTCACCTACATTTATATCTACCAACAACGGGACTCTCAATGGTTGATTGAGTTCCATTGATTCTAATACCAAACTTTTTACCAATTCCAACTCTGATTTTTCAACTTCAACAACAAGTTCATCATGAACTTGAATAATTAACTTTGATTTCAAATTATTGTCTTTTAATTTTTTCGAAAAATCAATCATCGCAATCTTTATTAAATCAGAGGCAGAACCCTGCATTGGGTGATTAATTGCTGCACGTTTTGCAAATTCCCTCACCATTGCATTTGAACTATTTATTTCATTTTTCAAATATCTACGACGGCCAAAAATAGTTTCTACATACCCTTGTTCTTCGACCAATTCTACCATATTTAGCATATATGCTTGAATTGAAGGATAAGTTGCAAAATACTTTGCAATAAAACTTTCAGCTTCAGCAGGAGTAATCTTTAACGCTTTTGCCAAACCATATTTACTCTGCCCATAAACAATTCCAAAGTTTACGGCTTTTGCTTTGTATCTCATTTCTTTTGTAACTTCTTCTATTTGAACATCAAAAACTTTAGAAGCCGTAAGGGTATGAACATCAACCCCCGAACAAAAAGCATCTATCAAATGCTTATCTTCTGAAACATGGGCCAACAATCTCAATTCTATTTGAGAATAATCAGCAGACATAATCAGATAATTTTGTCTATCTTGAGGTACAAACGCTTGACGAATTTTATTCCCTTCCTCCGAACGAACAGGAATATTTTGTAAATTTGGATTAGAAGAAGAAAGCCGACCTGTTGTAGTTGTTGTTTGATTATAAGTAGTGTGAATACGAAAATCTTTTTTATCAATCAACATAGGAAGAGCTTCTGTATAAGTTGATTTTAATTTTGCATATTTACGATATTCCAAAATTAAACGAGCTATTTCATATTCTTCAGCAAGAGCAGTCAAAACCTCAGCACTAGTTGAATTTTTTGCTTTACCCCTCTTTTTAGGAGATTTTAATTGAAGTTTATCAAATAAAATTGCCCGAACTTGTTTTGGGGAATTTATATTGAAACCTTCATCTGCCAAATTATAAATCTTAGTTTCTAATCGGTGAAGTTTATTATTAAATTCTTCAGTCAATTTAGCTAAGTAAGCCTCATCTACCGCAACTCCAGTATATTCCATATCAGCCAAAACGTGAGCTAGAGGAATTTCTATCTCTGACAAAATACTATGTTCTTTTTCGTCTAATTCGTTATTCCAATATTGAACAAGCTTAAACAAACTTGCAATAGAATCAGATGTAAAATTCTTAACTGTATCAATATCAAAATCATTAAATTTTGCTTTTTTATTTTCAGAAACCATTGTCGGCAAAATATGATTTATGCGTTCCATACATTGGATATCAAATTCTGTTGAAGCATTAGAATCTTTGATATAACTAGCTAACACAGTATCAAAAACGATTCCAGCAATGTTTATTCCAAAAGACTTACAAATATTATATTCTTGTTTCAAATCATGCGTAATCTTTTTTATATCAGAGTTTTCCAAGATAACCTTTAGCCCCGCCATCACAAAATCAGGAGCTAACTGTTTTTCTAAATGATGATTTAACGGAATATAATAAGTTTTAGTTGGAGCATCAGATTCTGTAATATTAAACGCTCCATCTTTAAATGCAAAATTATTATTATAAGCAATTGATAGCCCATAAACAGTAGAATTTAAGGCATTCTCAACATCTGCACTAAACCTAAAAGCAAATACTGATTTCTTTGACAATTCAGTAATCATTTGATTAAAATCGATTTCATCTGTTATCAACTTTGCTTCATAAGTAATTTCTTCTTTGTTCACTTCTGCTTGAACAGCTTGAGCAAATAACCCCAACTGCCCATTATTTGATAAAGGAGTAATTATTTGAGTGGAATTTTTTACTTCCTCAGGAATAGTAATAGTACCCGTTTTATCAAAAGATTTTAAAATAAACTCAATATTTTTCAAAAAGCTATAAAATTGCATACTACGTAAAAAATCAGTTACGGTCGCAATATCTGGAAGTTCAATATTAGTTTTTTCAAAATCGAAAGGAATATCAACATCTTGAACAATAGTAGCTAGATATTTACTTAGCTCCGCCTGTTCACGGCCATTTTCAATCTTTTCCCTAACAGATTTCCCAGAAATTTTATCAGCAGAATTAAGAACATTATCAACTGTTTTAAATTCTGCCAAAAGTTTTACCGCAGTTTTTTCTCCAATTCCACGAATTCCAGGAATATTATCCGAAGTATCACCTCTCAAAGCTTTATAATCAATTACTTGGTCTGGATAAACCCCTAATTTTTCATAAACTTTATTCCAATCATACTCAATAAGCTCGCCTTTAGAAGGAATAATAACTTTGATACAACCATTTTGTCTTATTAATTGGAATGAATCTTGATCCCCAGTCAAAATATAAACTTTATGTCCAAGTTCACATGCTCTGCGAGAAATTGTACCAATAACATCATCAGCTTCAAAGCCCTCTTTGGTATATATAGGAATATTAAAGGCCTTTAAGCCTTCATAAATCAATCCCATTTGAACACGCATTGGGTCTGGCATTGCCTCTCGATTAGCCTTATATTCAACATATTTTTCAGTTCTGAAAGTATGATGAGAAACATCAAACGCTACCCCTATGGAATCAGGGGCCAAATTTTCATTTTTTAATAAATCAAAAATTGCTTTAAAAAAGCCGTAAACAGCCCAAGTTGGAGTACCATCCTTGGTTTTCATATTTGTACGTTCTAAAGCATAATACTGGCGAAACGCAAGTGCATGACCATCAATTAAAATTAAAGTTTTAGACTCTCCCATCGACTAATCTCCCTTTACTTAATTTTCGCATAAAAAAGGGGCTTTGACAATCTATTACAATATCAAAAAAAGAGTCCGCAAAACTCGCAGACTCTTTAAAATTATTATGATAAATACTAAGCTATAATTTCATTTTCCTTATCTGTTTTAGTCGGAAGTTTTACAACCTCAGCATTTTTTCTATTTTTTACCATTTCAGCCGTTACAACGAATTTATCAATATTTTCTTTTGTTGGAACATCATACATTACATCAAGCATAATTTCTTCAACAATTGAACGTAACGCTCTGGCACCTGTTTTACGTTTAATTGCTTCTTTTGCAATCAAATCAACTGCTTCTGGCTCAAATTCCAAATCAACACCATCCATTTTTAATAAGGCTTGATATTGTTTTAGAACAGCATTCTTAGGCTCAGTCAAAATCATTTTCAAAGTTTTTTCATTTAACTGATCCAAAACAGCATAAACAGGAACACGGCCGATAAATTCTGGAATCAAACCGAATTTCAACAAATCTTCTGGTTGTAATTTTTTCAACAACTTAACAGCATTTGCATCCTTTTCAGCTTGTGACATTGGAGCTTTAGCACCAAAGCCAACAGAATTACCTTCACCTGCTCTTGCATCAACAATTTTTTCCAAACCAACAAAAGCTCCACCAACAATAAATAAGATATTGCTTGTATCGATTTCAATAAACTCTTGATGAGGATGTTTTCTTCCACCTTGTGGCGGAACATGAGCAACTGTACCTTCAATCATTTTTAACAAGGCTTGTTGTACACCTTCACCAGAAACATCTCTTGTTATAGAAGTATTTTCACTTTTTCTAGAAATTTTATCAATTTCATCGATGTAAATAATTCCACGTTCAGCTTTTGTAGAATCAAATTCAGCGTTTTGGTACAAACGAAGAAGAATATTTTCTACATCATCACCAACATAACCAGCTTCTGTCAAAGTAGTAGCATCTGCAACCGCAAATGGAACATCCAACATCTTTGCTAAAGTTTGTGCTAATAATGTTTTACCTGAACCTGTTGGACCAACTAATAAAATGTTAGATTTTTGGATTTCAACAGAGTCTTTTTTGTTATCTTTGTTGTGTTTTAAACGTTTATAATGGTTGTAAACAGCAACAGACAAAACTTTCTTCGCATCATCCTGTCCAACAATATATTGATCCAAATATTCTTTAATTTCATGTGGCTTTGGAATAGGTTTTTCAGCTTTTTCTGGATTTTCTCCATCAGCTGCACCTTCTTTGTCTTTTTGGTCAAAAAATTCTTCATCCAAAATTTCATTACAAAGCTCAACACACTCATCGCAGATATAAACTTCAGGACCAGCAATTAGTTTTTTTACTTGGTCTTGAGTTTTTCCGCAAAAAGAACATTTTAATTTATCATCATCGTGCTTTGGCATTTTTTATCTTATCTCCAATCGATTATTTAATAGCGTCACGAGAAATAACTTTATCAATCATACCATATTCAAGAGCTTCTTGAGGAGTCATGATATAATCTCTATCAGTATCTTTTTCAATCTTCTTAAGAGATTGTCCAGTATTAGAAGCTAAAATTTCGTTCAATGATTTTTTAATTCTGATAATTTCAGCTGCTTGGATTTCAATATCAGTAGCCTGACCTTGAGCACCACCTAAAGGTTGGTGAATAAGAACTCTTGAATGAGGAAGAGCCATTCTCTTACCTTTAGTACCAGAAGAAAGTAAGAATGCACCCATAGAAGCAGCTTGTCCTAAACAAATTGTAGAAACATCTGCTCTAATGTGTTGCATTGTATCATAAATTGCAAAACCTGCTGTTACACTACCACCCGGAGAGTTGATATATAACATAATATCTTTTTCAGGATTTTCACTATCCAACAATAATAACTGTGCAACAACCAAATTAGCTACCATATCATCAATAGCAGTTCCCAAGAAAATAATTCTTTCTCTTAATAGTCTTGAGAAAATATCGAATGATCTTTCACCACGACTTGATTGTTCTATAACAACAGGTACAAAACTCATGATTTAATTCCCTTTCTTATTCTAATATTATACTTATTCTCTACTAAGCTTCAACTGATTCTTTGTTAGGTTTAACTTCTACATATTCAACTTTGTTATTGTCAACTAAGAATGTTCTAACTTTTTCATTAACAATTTGTTGAGACAATGTTTGTAAGAAGTCAGGATTTTGTCCGAATTGTTTCAACATATCCTGAGCACCCATACCGTATGCTGCAGCCAATTGATCTAACTTTCCAGTGAAATCAGATTGTTCAACAGATACTTTTTCTTCTTTAGCAATTTTATCAATTATTAAAGAATTTTTAATTCTTGTTTTAGCATCTTCTACCAATGTATTATTGAATTCTTCTTCATTACCTTGAGATTTCATGAATGTATCCCAATCAATACCTTGGTAAGATAATCTTTGTTTATAATCAGCTTTCAATGATTCAACTTCTCTATCAATCATTCGTTGAGGGATTTCAACAGAAGAAGATTCAATTACTTGTTTGAATACAGCGTTTTCTGCTGCTGATTTTTTCAAACTTTCTCTTTGTTTTTCGATGTAATCTTTAATATCAGCTTTTAATTCATCAACAGTTGAAAATCTTGTTGATTTTTTCACTAATTCATCAGTCAATTCTGGCATAACTCTTTGCTTGATTTCATTGATTTTAATAGCAAAAGTAGCTGGTTGACCTTTTAGTTTTTCATCATGATAATCTTCTGGGAATGTAACTTGAATATCAAACTCATCCTTGATGTTGTGACCAACTAATTGTTCAGCAAATCCTGGAATAAAGTTTGAGTGAGCTAAATCTAGAGCATAACCTTTTGCAGAGCCGCCTTGAATAGCTTCACCATTGCAAGTACCATCAAAATCAAAAACAACTGTGTCTGTTTCATTTGAAGGTCTATCCAAAACTAGTTCCATAGAAGCGTGTTGAGTTAAAAATCCTTCTAATGCTTTGTCAAAAGCACCATCATCTTCTGAAGGAACTTCTGCTTTAACTTCTAGATTTTTGTATTCACCCAATTTAACTTCTGGTCTTGTTTCAACTTCGAAAGTTACTTCTAAATCTTTACCAGTTTCAAATTTGTAGTCAGTAATTGCTGGTTGAGAAATAACATCCAATTTGTTATCATAAACAGCTTGACCTAAATATTTTGGAAGAATAATATCCAAAGCTTCTTGTCTAATTCTATCAACCCCAACGTGTCTTTCAATAACAGCACGAGGAGCTTTACCTTTTCTAAAACCATCAATATTTACATATTGAGAAATACGATTAGCAGCTGTGTTATATGCAGAAGCAGCTTCTTTTGCAGGGATAACCATACTTATACTAACCAAGTTGTCTTGTTCTTTTGTTAATGTTGATTTCATTTCTTAATATCCTTATTTTATACTATACATGCATCTTATCCGATTTTACCGCAAAAAATAATAAAATCAACTCGTACAAAAGAACTAGCACACTTTAAGCCAGTTCCCTCACATTTTTTTACAAACACTTGCACTAAAAATGTATTTGTGATTGAATTTAATTACAATTAGGGTAATTCCTCTTTAACCCAATTGAGGTAAAGCAACAAGCGGCGGTTGAATTACCGACAAATCACACAAAAAAAAATAAAGAAGGAAAATTAAAATGTTAAAAATCAGATTAAAAAGATTAGGTGCTAAGAAAAACCCTACATACAGAGTTATTGTTATCAATTCAACAACTAAACGTGAAGGCAGACCAATCCAAGAATTAGGTCACTACAACCCTAAAACTAAAGTTATGAAATTAGACAAAGCAGCAGCTCTTGAATGGATTTCTAAAGGTGCTCAACCAACAGAAACAGTTGCTTACCTTATCAAAAATTGCAACGAAGATGGCACTTTGAACTATGTTAAGAAAGAAACTGTTAAACTTTCTAAAAAAGCTTTAGCTAAAAAACAAGCTGAAGAAGAAGCAGCTAAAGCAGCTGCAGAAGCAGAAGCTCCAGCAGAAGAAGCTCAAGCATAGTTATATTTTTGAGATATACGAAAAAGAGTCCTTAAAAAGGACTCTTTTTTTTTACAAACTTTTTATTATTTATCTAAACATTTAATTTGTAACCACCACCATAAATGGTTTCAATATATTTTTTACCATCAGCAATTTTATCAATTTTACTTCTCAAATGTCTAATATGAACCCTAATAGTTTCAATATCATCATCAGGAGAGTATCCCCAAATATCTTTTAACAATTTTGCAGACGAAACCATATTGCCATGATTTTGAAATAACAAATTAAATATATCAAATTCAATAGGAGTTAACTTTGCCTGTTTTTCTCCAATTTTTACACTATATTGCTCAGGCAAAAGAGTAATCTCTCCAAGAGTAAGCAAATCTCTCGTTGATGCAGAAATTGGAATTTGATTAGTTCGTTTTAACAACGCCCGAACTCTGACCAATAACTCTTCCAGTTCAAAAGGCTTGACTAAATAATCGTCAACCCCAATATTAAAGCCCTTTACCTTATCATTGATTTGAGAAAGAGCAGTCAACATTAGAATTGGGGTATCTTTTGTTTCTTCATTTTGACGAATTCTTTTTGCTACCGTAAACCCATCGACATCAGGCATCATTACATCTAAAATAACTAAAGATGGAGCTTCTTGTTTAGCTAACGCAAAACCCTTAATGCCATCATTCGCTTGTATAACTTTATATCCTGCAAGCTCCAAATTAACCTTAATTAATTCGTTAATTGCAACATCATCATCTACTACTAAAATCTTATTATTCATACCGAGATTCTATAATAAAAGAGAAAAATTGAAAATACGATTAATAAAACTTAATATACAAATATAGCCAAAAAGTAGCGTATAAGGGTATTTATAACGATTATTAATTTTAACAAAAAATAATAAATAGTCTAATATAGGATAAAATATTTTTTTTAGAGTATTATTGTAATGTACGAAATATACATTTATTTAAGTTATATAAGGAGCAAATAAATTGACAGATTCACCTTTAGACATGTTTCAAAAAAATTCTGAACTAGACGAAATACATTTAGGACAACATGTTTTAGCCGAATTTTTTGAATGTGACCCTAATATTTTGAACAGTATTGACAAGGTTGAAAAATACATGATAGATTCAGCACTAGAATGTGGAGCTACAATCGTTCAAAAATGTTTCCACATGTTTAGCCCATATGGAGTTTCTGGAGTTGTAATTATTTCAGAAAGCCACTTGGCTATTCACACTTGGCCTGAACTTGGCTATGCCGCAGTAGATTTATTTACTTGTGGTTCTAAATGCGACCCAAAAGTTGCATACGAATTTTTGAAAAAGAAATTCAGCTCTAAAAAAGCAAGTTTCACTGAATTAAAAAGAGGCATAATTACAAAAGACACAATGAAAGTTGTTGAAAAACCTTTTGAAATTATGGAACAAATTGAAAGCTAATAAAAACCCCCAATATCAAAATTTTAATTAAGATAAAAACGTTTAAATAGCCTAACTAGAGAGATTATAATTAAGACTATAACTTAAAATTATCTAGGTGGGCTATTTATAAAATTAATTAAGGTAGTTTACTAAAATAGAGAAATAAAAAAGGAGAAAAAAAATGAAAGTTGACAAATTATTTAACCTATCAAAAAAAAGCTATGAATACTTAAATGCAGGAAAAATATACACTGCAGAAGAAATAAACACAGCTAAAAGATTTATCAAATCTAACACAACAGCTATTAACGCAAAAACATACACTAGCCCATTCGGTTTGACAGGAACAACAGCTCGTTCAATCAAAGCTGAAAACACAACACAAAACGCAAATATTCAATATGCAATTGCTCACGGAGTACCTGCTCAACAAGCAACTAAAATGTTTATTGCATAGTTTTTATAAAACAGTTTTTATAGCAAAAGGAATAAAGCTTATCAAATCATCAGCCATAACTGAATATTCGGTAAGCTTTTCTTTGGCAAAATCTCCACAAAGCCCATGCAAATAAACAGCCATTACTGAAGCCTCAAATAAATCCATTCCTTGAGCGAGTAAACCAGAAATCATGCCCGTCAAAACATCTCCAGAACCAGCCTTTGCCATAGAACTATTACCCGTATTATTTACATATTTTCTACCATCTGGCGACACTACAACGGTGTTGTGTGACTTTAATACAACCGTAGCATTATATTTTTCAGAGATTCTTATTGCGGATTTATCAAAATTTGTTAACACCTCATCCAAAGTACAACCCAACAGTCTTGCTGCTTCCTTAGGATGTGGTGTAAGAATAACTTTATCGAACCTTCTTTCCAAATATTTTGAACTATCTTTTGCAAGCAAATTTAAGCCATCTGCATCAATTACCAATGGGCAATCTTGCAAAGAGTTCTCTATTACAAAATCGAATAAACTCTTAGCAACTTCATCTTGCGATAATCCACAACCAATTGATACAACAGAAGTTGTGTTATTCAAATAATTTTTCACTTGTTCTACTGGGACAAATACAACATTCTGAGTTTGAGCTGCAACAGCATCAATAACTCTCTCCGTTGAAGATAAAAAACAATATCCACAACCTATTTTTAAAGCCGAAACAGACGACAAATATGCAGCCCCTGGCATATAATCAGAGCCTGCAATATTTAAAACTCGACCGAAAGTCGATTTATTAGAATTTTGTATCCTTTTTGGAAGTTTATAGTCCATTTTGTCTGATTGCCTCATACGCAACAATTGCTACGGAATTAGACAAATTCAAGCTTCTTTGCCCCTCTTTCATTGGAATAGTTCTGGCATGAGAATCCTTTACATATTCATCAGGCAAACCTCTTGTTTCAGGACCAAAGACAATAAAATCGCCGTCCTTAAACTCTATTTCCGTATATAATTTGTCTGCTTTGGTTGTTAGATAATAAAATGTTCCATTCGGGAATTCATTATACAACTCGTCCATAGACTCTAGTTTATGCAAATCAACGCTATCCCAGTAATCAAGTCCAGCACGTTTTGTATATTTACTTGAAAGAGAAAAACCCAATTTCCCTACCAAATACAAACTTGCACCACAACAAGCACACAGCCTTGCTATATTCCCTGTGTTTTGAGGAATTTCTGGTTCATATAAGACTATATTTAACTTACTTGGCATCATTAAACAACTTTCCGCTTTCTGCAACAACTGGAATTGCACGAACAACACAGAAAATAATTGCAACCCAAGCTAAAATAACTGCAATCAAATGAATTGGTTGAGCAATTGCAACAGGTAACGCTGGAATTGCAGCAACAATTAACAATACAAAAGCCGCAACTTTTGCAACTGCATAGCTAATTCTCATAAATCTTGATGCACAAATAAACTTACCCCAAGCTGTTGATTGCATTGACTTATCACCAAATGCAGTCATTCCCTTTGAAAGAGCAACACTTCTAATTCCATCCGTAGTAAATGCTCTTGCAACACATACAATTGGGAACATTGCATTCAAAGCCATATTACCATCTGCAAGATAACCTAAAATTGCAAAAACAATCCAATAAGAAAGTTCGACAATTCTATCACCCATGATATCTAGAACAGATCCCCATTCTGAAGATTGGTTGAATTTTCTTGCAACATATCCATCAACACCGTCCATAATAAAAGCAATAATTGTTAAAATTACAGCCCAAACATAAGCACAGGTTGTATGTTTAAATAACAATGCAATCGCTATAAATGCAACAAAAATTCTACTAATTGAAACAATATTTGCTGCGTTATCTTTAATATTCATTATAAATCTCTCCTACTTTTTAGTTCTTGAAAGAGCAAAATCTACACTATCAAGATTTTTTGCTCTATCCCCTAGCATAATCTTTTCTGCTTCTTCCAAAATACTTACAACAATAAAGCCATTTTCACCATCTGATCTAGCTTTTTTGCCAGTTTCACAACAGCTAATAAAGTGTTGGCATTCAAGCTTCAAAGGTTCAATTTCAAGATAATCAAGTTGAACATTTTCACTGCTTCCAGCTTTAAAGTTATCATAAATTGTTAGTTTATGTTCTGCTACGGTATCATCTAAAATTGCAGTCTTTTTAGTTCCTCTTACCAATAATTGAACATGCTTTTTCGGAGTAATCCAACTATCCGTAATGTGAGCAATTGCCCCACCTTCCATTTTAATTCCAATATGGGTAATATCCATAATATCATTACCATCAGAAGAACAGCCAATAGCTGAAAGAACTCTTTCTGGATTTTTCCCTAATACATAACTAATCATTGAAACATCATGAGGAGCCAAATCCCACATTACACTTCTATCATTTTTGAAATAGTTAATATTAAGTCTATCACTTTGAGCATAAACAATATCACCCAAAGCTCCTTCTTCTACTAACATTTTTAATCTGTTTACTGCTGGATGGTACAACAACAAGTGACCAACCATAAGAACCAAACCTTTGCTATCAGCTAAATCTGCTAAATCTCTAGCTTCTTGAGCAACTGTTGAAATAGGTTTTTCTACATAAACATTTTTCCCAGCCTCAAGCATGGCCTTAACAAACTTAAAGTGAGTGTGACTAGGTGTAACAACAACCACACCTGTTATTTCTTTTGAATTTAAAATATCATTAAAATCCTTTGTTGTTTTTATCCCTGGATATTGTTCTTTTACTTTTGCGATATTATCATCATCCAAATCACAAACCATACCCAAAGCGTTCAAGTTGTAGAAATTACGAACGATATTACGTCCCCACAACCCACAGCCTAATACTGCTATTTTCTGTTCAGTCATATTTTCCCTAACCTTCTTATATTCTAACTATCTTATTCTAATTATAAACCTGAAAAGATTTTTTGCAAATTCTTAACAAGTCATTTACGCCTATCTATTTTGATTTCCCATTTCATTTACAGCTCGAACACGCATATCATACAAATTTTGAGCAACTTGATAGAAATTATCTCTATCTTCTGGAGTGAAATAGGTTACTAATTTATCTAACAATGGTTTTGGAACTTCTGAAATTTTAACCATTCTATCTAAAACTTCATCTGTCATTGGATAAAGGGATTTGTAATTTTTATAGAAAATGTGACGACATTCTGCTTCCATTTGAGTGGAATGCTTTATAGCTTCTTGACCAAGTTTATAAGTCAAAACATTTCTTTCAAAGTACAAACCTTTATATTTCCCCATAACAAGTCTAATCATCAAATCATAATCAGCCATCAATTTGAATTTATCATCAAACATCCTTAACTGGTCTAACACACTACGCTTGAAAACCATTGCTTGTCTAGCACAAGGATTAACTTGGAAAGTACTCAACATTGATGGAGGAAACAAAAATACAAACCCTTCTGGGTGGCAACAATACGCAGGGAAGAAACAATAATCCGCATTTTCTCTTTCCATTGCATCAACGATATCCGCAACAGCAACTACATCATGGTAAAAATCATCACAACTTAAAAATGCGATATACTTACCCTTGGCATGCATAATACCTTTATTCATTGCATCAAACTTCCCTCTATCAGGCTCAGAATAAAAATTCAAAAATCCATTATTTTTATAATCTTTCAAAAGAGTTATAGTTTCATCAGAAGAAGCATTATCAACAATAATATGCTCAATATATGGGTAAGTCTGTCTATCAAGAAGATTTACTAACAAAGAAAAATCATCTGTTAATCCTGCATCTACAATATTTGATGTTGGTGTTATGACCGTAAATTCTGGTTCGTACATATTATTTTATATCCTTATATTAGTAATTTGCGTATATTTGACGTAAAATTTGTTCTTCTATATTTTTCTTATCAGAAGAAGATGTTTTGGCATCATTTATCATAATATCAAAGGCATAAGTATTACCTTTTCTTGAAGTGATATATCCAGCAATCGCACTTGTATCAGACAATGTGCCTGTTTTTGCCTTTAAATTATCTTTAAAATACAACATTCTATTTTTTAAAGTTCCTTCCCCTGGAGAAGGAATAAATTCTTTAAATTCATCAAAATCAGCTAATTTTGATCTTGCGACAAGAAAATCTGTCATAAAATCAGCAGTCATTATATTATTTTTTGAAACCCCACTACCATCGACGATTTTAACATCATCAGTTGGAATATTTAATGAACTGATATAGAATTTGAGCATTCCTAAAGAATTTGAAATAGAGCCTTTTTCTTCTGCCCATTTCGCACCTGCCAATTTAAAAACTGTTTCAGCAACTAAATTATTACTTGTTTTTAAGATTGATTCCATAGCATCAGGCATTTTGTGAGCAACGCTTGTAACAAGGTATATATTTTTAGTCGGCAAAATAGCGTTAGGGTAACCCTTATTATAATCTATCTTTTGAGCATTAATAACATCATCCAACCTCAATTTAAAATAGCGTTGAAGGTTTGGAATAGGCATTTTAATATTTTCAATCTTTGTAATTTCACCTTTTGCATCATAAACATTTTGAGCAAAATTTAAATTTTTGACAATAGAAATATCATTTTTAGATAGAGTTATATCTGTTGTAATAAGATTCATAAACGTCAATGGATAGAAAGGTTTCACAACAATTGAAGGTGGCATATTTTGCATGCTAGGAGTAATCTCTATATTTAATAAATTTTCATCTATATTGTATGCACTGAATTTAGGCATTAAAGGATTCATCTCATCATCCCATTGCCAACCTTCACCCCATTCAACATTATCAAATATTGAAGAATCAATATAAATATTTTTAGGCTCTAAAATATTTTTTTCCTTTGCAACAGTCATCATTTTTTTTAAATCAGAAGAAGTCAAAAATGGATCCGCACCTAATTTTAGGTATAAATCATTATTTGAGCTTTTATACAGCTTTGTTGAAAATTCGTAATCTGAGCCTAAAGTATTCAATGCCGCAGAAGAAGTAACCAATTTCAATGTAGAAGCTGGAATCATTGGAGCTTTTTTATTCAATGAATATACTTCCTTGTTGTTAGAAATATCTTTTACACTGACAGATACAGCATCTTTATTTATTAATGAATTAATCGTTTTTGTAACATTTTCCGCTTGAACAGAAGATAATGTCAAAAAAATAGCAAAGAATAAACTAATTATTTTACGCATAACATTTTTACCTCATAACTAGGTTTGATATCATTTAAAACCGTGCATTTATCCCGAAAATCATACATTTCATCAAATTGAAGAACCGCAGAAGCTAAACCTTCACCTTCCATAATTGAAGACAACTCCTCACCTTTATAATCAATAATTCTAGATTCTCCGAGATTATATTCTCCATCTTCAATATAACCACTTTGAGTAAGTGCAACCATATAACATTGATTTTCTACCGCTCTGCATTTTGTCATAACTTCCCAAGGAATCGGCTTTTTTGAACCCCAAGCAGCACAATTAACTAAAACATCCGCACCCGCTTTTCTATAAGCTCTATAAATTTCAGGGAATCTTATATCATAACAAATTGTCAACCCAAATTTTACACCATCTAATTCAACCATAACTGGTGAATTTCCTGTTGTAATAAACTTACCTTCATCACAACCGTAATATGAATATAGATGATTTTTTGAATAAGTTGCAAGAAGTTTCCCATTTCTATCAATTACAGGACAAGTATTGTAATATTTTCCTTCTGATTTTGTAATAAAACTTCCACCAATAATATTGATATTATACTCCTTGGCAATCCTTGATAAAAAACGAATAACAGAACTATCGTTTAAATCTTGAGCAGTTTCTTGAAAATGAGAACAAGACCATCCGACAGTCCAAACTTCTGGAAGAACAAGAACATCTGTCTGTTCTTTCAAGTTATTATTTAAAATATCTTCAACTTTTTTGCAATTTGCTTCTACATTCCCAATAACAGCTGACATTTGAAGCATTGTAACTTTTATTTTCTTTTTTTCTTCCATAATTTTAACTTTTTAGCCTCTTTATATTTTTCTGGAGCAATTTCCTCCAAATGAAATAACGATTGTTTTAATTCAGCTGCAACCTGTTCATTAGTTTTGCCATCTGTATAAATCGGATCTCCAAAAATATTTAACAAATGACATGGCCCAACAGGAGATGTCATCTTATCCCAAGAAGGGAATCTTACAAACGTAAACTCTGGAGAATACCAATGAACAGGGACAATAGGAACATTTGCTTCTCGAGCAAGAACAATAGCACCAGACTTAACCTCATGCAATGGACCTCTAGGACCATCAACCATAATTGCAATATTCTCGCCTTCTTTTAATTTAGAAAGCAACTTCAATGTTCCCGAAACAGCACCTTTTCTATTAGAAGATCCCCTGCATACATTAAAGCCTAAACGTTCGCAAACACCTGAAATAATTTGTCCATCTAACGAATTGCTTATTAATACATGTAACTTCTCTCTATTAGATAAACCATGAATACCAAATTGATTTTCATGCCACATTGCATAAATGCAAGGACTAATCCCAGGATTATTGAACTCCTCAGCATATGTGAAAAACTCTTGAACTTTCATCATCGCATAAACAATATCTGTTACTTGTTTTAAATTGTCTTGATTTATCAGCCTAACCATAATAAAACAATGATAGCATAGAAATTTAGAAAAGAAAAATAAGTCATAAAAATTAAAATCAGAAAATATGGTTGACAATAAAAAATTTTTATCTTAGAATAAAAAACGTAGCCGAAAGATATTTATTTTTTAGCTTGATAATAGAATAGTATCGGGATGTAGCGCAGCTTGGTAGCGCACCTCGCTTGGGACGAGGGGGTCGCACGTTCAAATCGTGTCATCCCGACCATTTTTAAAAAGAACCCCTTGAGGGCTCTTTTTTTGTTTAAAATTTGGGGATTATATTATGAAAGTAAATAAAATAAGATTAACATTAAAGGATATCAGAAATAATAAAAATAGTTCTTCTAGAGTTTTTACAACCCAAAAGCCCAATGCACCCGCCCCAAATGACAAGTGGGAACCAATTATCATAACAAAAAGAGAGATGGAACACTACGCCAAAGATACATTTAAAAAAGTTTCAAAACTTAAAAAGATATTTGGTTTCTAAAAATATTCACCTCAATTTGCGAATTAAGTTTTTTTATGATAGCATTGAGAGGTCTGATTACCAGACTTGTTATTAAATTAGATGAGGGATAGAGAAAGTGGATTTTATTTCATACACAATAAAATTTTTGAGCTTGTTAGCTCATTTTGTAGGGAACTACGGTTTAGCAATCATTTTATTGACGATTATAGTTAGACTTGCAATGTGGCATTTGAACGTTCAACAACAACGCTCAATGAAGATGATGCAATCATTACAACCAAAAATGAAAGCTATTCAAGATAGATATCAAAGCAATCCGCAAGTTATGCAACAAAAAATGATGGAGTTCTACAAGGAACACAAATTCAATCCAATGGGTGGATGCTTACCATTACTAATCCAAATGCCAATATTCATTTTGTTATATTCAGCATTAATTAGCCCTCAATTTATACAAGTTGCAGGCGACCAACATTTCTTATTCATCAAGAGTTTAGCTACAACAATGAGAGCAACTGCTGGAATTTCTAATAATGGAATTCTTGGAATTGATAAAAACGATAAGCTTGTATTAGGAAACACTGCAACAGTATATCTTCCTGGAGAAGTTATTAAAAACGTAAAAATCACAGACCCAACTCAAGGGGTAGAAGTTCAAGGAGAGATTGAGCCAGGGAAAGATCTTGATTTAGCTGTTAGTCTTGATCATGTGAAACTAAAATTCAGCCAACAAGATAAAATTGAAAAAGCTGATTTGACTGTGACAAACAGCAATATTAGAGAAAATGAAACAATTTCATTTGTTAGAGATGGCGGAGTTTTAAAAGCCACAGTTCCAACAGTTCCTGTTAACAAAACTCTTCACTGGGATGTAATTTTATTGATAGTATTGTTTGCTGTTACAATGTTCATTTCTCAAAAGATTATGATGTCTATGAACAAAACAGACTCTTCAGACCCAACACAACAAGCATTGCAAAAATCAATGGGTACATTCATGCCACTAATGATTATCGCAACTTTCGTAATCATCCCAATCCCTGCTGGTGTATTGTTATACTTGATTACAAGTAACGTTATTCAAATTCTTCAAACAATTCTTATCAACAAACAACTTGAAATTGAAGAAGAAAAAAGAAAAAATGGTGTTTCTGATTTAGAACTTAAAAATGCTAAAAAAGTAACCGATAAAAAATAACTAAATAAATACAAAAAGAACAAAACAACTCCGATTTGAAAGATAATTGGAGTTGTTTTATGTATAATAGATTTATAGATAAAATTTAAAAGAAAAGGAAAAAAATGAATATATCCGAATTCGATTACGAATTACCAGAAGAATTAATAGCACAAATGCCAGCAGACAAAAGAGAAAATTCAAAAATGTTGGTACTAAATAGAGAAAATCAAACAATAGAACACAAACACTTTTTCGACATTGTTGATTATATTGACGAAAATACCTTACTAGTTTTGAACGACACAAAAGTTTTACCAGCCAGACTTTATGGGCATAAAGATACTGGAGCAAAAATTGAAGTATTTTTGTTAAACAAAGCTCAAGATGATAACACTATTGCATCTGATTGCAAGGATGTTACAACAGACACCAAAACTTGGGCTGCACTAATTAAGCCTTCAAAAAGAGTTAAGCCAAATACCATAATCAAAATCAGTGACGAATTAAGTATAAAACCTCTAAAAAGACTTGAAGATGCTGGAGAATGGTTAGTCGAACTTATCTATGACGGAGATTTGATTGAGATATTACACAAAATTGGTAACATTCCACTGCCTCCATACATAGAAAGAAAATTAACAAGTGAAGAATTGAAACAATTTGATAAAGAAAGATACCAAACAGTTTATGCAAGAGATGAAGGCTCTGTTGCGGCCCCAACAGCAGGATTACATTTTACAAAAGAAATTCTTCAAAAGCTAAAAGAAAAAGGGGTAGATATTGCGTATGTGACACTAAATGTCGGACTTGGAACATTTAGACCTGTAAAATGTGAAAATATTCTAGAACACAAAATGCACTCTGAAACATTTTCAATAAGTGAAGATACTGCGAAAAAAATTAACGAAGCTAAAACTCAAGGCAAAAAAATTGTAGCAGTAGGAACTACAACAGTTAGAACACTAGAAACAGCTTATCAAAAATATGGCTGCATAAAAGCATGTCACGACCATTCAGAGTTATTCATCTACCCACCATATGAATTTAAAGTTATTGATAATTTGATAACTAATTTCCACTTACCAAAATCAACATTATTGATGCTTGTTAGTGCATTAGCTGGGAAAGATTTTATTTTCAAAGCATATGCTGAAGCTATTAAAAATAAATATAGATTTTTCTCATACGGCGATTGCATGTTAATTAAATAGAACCCCCACTCCCATTAAGAAAAATTGACAAATTTTATCCTATCATTAAATCATGTGGAGGATACATTATTTTCACATATTAAGTAGAATAATAATGTATATGGGAGGTAGTATAAGAGTATGTTCTCTGAAATGATACAAAATTTGTTAAACTCTGGCGGTAAACAAGCAGCAATGCAACGTACAACACAAATAAATAAGTACGTAAACAGTATGAACCGTCAGTTGAATCCTAATCAAAGTGTAAATAATAGTCCATTGGATACGATTTATCCACCTGGAGCAAATAATGTACAATCTTTTGAAAAGGTTTTATCTAGCACAACCCAAGCAAATTTTGGTTCTTTACTTCTTAATCCCCAATCAATGAATGTTAATGGGAACATTTATTCTGGCACTGATGACATTGATACAAGTAATTTAATGAACAATAGAGTTCTAATGAATGCAATCAATGAAGTCAATGAAGCAAGAAGAGATTATTCTAAAACAAGTTCTAACATGACAAATAAAACTCAACTTCTAGGCATGATAAACCAAGTAGCACAACGACATGGTGTTGATGAAAAACTTGTACAAGCCCTTATTAAGCAAGAATCTGGGTTTAATCCCAACGCAACATCTAAAACAGGAGCAATGGGTTTGATGCAACTTATGCCCTCAACTGCTAAATCACTAGGAGTTAAAGATCCATACAACGCAACTCAAAATGTTGAAGGCGGAGTTAAATATTTAAAATCAATGTTAAATAAATATAATGGGAATGTAATTTTAGCACTTGCAGCATACAATGCAGGACCTAATGCTGTTGACAAATACTCTGGAGTTCCCCCATATAAAGAAACTCAAAATTACGTTAAAAACATCTTAGCAAATTATTTATAATTGTAAAGAAAACGGTGGAGAATCGCTTATCGAAAAGAAGGTCATGATTTTTGGCCAACATTAACTCAAGCCAATTCAGAAACACGTCAACTTTAGTTTCGGAATACTAAACAAAAAGAGGTCTTATATCTAAGACCTCTTTTTACTCTTTGGAATTTAAAAGTTTACAATTTTGACAAAACATGTTGCAATCTATCTAGTTTTCGATTATCTGTACCTATTCCGCAAAGCAACATTGTTGATTTTTCATTTGTTTTTTCATCCTCAATATCAAAATCTTCATAAAGCATTTCAGATAATTCATACCCAGAAATTCCAGGAACTTTAATCAATACTTTTGTTGGATCATCTCCAAAGAACTCACAACCACGACATTTTTCTCTCATTTTGTCTAAACGTGTAATCAAATTATCAATTTCTTTTCTTCCATCTCTTGAATCCAAATATTCAATATTAGCTTCAATTGAGGCAAGTAAAGGATATGATGGAGATGTCGTCATGAACATATTCAATGCTGGCTCTACGTCAATTTCACAATTGCAATGCAACAAAGCCGTAGGATTCAACCCTCCAGCCGTTTTATGCAATGACTGAACCGTAAAATCGGCAACATTGACTGCGGATAGAGGAAGCTTATCTGAGAATGGATACAACGCCCCATGAGCTTCATCGACAATTAAAAAGGCATCATGTCTTTCACAAACCGCTTTAATTTCTTCTATATCAGAAATTATACCCTCATACGTAGGAGAAGTAATAATTACAGTACGAATATTATATCTACTCAAATAATATTCAATAACTTCTGGTTTAGTTTCTAGTGGTACACCCCATTCTGGATCTATCTCTAGGTCATAAGTTAAAGCTCTAGCTCCTGCCAATCTTACAGCGTTAAAATGGCAAGGGTGAGAGTTTGAAGCAATTAGCACCTTATCACCTACTTGAGTACAAGATAAAACGGCAGCAATAATACCACTCGTTGAACCATTTGTTAAAAAAGTTGTAGAATAAGTATGGTAAATAGATCTTGCCCACAATTGTGACATTCTCAAGGCTTCTTGAGGATCTTGACACTCAGTTTCAGATATGTCTATTTTATACATATCTTTCAACGGTTGATAAATCCCTCCTTTTTGAGAATGAGAAGGGGTTGTAAAAAGAGTTTTGACAGTTTTAGTTTCAAGTAATCTTACTAAGCTCATAATGTTCCTATTTATTCTTAATTTCAACACTACGTTTTGCACAGAACTGAGTCAAAATCATTTTGTCATGGCTAGATTTGTAAACAAATTGACCAGACACTGTATATCCGCCCTCTTCCATGCGTTTTTCAATTCTTATTGGCTGAAATTCACAATCAACACTCAAAGAATCAGAAAGCGGAACAGAAACGGCATAAGAACCATCAATATTTAAGTTAGAATTAGTTTTGAATTTCATACCACCAGCAGAAATATCAAGAGTCGAAATATCGTAATCATTTCCATCCAAATGCAATTGCAAATTATTAAGGAATTTTATACGTGTATATTGACGTCTTTGCAAGAATTTATGTTTTGCAGGACTTGCAATAATCAATGTTTTTCCGTTGATTTCTTTTGCATAAGAATCAAAATATAATTTCCCATGAGGGGTTTGTGTATAAAATTCGCAATAAGTATTTACCATAATATTTTCTGGTTCATATTCAAGTTCAAGAGTAAAATCTCCAGCTCTAACAGCTGTCACTTTGCCTCTATTTGCAAATTTATAGTCTTGTGGAATTAACAATACTTCTTGATTTTCAACAACTAATTCTCTCATCTGTATCCTTTCAAATAATATATAAATGTACTTTGATTATACACTAATAAAATAAATCAGGCATAATGTTAAGAAATAAAAAAGAAAAGCCCTCATTTGAAAAAATAAGGGCAGCTGAGCAATCAGAAGAGTTGAGGATTATATTTAGATGATATAAATATTCTTAAGAACTTTCATTATGCAAAATAGCTAAATCTTTCTAAAAATATTACCTAATGGGACAAAATTATTTGATTTTTACCGAACAAGCGTGATAAAATGTTTTAGAAAATAGAATAAGGAGTTTTTATGAAAAAAACATTACTTGGATTAGCAATTTTAAGTTTCATCGGGTTATCTACAAATGGAGCATTTGCAGGATACTATTACCAAGCACCGAATGCTGGGAATATGAGTTTCTACCCAATGATGCAAAGACAAATGGAACAACAAGAAACACTTGATTTTGTAAATCATCCAGAAGAATACAAAGAAAAAAGAGCTAAAAAAGATGCTCAACTTGATTACGAAGAAGGGAAAGTTAACCCAAACGTAAATCCTTATTACAAACCAACATCTTTCAATCTAAAACAGAAAGAAGATTTACCATTGCAAAAACCGATGGAATTTTCTAAAGATGAAAATGGACAAATTAGAATTCAAGGGATTAAATAACAATGAAAAAACTAATCATTAAATGGATTATTTTCGCTCTAATAATAATGGGGATATGCTATTTCCCTGGGTTAAAAGTTGACAGCTTCTGGTTTGCAATGCTTATTGCTGCAGTAATCACACTAATCAATATTTTCATTAAACCAGTTGTTAAATTATTAACTTTTCCAATAAATCTATTTACTTTTGGGTTGTTTAATCTTGTTATTAACTTTGCAATGTTGTATGGCATTGCGTACTTTATCCCACAATTTCACATGGATAATTATTTGAGCGGATTTTTTGCATCAATAATTATTGCGATTTCTTATTGCATTTTGAAAAAGATTTAACAAACATATTTTTCACTAAAAAAGCGTAAGGTTAATAATTTCCTTACGCTTTCTTATTTATAAACAATATTGAACGCTATTTTATTTTTACAGTCGGAACAACAGACATTCCAGGAACAATATTAAATTTTGAATAATCTTCATCAAATACAATTTTTACTGGGACACGTTGAACGATTTTTACATAACTACCAACAGCATTTTCTGGAGGGAACAAACTAGATTTTGCACCAGTTGCTCTTTGAATACTATCAACATGAGCTTTGAATTTCTTATTTGGATAAGTATCAACTTTTACCCAAACTCTTTGCCCTGGGTGCATATGAGTTAATTGACCTTCTTTAAAGTTTGCAACAACCCAAACTCTGCGAGGAACAACCGCCAACAATGGTTGACCTGTTTGAACATAATTACCTTGTTCGACACTACGAGATGCAATCAATCCATCAGAAGGGGCATAAATCTTGGTGTAACTTAAATTTAGTTTAGCTTGTTCAACTTCAGCTTCTAACCTTTGAATTTCAGCTTGTACCGTTTGAGTTTTTGCTATTGATGAATCAAGTTCGGATTTCATTGCTTTTGTTCTATTGCTTGCAGACTGGTAATTTGCTTTTGATACATCTAAATCTTTAGAACTTCTATCGTAATCTTGTTTAGAAACAACTCCAGTTTTGTACATATCATTATAGCGTTTATAATCTTTTTGAGCGAAATCAAGTTTTGACATTGCAGAAACTCTATCATCAGAAGCTTGGTGCATATCAGAAGTATTTTTTGAAACATCATGATTTGACACATTCAAACGAGCTTTCGCTTCTGCTAGTTTTGCTTCTGCTTGGTCTAATTTTACTTGATAATCATTGGGGTCAATTTCTAAAAGTAAATCACCTTTTTTAACAGGTTGGTTATCGTCAACTAACAAGTTAACAACTGGTCCCGCTACACGTGGAGCAACAGAAATAATTCTTCCCTCTACAAAAGCATCATCTGTTGATTGATAATGAGTGGACATAATTGCGGCATAAAAACCCAACATAATTAATAATACAGCAGCAATTGCAGGAATAAATACACGTTTTTTGGTTAATTTAGGTCTTCTCTTTTTTAATCTTGCTTTTGCTAAAATCTCAATTTCTTCTTTTTTTCTTTTTTTACCCTTTGGAAAACGAGGGGCAACATTAATTTTATCTTTGTTTTCCGTCATAAAAATTTACCTCTTTATATTTGTATATTTACTTTTGATATTAAATTTTCTCTAATCATTGAAAGAACGTTGTAAAAGATATCCAAATCTCCTTCTTCAACACCTTCTACGGTTTCTAACCATACTCGCAAAATCTCAGGAAGAACTTGCTTATACAAATCAATTCCTTTTTGAGTAATTGCAATTTTAAAAACTTTTCGACCACTAACATCTGGAGTTTTTGTGACACAACCCATCTCTTCCAAAATACAAACTATTCTTGAAATATTGGGTCTATCTTTAAGGGTTAAGGCTGAAATTTGACGTTGATACAGATTATTATTTTCATACAAAACAGCAAGAACAGAAAACTGTTCAGGAGTAATGGGGAAATTATTGTTTGAAAAAGCTTGGCAAGCAAATATCTTAGACAAATTTCCTGTACCAGTCAAATTCATACCTACTTTATATTTTAATAATCTATTCTTGTCCATGTTTTTACTTTGTGTTATTATGATAACACAAAAAGGATATAAATAGCATGAAAAAATTACAAATATTACTTATCTTAATAAGTTTATTTATTATTACCCCACAAGCACAAGCTAAAGAAGCTCAAAACTCAAATGCGAATTTACAATATATGAATTTGCAATGGTGGAACAAATTTAACGATGAAAACTTAAATAACTATCTTGGAGAAGTTTACAAAAACAATCCAGATTTAAAAATCGCAACAATTAAAGCGAAACAGTCAAAAGAGGCAATAAAACAAGCTTTCGCAAACCAATTACCTCAACTTTATTTTAACGGTAATATCCAAAGAGAATTTACATCTGCAACTACAAGATTTGGAGATGTTGTAATCCCTGACTACAACCAATCTCGATACTATTTACCATTAACAATGAATTATGAAGTTGATATTTGGGGTGAAAATTACCTAAAAACAAAAAGTGCAAAAAAACAAGCAGAAATGATTAAAGAAGATGAAAGAGCATCTTATATCTCGATTTCATCAGATTTCGCTGCAAATTATTACACCTTGATAGGAATAGATAAACTTATTAAAAACCAAAAAGATTTAATAACAATTGAAGAAAATATTGTTAATTTAGAAAAAGAAAAATATAAAAGCGGTTTATGCCCAGTATATGAATTATTATCTGAGCAACAAACCCTTGCAAAAATGAATGAACGCTATAATTCTCTAAAAGAAAGACAAGATATTATAATAAATCAAATGATTACCCAACTTGGAGATAGATTTATAAAAGATATAAATAGAAGTGACTATAACACAATTTCTAATATAGATATTCCAGAAGAAATTTCAACAGAATACATCCAATACAGACCCGATATGAAAAAAGCTGAAGAATACATTCAAAAAACAGGAATTGACGTAAAAATAGCAAGAAGAGATTTCTTGCCAAAATTTACAATATATGGTCAAGCAGGATTTAATGCATATGACTGGTGTAGAATTTTTGCTCCTCATACATTCCTTTCAAATATTGGAGTAGCACCTTCTCTTGATTTATTCACTGGAGGATACAAAAAAGCAAAACTTCGTTATAACAAGTTAGAATATGAAAAAGCCCTCCAGATTTATCAAAAAACAATTCTTACTTCTATTCAAGAGTTAAATGATGCGATGATGAGTGTTAAAACATCAAACAAAAATTATCAAAATAGCCTTGAAAGATTTAATTTAGAAAAAGAAAAATTAGAATTAGCTAATAACCAATTTAAAATTGGAGCAAGGTCAAAACTTGATAATATGAAAGATAATCAAGCAATATTGATTATGGAAGAAGATATGGTTACTAATAATATAAATAAAGTTATTTCTTCTATAAACTTATACAAAGCTACAGGTGGACAAGATTATACTAAACCAAGCACTAATTTATAATTCCTACAAGGTATTCTGGTTTTGAATCAAAAGAACAATCTAACGGAATTGAAAACCCGAAGATATTACTTTGGTTTTTGAAACTTTTTGCAATTATTTTGCCTCCATGTGCTTCAACAATCTTCTTTGATAAATACAAGCCAAGTCCAACTCCAACTTTGTTGAATTTATCAGAATGAGAAACATACTTTCTAAACAACCCCTTCATAACACTTGGTTCTATATATGGACTAGAATTTTTGACCAATAATTCTAAATTTTTACCCGATTTATTTATAGAAACAACGACACGAGAATTCGAAAAGGCATAATTTATTGCATTTGACAAAAGATTGATAACCACTCGTTTCATTTCAATTTTATCGGCAACAACCATATATTCAGAATTATTAGAAAACTCAACTGTTATAGAATTCTCCTCAGCTAAATTAGAAACTTCCTGTATTGACTCTTCAATAGTTTTCGTCAAATTAAATGAGGAAAAATTCAATGAAATATCTCCATTTTCAAATTTATAAGTAGATAAAAGAGTATAAACCATATCATACATATAATTACAGGAATCTAAAGTTAACTTCAGCATTTCTTTTTGTTCTTGATTAAATTCTCCAAATTGCCCACTCAACATTAGCTCCAAAGCTCGAACTTGAGCAATTGTCGGAGTTTTCAAATCGTGACTAAGGGTAGCTATATAAGTTTCACGTTGTTCAGAAATTCGCTTTTCTTGTTCAATACTTCGACCAAAAGTAGAGATAGCATATAAATTCCCATTATCATCAAATAATGGAGTCTTACAGATGCTATACCAATGCCTATCACCATCAAGCGTTGTAAATCGCTTTTCAAACTGTAAATTTTGCTTATTAGCTTTTATAATAACATCCTCAGCCATAACTTCTTCTTTAAAAATTTCGGGATTGACTTGAATATTTTCACCAGTTAGAAGATAATCAACTCCATCTACGAATAGACGATTAGCTTTATCATTTCCTAAAATATAATTTCCCGAAGTATCAACGATATAAGCAAACATCGGAGTATTATTCAACAAAGTTACTAATTGAGAATTTGAAAGCTCTAATGAATCTTTTAAGTTACAAGTATCAGTAACATCACGGCTCAAAGTCAATACCCCGACGACCTCGTTATTACTGATAATTGGAGTCGAAACAACTTCGTATTTTAATTCTGGACTGGAAGAATAATCCGTATAAAAACAAGTCCGAGAAACTCGTTTTTTCATCACATATCTGTCATTTGATTTCAAAATATTAGCTTGTTTTTTATCCGAAAGAAATTCTTTTATAGTTTTTCCAATAATTTCAGAGGAATCCTTTTTCCCTGCAAGACAAGCAAATTTCTTAGAACACATTGCATATTTTAGCTTTGAATCCTTGAAAGTAATAATATCTGGAGAATTAGAAAAAATTATATCTAAAAGAGATTCCACATGGCAAGAATTACAAGCTGGCGAAAGAGATTTTGTTCCTGAAATACAATATCTATATCTTAAAAATTCATCATCTTTTACATTTAATTTGCAATTAAATAAAAAGATATTAAATAATTGCTTTAGAGTCAAAACAATTATGGCAATAAGAACTGACATCTTGGGAGGTAAAAACTTCAACCCTAAAAATGGACTGCAAAAGAAAAAAACAGTCAAAAGATAAAAGAATAAATGAATAAAATATGTTCTAAATTTGAAATTAAAAATTGTATTATTCTTAAACAAGGTCATACTTGAAATCCTCTACCAACTGAATTACCCGTTTTGTTTTTGACAACTTTTTAAATATTGAACGAACAGCAACCGCTAAATCTGGCAACTGAACATTTAAAGATTTTGCTATATCACCTTTATCAAAACCTTTCAAAATCATATCAATTAATGCACCTTCATTTGAGGTTAAAAGATTTTTAAAATATAAATAATCAGATGATGGTAAATATTTTATCAAATTAAAAATTGTATGTTGAATTCGGGAATCAACCCAAATATTACTTGAAAAGACTTTATCCGCAATACTCAACAACTGGTCTTGACTAACGTCTTTTAGTGCATAAGCATCCACATTTGCAAATAATGACATCAAAATTTCCGAACGAGTATTTATAGAAACTAGCAAAATAATTTTTATTCTAGGAGAAAAAGTCTTGATTATATTTGATGCGTTAGTACCATTCATTTTGGGCAAACAAAAATCCATAATAACCAAATCAGCATCATTGTTTTTCAAATACTCTATACAATCTTCAGCATTTTCGAATTCTCCACAAACAACAAAATCAGAACGAAAAGCAATCATTTTTTTCAAAATTGCTCGACTAAGTGCAAAATCATCTACTATTATCACTTTTTTGACCTTTTCCATTATATATTTATCCCTCAGCCTTTCTGATTTGTATTATTATTTAACACAACATTCAAAAGCAATAAAATTACCGAGTTGGGCTATTAGAAAAATCAATTTAAAAAATCCCGCCAAAAGGACTCTTGGCAGGATTTTATCTATAAACTTAAAATACTAAAAAAAAAAAATTTTATTCTTCTTCAATCTTACATTCATAATCTGGAGAATTTGAAAGTCTTTTTTCGATTTCATCAAAAGTCAAAAGTCCTCTTGTTGCACCAAATTCTGAAACAACACCCGCAGAATTGATTGAAGCCATCTTCAACGCTTTTTCAATATCTTTATTTTCTCTCCTCAATGAAGCACAGAAAGTAGAAGCAAAAGCATCACCTGCACCTAAAGTAGATGTCACAGGCCCTTCAAAACAAGGGCAATAGTAATACTTTTTACCATCATATGCATAAGCACCAGCCCCACCATCTGTAATTACGATAATTTGATAGTCTGAAACTTTTAATTTGTTAAACATTGCCTTCAAATCAGGGTGAATAAGCATTGTTGAGAACTTTTCTTCTTTTGTATCAGAGCGAAGCTGAATTCCCGTAGCCATAGAAGCTTCTTCTTTATTCATAACAACAATTTGAGCAGATTCTAAAATCTTCTTCAAATAATTGAATCCTTTTTTAATTCCTGTTGTACCTGCATTAAAACAAATTGCAGTATCATTTTCTTTAGCGAATTTAACAATATCATCAAGAACTTTGTTACTATCACCATTCAAAGGTGCAATATAAAGGAGTTTTGCATTTTTAATAGCATCATAATTGATTTCGGACTTTTTAATATGAGCATTAGCACCTCTATGAGCCAACACCGTTCTATCACCTTCAAAACTTGTTAAAATAATTGAAAAACCTGTTGATTCTTCCTTATTTTGAATTACATACGACAAATCAACATCTCTATCTTTGAAAAACTCAAACAACCCTTTTGAATAAATATCATCACCAACTTTAAAAATTGCAGCAGTTGAAAGTCCAAGATTAGCAAAGTTTGTCGCAGTATTAACTCCGCCACCACCTACTTGAGATGCGAAATCAGTAATTTCAATTTTTGCACCATATGAATAACTCATAAATTCGGATTTTTTCTTTAGTGAACGAACAGAAACTATATTTGCATCGTCACATTCAACAAATACATCCATTGTCGCACTTCCAATAGTAACTATATCAGCCATTATTAACTCTCCATTTCATGTATTCCGATTGACTATATTTTAACACAATGAAAGGATATAAAAAAGAGTTAAATAAGCAAAAAAAATTTTGTTCAATCCTTACTACTATAACAAAAGAGTAAAGGATATATTCATGAACTTAACAATTACACCCAAGATTATTAGCTTTAATAACACACAAAACAACAACAAAATACGACAAGATAAAAATCACACAACAAATTCTCAAATCACATATAAAAATATTCATGCTTATAAAGATTTTAATATAATGTTTACTGGTAGAACCCCAGAAAACTTTTATGCACAAGACTTCAACCGAAATAATATGCCATCATCAATGAAGGAATATTTAGACTATGACTACGAAGAAAGACAACATATTCCTCCAGAACAAATGATGAGAGAAGTTTTTAAGTACATAGAATTGGCGGACAATTTTGAAGATGTAAAAAATATTTATCCCGACGAAGAGTTATTTAGCAACCTTCACGAAAACAAAATGAAGAACAAAACAAGCATTCTTGCCGAAATAAAAATGGCAAAAGAGATGAGCGATACCCCACTATTAAAAGACGGGAATAATAATTTTGGGATGTATTTACTAAAAAAGATTTATCTTGAAGGGAAAACCCTAAAAGAAATAAACAAAGATTTTTATGAAAAAGACATGAACGAGGAATATAGAGGAATAATCTCAAAACCATTATCAAACGATGACACAACAGCTTATGGTATCAAATTCCCAAAACAAAGTTTCTGGAACTCTTTCATTGCAACAAGAGAAGAATATAAGAAATTCTTTGTTACTTTACCTAAAAATTCAGTAAATCCAGCAGCTCGTTTGCCTAAAAAAGAAGAAACTAAAGAAACAGAAAGCAATACACCTATTAAAAGAAAAAGAGCAACTAGAAAATATTTACTTCCAACATATAAAAAGAAACAACTAACTGATGATTTAAAATCCTCAACAATGACAAGCACGGATGTTGAGAAAAAAATCAGAAAAAGATTTGCCAAAGATGACCCAGAAGCATCATTTATCGTCAAATATTTAAGCCCAATTATGACAGTTGCAACAGATAGAGCACATCTTTCAGAAGATTTGAAATCTTTTATTGATGCAGAACGTCGTAACGGAAAAATTGGAAACAAAGATATTATGCTCCAACGTTATTGGAATAAAAACCCAATGATGAAAAACATTTTCTCACACGCAATCATTGATACTATCGATATGTTCGAAGATATTTATGGTGAAGGGGGTTTTATTGCAATAAATTCAGATTTAAAAGAAATTACCCCAGAGTCTAAAAATCAAAAAGTTGTTGATCATGTTTCACAAGAATACAAGGAGCTTTTAGACTACACCCAAACAATATACCCAAATAGAGAAGCAAGATATGCAAAACACGATGAAGAACAAGTCAAATGGGATAATTATTTTGAAGAGAAATATGGAAACATTGAAAAAGAAAACAACCTACAAAACACAGATGAAGCTGACTATCTAACAGATGAAATTACCCCAACAACAGAAGAAGCAGAATTTGATGAAAACAAACTTTCTATAAACGATATTAATGAAAAATTTGAAGAACGAATAAAAAAAGAAGGAATTATTCTCCCAAGTCCTCTTTTAAAAGAATATTGTAAATTTATGAATGACAATGCCGATCTTGCATTCAAAATACAAGTTGCAAATCTTCCAAAAGATTGTACGGTCAAGGATATTCAAAAAATCTGGAGAACTGATGGCTCACCAGACTACATTGACGACCTTAACTCTCGATTTTTTATGGAATATGAAAAAGAAGTGCAGACAACAAATTGTGCAATAAGGGAACTCGCAATCACGTACGACAACCAACAACTTAAAAACGTAAATATTTCCGCAGACTCAAATGAAATCAATGAGGAAGATAAAGAATTTCAAAAATTTATTTCAACTCACAAACAAGAGTTTAATACCTTATATTCAAAACTTCTAGCTCCGATGACTGATAGAGAACGAAATCTCGTAACACTTGCATTCATGAGTGAAATTGACAAATACGAAAACGACAAAAATGTTGACCCTCGAACAAATGCAGTTATTTTGATGTTCAAAGACATTTCAAAACTTAACAAAAACCAACGAAAAAAAATCAAAGACTTTATAAATGAAGTAATTCCAGATTCAACAAAAATAATTTTAAATAAAAAATCAAACAAAAACGACAAATTTAACCAATTCACATCTTTTATGAATGGCATAATAGATGAATGTGTATTCAATCAGCAATACTTGCCATTTCTTGTAAATAAAGAAATAGTAGAGAAATATGCTCTACTTATGGATTCATTTGACAAAGATCTGATTAGAAGAATGGAAGAAACTTTACCTCCAGCAGGAAGAGAATTTTACAATGCTTCTAATGACAAAATCAAAACAGGATATTTTTGCGAAACAGTTATTCTTCCAACCTTGAACAAACACTAAAACTTGATAAAAAAATCCCTCTTGAAATATTTCAAAAGGGATTTTTCTTTTTTATAAAAATTACTATTGAATAACTTTAGCTTTATCTTCTTCAGTTACACCTTTGATTGTAAGGTTTACACGACCTTTTTCATCAATTTTAATAACTTTTACGATAACTTCTTGACCAATAGTCAAATGAGGTTCAATTGATTCAATTCTTTCGTTGCAAACTTGAGAAATGTGAACCATACCATCTTTGCCGCCGCCTAATTCAACGAATGCACCGATAGGAATAATTCTTACAACTTTACCTTTGATAACCATTCCTACTTCTGGTTTGAAAGTTAAATCTCTAATCATTTTCATAGCGATTTTAGCACCTTCTTGGTCATTAGAAGTAATAGTAACAACACCTGAATCTTGAATATCAATTTCAGCACCTGAAGCATCAATAATTGAACGGATTTGTTTTCCGCCAGGTCCGATAACTGTTCCGATATCTTCAGTTGGAATAGTCATAGTGCTGATACTTGGAGCAAATGGTGACATTGGTCCAGGTTCAGTAATTGCTTCTCTCATTTTACCTAAGATATGCAATCTACCTTCTTTAGCTTGAGCTAATGCTCTTCTCAAAGTATCATTAGCAATACCTTTAGCCTTCATATCCATTTGAAGAGCTGTAATTCCAGTATCATTACCAGTAACTTTAAAGTCCATATCACCCAAGAAATCTTCAATACCTTGGATATCAGTTAATACAACAGGTTCTTTTCCTTCTTCAGTAATCATACCCATTGCAACACCACCAATCATGCACTTAACTGGAACACCTGCATTCATCAATGCCATTGATGAACCACAAGTTGAAGCCATTGAAGTTGAACCATTAGATTCCAATACATCTGAAGTTACTCTGATAGTGTAACCAAATTCTTCTTGAGAAGGTAAAGCTGGGATATTAGCTCTTTCAGCCAAGTGACCGTGTCCAACTTCTCTTCTTCCTGGTCCTCTCAAAGGTTTTACTTCGCCAACAGAGAATCCTGGGAAAATATATTTGTGCATATAAGTTTTTTCAGTTTCTGGATCAACACCATCTAGTTCTTGCTTCATAGCAGGACCTGCTAATGTTGCAACTGATAATACTTGAGTTTGACCTCTTGTAAATACCGCAGAACCATGAGCTCTAGGAATAACACCAACTTCACACCAAATAGGTCTTACTTCGGTTGGTTTTCTTCCATCTGCTCTAACGCCTTCATCAAGAATCATTGTACGCATAATATGTTTCTCAGCATTTTTAAATTCTTCAGCAACGAAGTCGATTCCAGTTTCTTCAATAATTTGTTTAATATAATCATCATCAGGAAGAGCATCAATTTTTTCTTTAACTAATTTCTTAGCTTCTTCCAATTTAGTTTGTCTATATGCTCTATCAAAGTTGTGATAAGCATCAAAAATCATATCGTGAGCTGTCTCTTCAATAATCTTTTTGATACCTGTTGTATCATATGGATTAACGAATTCTTGTTTTTCAACACCACAAGCTTTAGCAAATTCAACTTGAGCTTCACATTGTTTTTTGATTTCGCCTTGGGCAAATTCAACTGCTGCCATAATGTCGTCTTCTGAAACGAATTTACATCCAGCTTCAACCATAATTACTGAATCATGAGTACCAGCAACAACAATGTCTAGGTCTGATGCTTTAGCTTGTTGGTGAGTAGGGTTAGCAATCAAATTACCTTCGCTATCACGAGAAACTCTAACAGCACCGATAGGTCCTTCAAATGGAGCTCCTGACAACATCAAGGCACAAGAAGCACCTAACATTGCTAATGTATCAGGTTGATTTTCTTGGTCATAACTAAACAATTGAGCTACGATTTGAATATCATTTCTATATCCTTTAGGGAATAAAGGTCTGATTGGTCTATCAATCAATCTTGAAACAAGGATAGCTTTATCACTTGCTTTTCCTTCTGAACGATTGTATCCGCCAGGAATACGACCAATTGAAGACATTCTTTCTTCATAATCAATCAACAATGGGAAGAAATCTATCCCAACACGTGGTTCTTTTGAAACTACGCAATGAACAAATAACATTGTATCACCGCATCTTACTGTAACAGAACCATTAGTTGATTGTGCATACTTTCCAGTTTCAATAGTTACGGTTTTACCACCGATTTCTAATTGAAAGCTTTTTGTTTCAGGTTTCATAAATTTACCTTTTCTTTCTGCGTTCTATCTAACGCCTTTAAGTTATACACTTCCATTTACAAAAACAATTATACTCCAAAAACAAAGAATTGAAACTCTTGTAAAAATTTGTTATAATTAGAATCATGATTAAGAATACAGATAACCTAAATAAATACAAAAATGAAAAATTTTTGAATTTCTACAAAAAGTACGAAAAAGAAATAACTCCTTATATTGGGAAATATGAAAAAACTAGAATCAAATATGCAATATTATTTACAATTCTAGCAATACTTTCTACGGTATTATTCGAGAGGTTTATTATTTTAGACTTCTCACTTGGAGCTATAATAAGTATGGGGCTATTCGACTTTTGTGTTATATGCATCATTTATGATAAAATAAATTCTAAATTGAAAAATAAAATCAAACAAACATTTATTCCAAAAATTATTCAAACCATAGGAGAAATTCACTGGAATACAGGTAATACAATTATCAGCGATACAATCCTTGAAAAAAGTAAACTATTTGGAGATTATAATATAAGATCAAACGATGATACTTTTGAAGGAAAATATAACGGAATAGAATTCAAAGTTTCAGAAACTAACTTATCTTATGAGTCAGGTTCTGGAGATAAGCGTACGGTTTCAACCGTATTTAATGGAATTATTATTTTAATTGACTCAAATAAAGAAACTAAAGCTCATACTATTATCGAAACTAAGGTAAAAGCTATCCAAAAAATAATCAAAAAAATAAGTCTTTCAGTATTGATTCTTTGGTTTTCAATACTTTCAATTGGGAATGGCATTCATACAAATAATATAACGGCATTAGTAGTTGGAATAGTCCTTCCACTTGTTATAATATTATTTATATTCCCTAAGAATCAAATGATGAGTATGAAACTTGAAGACTCTGATTTTAATAAAAAATATATTGTTACAACTGAGGACCAAATAGAGGGAAGATACTTAATTACAACAGGATTTATGGACAGATTTAAAAACCTACAAACAGCATTTGGAACAAAAAATATAAAATGTGCATTTTTTGATAACAAAGTTATGTTTGCCCTACATACCAATAAAGATTTTTTTGAATTATCAGAGGGATTATTTCACTCTTTGAAACACCCGAAACGGGTAAAATCTTTTTACGAAGAAACAACCGCAATTTACGATATAATTGATTATTTTAAACTAGACGAAAAAACAGGATTATAATAAATATGCTTAAGAACAAAACATCAAGACAAATAAAAAATGAGAGAATGTTAGACTTTTACAGATATTATGAAAAAGAAATCAGCCCTCTCATTGAAAAATACGAAGGAGAAAGAAAAATACGTGCTGTAATCTTTACAGTTATTGCGATATTTGCAACATGCTTTTTGGCAACCTATATTTATCATCTTTTATCTTTCCCTTTAATAGTGGTAGGGTTAGTCTTATATGCTATTGTTATGTTAATCTCATATAGTTTTATAACCAGAGGGTTACAAAACAAAATAAAAAAAGAAGTATTACAAAAATTGATTTGTTCTCTTGGAAATATAAACTGGATTCCAGAAAAAAACATCATTGATAACGAAATGCTAAGACAAAGTGAATTATTTAGCACTTACAACACAAGAATCAATGACGACACATTTGAAGGAGAATACAACGGGTTATCTTTTAAGATATCAGAAACCAACTTGAAGCAAGTTTCTGGTTCCGGGAGGAACAGGAGAGTTGATAGAGTATTTAAGGGGGTTATTATTCTAATTGATTCCAACAAAACAACAAATTCAAAAACAATTATTGCCACTAAAGGGGATCAAAATATTAGAAACAATGCTACTGGTACAATTGCTACAATATTCAGCTCTATTGTAATCATAGTTCTTGGATGTTTATTAGAAGACACATTTAAAATCGGAATTGGGATATTTTTGTTAATTGTCTTTAGCCTCCTTGCCCTTTGTCAAAAAATTGACAATGAAAAAGAAATGAGTAGTATGGAACTTGAAGACCCTGAGTTCAATAAAAAATATAATGCGTACTCTCAAGATCAAATTGAAGGACGATACTTAATTACAACGAGTTTTATGGAGAGATTTAAAAACCTTCATACAGCATTTGGAACAACAAAAGCTAAATGTGCTTTCGTTGGGGATAAAATAATGTTTGCCTTATCAACTCATAAAAACTTATTTGAACTATCTGAAGGGATTTTTTGTTCATTAAAAGACCCGAAACAAACAAAAGTTTTTTATGATGAAATTTCTGCAATATATGACATTATCGACTATTTCAAACTTGATACGAAAATAGGATTATAAATCCCTGCAATGCAATAGCAAAAAATTTGATTTAGAGGTTTTAGTTGTTTTTGAAATGAACATAGTTAACAACAATACTCAAATTAATTTTAGAGCTAAATTTAAAAATCCAGTACAAATTCTAAAAAAGGACATTTCAGATCATTACGTTCCTCATAATGCTGCATTTGTTGAACTCGAACCAGATAATGCAAATGACATAAAAGCTCTTGCTAATATCAATAGATATTGGGCAGAAAGGGATCAATATGCTTGTAATATTTACACCACTGCAATAGAACTCAGAAGGAATAAAGATTTGAATATTTTTACTCGGATTTTTGCTGTAACCGAGCAAAATGACAATTTTGAAAAACTTAATGATGAAAAAATTCTAGGTCTGGCAGAAGTATCAACACGCAAACCTAAAGAATACTACATTTCATATATTCAAGTTGATCCAAGAAATGTATTTTCGATAAGTCCAGAATTTAAAAGAGTTGGAACAAGAATTCTAGATTCTGTGAAAGCATTTGCAAATAAGATTTTACTAAGTCCAAATTCTCATGATACGGCGAAATTTTATGAGGAAAATGGATTTAAACCTTCTAAGTTTAGTCGTTCTATTTATGAATGGATAAGAGAATAAAATTTCTATTTAAAATACTTTACACTCAGAATTTTTATGATATTCTTTTACATGTAAATGGGCTTATAGCTCAGTTGGTAGAGCAGTTGACTCTTAATCAATTGGTCGTGGGTTCGAGTCCCACTGAGCCCATTTTTATTTTTTATTTGAGAGTGTTTTTAGTTTAATTATAAATAAGAAGGGGTAGAAATGGTTTGTACACTAGATAAAAATAGAGTGAGTACAATTAGAAAGGCTTTAAAAGCTTTAGGTAAGAAGAATTTTGTATTTATTATGCACAATGGAAGTTTTCCTGCTGCAGAAGGTGAAAATACAGGATTTGGAACAATAAATTCTAATGGTGGGAAAAATTTCTTAAATTATGCTCAAGGCTTATTTGATGCTATTCAAATGGGTCCAGCAGGAAAGACTAAAAGTTCTGACTCTTCACCTTATACAGGTACAATCTTTTCTAATAACCCTCTTTTTATTGATTTAAAAGAGTTAACAACTGATAAATGGTTTAAAATTCTATCAGAAAAAATATTCAATGATATTGTAGAAAACAATCCTAATAAAGACAAAAATAGAACAAGTTATACTTATATAACTAAAAGACAAGATGAAGCTTTAACAGAAGCTTTTAATAACTTTGAAAAATTAAATAATAAAGAATTAAATAAAGAATTTGAAGCATATAAAAAAGAAAACGACTCTTGGTTGTCAAAAGACAGCTTATATGAAGCTCTTTCTATCAAAAATGGCACAGATTTCTGGCCAAACTGGAAAGATAAAACAGACAAAAATCTTTTCAATCCAAAGACTAAAGAAGAAGAAAAAGCATTCGCTAAAAGAATTGAAGAAACTTCAAAAACATATGCTAAAGAAATTGAAAAATACAAATTCATCCAATTTGTTCTTAATAAACAAAATTTAGAAACTAAAAAATTAGCAGATTCAAAAGGGATAAAAATGATTGCAGATAGACAAGTTGCATTCTCTGACCGTGATTGCTGGGCTTATCAATCATTATTCCTTGAAGGCTGGTGCTTAGGCTGTCCTCCAGATTATTTTTCAAAAGACGGTCAAGCATGGGGATTCCCAGTTATCAACCCAGAGAAACTATATAACGAAGATGGTTCTTTAGGCGAAGCAGGAATCCTAATGAAAAACCTATTCAAAAAAATGTTTAGAGAAAACCCTGGCGGTGTAAGAATTGACCACATTGTAGGTTTAATAGACCCATGGGTATATAAATCTGGTAAAAAGCCTATGCCAAGTCAAGGTGCAGGCAGATTGTATTCATCTCCTGAACATCCAGAACTTTCGAAATATGCAATTGCAAAATTAGAAGATTTAGACGAAACTCTAACTTCAGATAAAGAAAAAAGAGTAAAAACTTTAACAGAAGAACAAGTTAAGCTATACGGAAGACTAATCGAAAAAATTGTTATCGCAGCCGCTAAAGAAGAAGGTTTAACAAAAGATTCTATTGTATGCGAAGATTTAGGAACATTAACAAATCCAGTCGCAAAAGTAATGGAAGAATATGAATTACTTGGTATGAGATTAACTCAATTTACTGTTCCAACAGAAGAAGATGATCCATATAGATGTAAAAATATTACAGAAAAATGTTGGGCTATGATTGGAACACACGATAATAGACCAGTTAGCGTTTGGGCAAAATCTTTAATCAATACTCACGAAGGCTATTTGCATGTTAAAAACCTTGTAGATGATTTGTTCCAAGAAGCTAATAACAAAGACGAAATTATTGTTAGAATGACTAATGACGTAGAATTTCTTAAGGAAACAAAATTAGTAGAACTTTTTGCTTGCAAAGCTGAAAACATTCAAATATTCTTCACTGATTTCTTCAATATGACTGAAACTTACAATGTACCAGGAACTTCTGGAGATAAAAACTGGAGTCTTAGACTTCCTAACAATTTTGAAGAAATGCAAACAATTAATTTGCCACTAATTCTTAAAAAGGCTATAATTGCAAGAGGAAGCGAATTTGCTAATGCAAACAAAGAATTAATTGAGGAACTAGATGAAATACAATAAAATTATCAAACCCTTTTTAGTTTTAGCAGTGTTACTTTGTACTACTTTAACGAGTAATGCGACAATTGCAACGGATGCAAAACTTCAATATAACAAAGGAATTGATTATTATCAACTTGGGCAATTTGAAGAATCTGCACAATGTTTCAAAAATGCGATTGAGCTTGACCCAAATTATATTGATGCATACTACAATTTAGGTTCTATCCTTGAGTATTTAAAACAAGATGAAGCGGCACTTGCAGTATTCAAACAGATTATTTTAAGAAAACCTGATGATTACGAATCAGTTTATAAAGCTGCACAATTAAGTAAAAAACTTGGGGAACCAGAAAAAGCAAAGATGTATTTAACTCTGATTCCAACAGATACACTTATCGGACAAAAAGCAAAACAATTAGCTGATTCAATTGGAACAGACCTTCCAACAGCAAAAGCAGAACAAACGGCCCCAGAAACATATCAAGATGCAGCACCTGCAAACGACAGCAACGGTGTTTATGAAGACATTATAAGCCCAACTGGTGTAATTGCTGATAAAAATGGGAACCTATACGTTGCTGGCTTTTCCGATAATACAATTTATAAAATTGGGCCAGATAACAAAAAACTTATTTATCTAAAAAGCCAAAAAATTGACGGCCCAATAGGTTTAGCTAACGATAATGCTGGAAATATCTACATTGCAAATTACAACAAAGACAATGTACTTAAAGTTGATAGTAATGGTGCAATAACAGAGCTTATTTCTAACATCCCAAAACCTTATTGTATGTATATTACTGGGGATTTACTATTCGTTTCATCTCAAGGTAGCAATTCAGTAATTCGTTATAAATTGAATAAATAAAGGTATTATTATTTTATAAAAAAGAACAATACCTCAAATTCTTAATAATAAGTTGATATAAATAAACAACAAATCTCTTTAACATTTAGTTAAGGAGATTTTGTTATGCAAGAAAAAAGGTTACTCTATAAAAAAATGCAAATAGAGGAACTTGTTGTCCTATCACAGCAGGAGGATTTTAAAGCACTTGAAACCTTACTGAAAAGAATACAGCATGACATTTTTGCGACATTGGCATATATGTCACAAAACAACAATAACATTCACGACTTAACTCAAGAAGTACTTCTTAAAGTTGCAAAAAATATCCATAATTTAAAAAGCCCCAGATGTTTCAACGGTTGGCTAAATCAAATTATCACAAATACGTACTATGATAATTTAAGAAAGAATAAAAAAAATCTTGACACTATCTCTCTTGACTATGAATGCGAACCATTAAATTTAACTGTAAAAATCGAAATTCCAGACAAAAAGAGTAAGCCATTTGACAAATGTATAACCTCTGAATGCGAAAGGGTTATAAAATCGGCAATTAGAGAATTACCAGAAGCTTTTCGAATTGCAATAATTTTAAGGGAGTTTCAAGGACTAAGCTATGAAGAAATAGCAAAAACAACTCACTCAAACATAGGAACAGTCAAATCTCGAATCGCAAGAGGACGAATTAAACTCCAAGAAGCATTAAAAAATTATATCTAAACTAAGGAGAAATACAATGAATAAAGAATTAACCTGCAACCAAGTTTCTGCACTAATAAATTTTTACCTCAATGGGCGACTTAATCCGAGATTAAAACAAGACTTTGATAACCATTTGACAAAATGTATAACTTGTAGAAAAAAAGTTGAAGAGTTAAAAAAAATAATGAGTAAATTTAACCATACAGAAAACGAAGAACCCAAAGAAGAATTGCAAACAAAATTTATACATAATTTATCTGCTTATGTCGATAATGAACTAAATTCCAACGAAAATATTAAAATTAAAAAAATGACAATCTCAAATCCTAATGCAAGAAAAGAGCTTGAATCAATATATAAATACCAGAAATTACTTCATTCGGCATATCAAAAAACAAAAAATGATTCTAAGTTTGACTATTCAAAAACCATCGTGTCTAAAATTCAAGAACCGCTAGATTACACAACTAACTATTTCTTGAAGCTTTCCATTGGATTTGTGGCACTCATTATGGCAATAATTGGAGGGTTTGTTTATTTATACCTTTAAATTTCCAGAATAAGGCTTATTCATTGAAGAAGCTTGAAAAGTTTGCATTGTCGGAGCTTTAAAATATGCCGTTTTTGAATTTGGAGCTTTTATATTTGCAGGAGAGCCATCTGATTTTGAATTTATTTTAGCAATACCTTTTTTCTGCCTACTTGCAGCAATTTCATTACGAATAACAGGGGTAAGCAAGTTACAAGAAATAACAGAACCTAATGTAGTTCCTAAAATATCAATACCAGAATAGAATTTACCATATTCTTTTAATAATTCAGTTGGTAAATGCCCATGTTTTGCGACATCAAAACCATTTTTCCCAATTTTTTCTGCAACAGAACTATTTTTCAATACGGTACTAATTGTTTTGGGCAATAATTTACCAGTTGATACCAACTTGTTAGCGATAGCTTTAAAAGTTCTTGTAACTGCATAGAAAGAAACGATATTAACGGCAGCATCCGCCAATTCCTGAGGAACCATATACATTTTTTGTTCTTTTGGAATTTTTTCGTTAATTAGGATTGCAGTCACTTGAGCAGCAGAAGACAAAATCCAACCAATTACGCCTGTATGAACAAGCATTTTACCAACATCTTCGCCATAACGACTTGCAACATAATCCCAAGTTTTTTGCATCCAAGCAGGCTTAATCATGCTTTACCTCCTTGGTTTCAGTTGCCATTTTTGCAGGCTGAGAATTTTGAGGTTTTGAAGCATTGTTGTGAATTTTATCAACAAATTTGTTAGTTAAAAATTTAGTTAATGGAGCATCAATCAAAAAGTTTGTAAACATCATCACAACAGTTGCCAAAATTGTACCCATCGCATTTTTATATTCATTCAAGTTTTTACAAATTCCCTCACTAGGAGTGAATAAATTCCTCAAAGACTTGAATTTCATATTAGGGCTTATTTCATGAGGAAGCTTAGTGAAAGCATTAACAGAGTGAATGCAAGCAGAACGGATAAGAACACCAGTCAAAGTTCCAGCAATAATTTTTGCAACAGTTCTAGCAGCAGAAACTTTTCTTGTATCTTCATCAACTTTTCTATTATGCAAATCAATAAAAGGTTGACTCATTAAGGCAGTTGCACCCAAAATAAATCTATTTTCAGGTGATGAAATATGTTTTCCAACCCAAGCAACAGCTTTGTTAGCACGCTCGCCACTAATCGTCATTTGTGGGGCTTTACTAACAACATATGAAACTATTCTACCTGGAATTCTACTAATATTCACAATTTTACCTACCCAAATCAATAAAGATTATAAAGCATCAGAATTGCCCTTTTTTGCTAGTATATTCATAAAAATTTACAAATAATTGAGGCACAATTCACATTGTACCTCAAAAAATAAAAAATCGTTAAATTGTTACAAATGTATTACAAAATCGCACCTTTAGGAACTACGGTAACCCCTCCAGCAGAAACATGGAAACCACGTTTTAAATCTTCTTCACGGTCAAAACCAATTTTGGTATGAGGAGGAATTACAACATTTTTATCAATAATCGCTTTTCTAATTTGAGAATAACGACCAACTTCAACTTGTTCCATCAAAATACTATCTGTCACGCTAGAATAGCTGTTAATTCTAACTTTTGGTGATAGAACACAATGTGATAATCCACCACCAGAAATAATACAACCCTCAGAAACCATTGAATTAGTAGCCATACCAACTCTATCACCCTCTTCCCATACAAATTTAGCTGGAGGGTAATTATAATTGAACGTTCTTAAAGGCCATTCCTTTGAATATAGGTTCAATTCTGGAGAATAAGCCAATAAATCCATATTAGCTTGCCAATAAGCATCAATACTTCCAACATCTCTCCAATAACCTTGTTCCGCTGGTGCCATTCCTGGGAATGAATTTGAAGAAAAATTATAGACGTAAATATTTTTACCTTCACTTAACATCATAGGAATAACATCTTTTCCAAAGTCATGATGAGAAGATTCAATATTTGCATCTTTGTTTAAAGAATCTAACAAAATTTCTTTATCAAAAATATAATTTCCCATAGACGCTAAACACAATTCTGGATGACCAGGAATAGATTTTGGTTTAGTCTGAGGTTTTTCAACAAAATTAACTAATCTCCAATCATCATCAACTTCCATGATTCCAAATTCTGAAGCTTCTTCAATAGGAATAGGAATAGCGGAAATTGATAAGTCTGCTTTTTTTTCTTTGTGAAAATCAAGCATTTGAGAAACTTTCATTTTATAAATATGGTCTCCACCAAAAATACACACATAACGAGGATCTTCATCAGTTATGTGAAAAATATTTTGATATATCGCATCCGCAGTACCACGATACCAATCGTTACCAGTCCTCATCTGAGCAGGACACAAATCTACATATTGATTCAAAAATGGAGATAAAGCCCATCCTCGAGTAATATGCTTGTTCAACGAATCTGACTTGTACTGAGTCAAAACTTTAATTTTGTAAAAACCAGAGTTAATAAAATTATTCAAAACAAAATCAATAATTCTATAACGTCCGCCAAACGGTACAGCAGGTTTTGCTCTATCTTTTGTTAAAGGATATAATCTTTTACCCTCTCCTCCTGCTAAAATCATTACTAATGCATCATCAATTGACATATAAAACCTCTTCTACTATATAAAAATTATATAATAAACTTTCTAAAAGGTCATTAATACTAAATGACTATCTTTTGTCAAAATAAGCAAAAAAAAACGACTTTTTTATGAGTCGTTGGGAAATAAATAGGAAAAAGGAAAGGAAATTTATTTAAATCTTTTTAGTATCTTTTATTTTCACAATACTTAGTATCATTAAGATTTACGCATTGAATGTTTTGAAAGTTGATTCAACGTTTTTAGAAATAACTTTTTTTACTGCTTCCATTTCTGTTGAAATAGCATTTTCTTCAGTATCAAGTTGTTTCAATCTCAATTCAAGGTCTTTATCTTGTTGTTGGATAATCTCAATTTTAGAATTGATTGCTTGAACTTCTTGTTCATATAATGATTTATCATAATGATATTTGTTCATTGCATCATTGTATGCAGCATCATCACTTGCAGTAGAAGCATCTAGAGAATATTCATAACCTAGAGGGTTTCCGTCATCATCAGTTTGAATATTACCTTCGCTATCTGTTTGGTAAATATAAATACTTTTGTATCTACCAGTACTATCTTGTTCTACTCTTGCTTTTTGGTTTCTAACCTCAACAGATTCAGTTGATTGACCATAAGTGTATGATTTGATTGAAGATAAAGAAGAACCAGTTTTTTCTGAATAGTCAGCATTTTCAACTTGTTGAGCTGAATAAAATACAGGAGAATAGCCTTTAGTAGTTGAATTATATTGATATTTTACAAACCATTCTTTATCTTTGTATTTATCTTGCAACATTGCCAAATATTGATTTTCAACAACCAAAGCATCTGCTCTATCTGAATCAGATAATGTTTTTAAATATGGGTCATCTGTAACATCTTGACCTAATGTTCTCAATTTAGAAGCTCCAACATAATATGTTTTTGAACCATCATCAGCAATTTGTCTTGTAACCATTACTGAACCGTTTGATACAACTGATTCTTCTAATGTTTCACGAGTATAGTTCAAAATGTAAGAACCATCTTTTGTTGCAATCAATGAATTGATAGTATTAGTTTCTGAACCATCTGTAAAAGTATATGAAATTTTTGTATAATCTGAACTTGAAGGTGGAGTAGGAACATCCATATTTGTCAAACGGCTATAATAGCTTGAAGACTCATTAGACAATGTTGTTCTTTGTTGGTTTATTTGTTGTCCTTCATATTCAACATTTGTTTTTCGAGCTGTAAGGCTTAAAAATCTAGCCTGTGAAGCACTCATACCCATGATGGATTTCCTTTCATTAAATTTCCTTACTCAATATATCGGAATCCATGTGGGAAAACTTTAATTATTGAAGCCGTTATGTAACAAATTGTTACAAAATTTCTTTTAGTTCCTTTATTACAACATCCAATGCTCCTTGTTGGTCATTAAATACCGTAGAGCAATCTTCACAAGCTTGTTTATAAAACTCATTATCTGAAAGCAATTTGTCCATATAATCAGATAGTTCTAATGGAGTTTTCACAATTTTTCCTGCTTTAGAACGAGAAAGTAACCAATAAATATCTCTAAAATTATGAATAGATGGCCCAGTTATTGTTGGTTTTGAATATACTGTGGCTTCAAGAGGATTATGTCCCCCAGTTTTGTTAAAACTTCCACCAATAAATGCAAAATGACAAATTGCGTACATTTTACTTAATTCACCCATTGTATCAAGGACAATAACATCTTTATCTTTAAATGTATCCCCCTTTGACCTAAATCCATAGTTCAAGCCAAGAGTATCCAGAATTTGAATAATTTGAGGAAGTCTTGTTGTATGTCTAGGAACAAGTAAAAGTTTTATATCGGAATACTTCTGCAATTTGTTTTTAAAAATATCTAAAACAATCTCATCTTCACCCTTATGAGTACTACCCGCAATTATTACTCTATAACCATCTTGTCCAATATCAATTTTTTCATCAACTTTTTTGATATCAAATTTCAAGTTTTTCATAACTGAAGTACGTTCGATTGGAGCTCCAATTGATACTAATTTATTCATATCAATCTCACTCTGAGTAAGAATTTTTGTATATTTATTCAAAACATGTTTGAAAAAATACCCTAAGAACTTATACAACTTGTATGTAGAATCGGACATCCTTCCATTGATGCAATACAACTTTATCCCCTTTGAATTGCAAGCAAAAGAAAACACTGGCCATAACTCAGTTTCCGCAATTAATACAACGGTTGGTTTTATCTTCATCAAAAAAGAATCCACACAATATGGAATATCAAAAGGGAAATATGTAATAAAATCGGCAATTTTATCATATTTTTTATGAGCAATCTCTTGTCCTGTTTTTGTTCCAGTCGTTACGACAATTTTATATTCTGGAAAAACCTCTTTTGTTTTCTTTATTAAATTTTCTAACGCAATCACTTCACCAACAGAAACGCCGTGATACATTATAACTTTATCACCGAGATTAGGATTTTTAAAAAAGCCCAGTTTCTCTTTCCAGCCATATAAGAATTTACCATTAAAAACTCTTACAACATAATAAAATGGTAACAGAATAATAAATACAATTGTTGATAAAAGTCCATACAAAAACAATTCGCTGAACATAGACACAATAATCAATACCAACAAAATTAAAATAATAGAATACGTAATCATAATACCTAAATTATACAACAAATACGGTTACATGTTGACAATATACATAAAAATTTATAAAATTTGATTATGGCAATAGCGTATTTAAGTTTAGGATCAAATAAAGGTGACCGAATCGGCTACGTACAACAAGCAGCAAGCTTGTTGGGAGCAGACGAGGGTATTACTATTGTTAGATCTTCTTCTTTTTACGAAACAGAACCTTGGGGGATGGATACCAAAACTTGGTTCGTAAATGCCGTGGTTGAAGTTAAAACAAAATATACTCCACAAGAACTATTAAAAGCTTGTCAAAGAATTGAAACACAATTAGGAAGAGATAGAAAAGATTCTAACACTTATGAAGATAGAACAATTGATATTGATATTTTGTTCTACAATAAAGACATTATTGAAGAAGATAATTTGACAATTCCTCATAAATTTTTACATTTGAGGGCATTTATCCTTGTTCCAATGATGGAATTAAATGCGGATTTTGTTCATCCTGTATTGCACAAAACTATTGAAGAAATGCACAATGACCTAGAGAACCCGGAAATGGTATTTTTGTATGGCACAAGAGTTGACTTTTAATAGATCTGTCGCAATTATTGGAGCTGGACCAGCAGGGTGTATTTGTGCGAAATTTCTTATTGATAGCGGAATTATCCCAACCATTTTTGATAAAGGAAAATATTTGAGAACAATTCTCCCAACAGGAGGAGGAAGGTGTAATCTTGCACACTCAGAATTTGATTTTAAAGAGCTTGCAAAAAATTACCCAAGAGGTGAAAAATTTTTATATTCTGCCTTTTCAAAATTTGGAACTCAAGACACACTCGATTTTTTTAATTCAATCGGAATTGACACTTATACTCAAGAGGATAATCGAATTTTCCCAACTTCAAACTCTGCAAAAGAAGTTCGAGAAAAGTTATTAAAAGTTATACAAAAATCTGATTTTATAAAAGAAGAAGTTGAACAAATCGAAAAACTCCAAAACTGCTACAAAATAACAACAAACAAAAGCAAATATGCCTTTGATATAGTTGTTCTTGCAATCGGAGGACACTCAGATTTTAAAATACTTACACCTCTAGACATCAAAATTGAACCCACAGTGCAAGCTCTTGTTGGTCTTGTAACAAAAGAAGATTTTTCAGATATTTCAGGAGTTTCAATAAAAAATGTAAAAGTAAATGGGAAAGATTTCAAAAACCTCGGGATTGGCGATATAATTTTCACCCACAAAGGAATTTCTGGGCCGTTGATTTATAAAATTTCATCCATTTATGCAAGGAAAGAAAAACCTTATAAAATAAACCTACAAATCCTTGAAAATTTAAACTTGCAAGAGTTACTAGATAAAAATCCACATAAGGAGATCAAAAATCTTCTTGGGCAATTTGTGCCAAAATCTTTTGCTAATTGGCTATTAAATAACCTTAATATTCAAGAAGATACTCCTTGCCACAAAACAAATGGAAAAATGCGAGATAGCATATTAAACAAATTGACCAATTTTGAAATTACTATAACAGGCAATGTTCCAGATGGAGAAGTTGTAACTTGTGGAGGGATAAACTTAAAAGAAATAAATCAAACCTCAATGGAATCTCGAAAGAATGAAGGGTTATATTTCTGTGGAGAAGTTATGGATGTTGACGGATTTTGCGGAGGTTTTAATCTCCAAAATTGCTGGTCAACAGGTTTTGTCGCAGCAAAAAGCATCATCAACTCTATCAAGTAAGTATCTTTCTTTTTAATTGTTAAAACTTGTAATTATTTACCCCCGTACTATAATTGTAATTGTAAGTAGTTAGAGGGATCCACCTCGAGGGTAAATTTGATATATAAGGGTTTTTATATATAAATTCAATTTACCCCTAAAAGGATAGAAAGAAGAAAATGGAAAAGAACAACGAAACTTTGTCTATTTTAAGACACTCAACATCACACATCATGGCACAAGCCGTTCAGAGCCTGTTCCCATCTGCAAAGTTAGCAATAGGACCAGCAACAGCTGATGGTTTTTACTACGACTTTGATTTAACCGATGGTCATGCTTTCACTCATGAAGATTTAGCAAAAATCGAAGAAAAAATGAAAGAAATCATCAAACAAAATCTTACTTTTGAAAAATATGTGATTCCTGATGTTGAAAAACAAATTGAAGAATTCAAAAAAGAAGGTGAAATTTACAAAGCAGAACTTCTTGAAGAACACAAAAACGACAACCCAACTTTGTACATTACAAAAGACAAAGATGGAAATGCTTTATTCAATGACCTATGTGCTGGCCCTCACCTTCCAAACACGTCATATATTAAAACAAATGCATTCAAATTATTAAAAGTTGCAGGAGCATACTGGAGAGGCAACGAAAATAACAAAATGCTTCAAAGAATTTATGCAACAGCATACTGGAATAAAGAAGATTTACAAAGCTATTTAACATTCTTGGAAGAAGCTGAAAAACGTGACCACAGAAAATTAGGAACAAAACTAGACCTATTCTCAACAAGAGAAGAATTAGGTGGTGGACTTGTTTTGTGGCATCCAAACTTAGCTGTTGTTAGAGAAGAAATCGAAAATTACTGGAGAGAAGAACACAGAAAACGTGGTTACGTAATCGTAAACACTCCACACATTGCAAAATCTAAATTGTGGGAAATTTCTGGTCACGCAGACCATTACAGAGAAAACATGTTCTTTATTCAAAAAGATGAAGATTCAGATGAACAATTTATCTTAAAGCCAATGAACTGTCCATTCCACATCTTGATTTATCAAGCAAACAGATATTCATACCGTTCATTACCTCTAAGAATGGCAGAACTTGGTACTGTTTATCGTAAAGAAAAATCAGGTGCGTTGTCTGGTTTGACTCGTGTTCAAGGATTCACTCAAGATGATGCTCACATCTTCTGTACTCCAGAACAATTAGTTGATGAAATCAACAGAATCATTGATTTTGTTGCAGACACTCTTGCAATTTTCAATATGAAATTTGAAGTTGAATTATCAACAAGACCAGAAAGTTTCATCGGAGAAATCGAAAACTGGGACAAAGCTGAAGCTGGTCTAAAAGAAGCTATGGATAGACGTGGAATGAAATATGACATCAATGAAGGTGATGGTGCATTCTACGGACCAAAAATCGACTTCAAAATCAAAGATGCTATCGGTAGAACTTGGCAATGTGCTACAATTCAATTAGATTTCAACTTGCCAGCTAGATTTGATATCAAATATCAAGACAAAGATGGACAATTGAAAACTCCATTGATGTTGCACAGAGTAATCTTTGGTTCTATGGAAAGATTCCACGGAATCTTGATTGAACACTACGCAGGAGCATTCCCAACTTGGTTAGCTCCAACTCAAGTAAACATTGTTCCAATCTCTAATGAAAAACATATTGATTTTGCTGAAGAAGTTTACAGAAAAATGCGTGATGCTGGTATCAGAGTAAACCTTGATGATAGATCTGAAAGCATGAACTACAAAATTAGAGAATCCCTTCAAGATAAGAAGATTCCTTATGTTTGTGTAATCGGTGACAAAGAAATTGAAGCTAACTCAGTAGCTGTTAGAGCTAGAGCAATTGGTCAAGTCGGCACATTCAAAGTTGATGAATTCATTGATATTATCAAAGCTGAAATCAAATCAAGAGCAAATGAATCTTTTGCTAAAGGATTAAAAGAAAATAAATAATTGAAATTTACATTTCATAGATTAAAAGCTCCAAGGGAAAAGTCTCTTGGAGCTTTTAATTATTATCTTTTTTCAAGAATAAATTTAACGTTTTATGGTCCAAAAATCTTTGTGGAACAATACTAAAAATGGAATTATTTCCAAACGACCAACCAACATATTAAATATAAAAATAATTTTTGAAAACGAATGAAGAGAAGAATAATTTCCCATAGGTCCAATTACGTTCCCCAACCCTGGGCCGATGTCACCAATTGATGTAATTGCAGACGTTAGACCAATCTCTAAATTCTGCTCTGTAACAGTTAAGAATGTAGCTGATATAGCCCACAATCCAAAGAATGCAAAAATAAAAAAGATTGTTTGTCTTACAACATCCGTAGATACAACTTTTCCATCAATTTTTACAGGAACAACAGCGTTAGGGTGAAGAATTTTGTATATTTCATTCTTTATAAATTTAAAAATAAGAATCCATCTTGTTAATTTCAAACCACCACCGGCTGATCCTGAACAAGATGAAATAAACAAACAGAAGAATAATATTACATGGGCATCAAAATTCCACAACTGAAAATCTTCACTCGCACTACCAGTAGAAGAAGAAATAGATAACATCTGATAAAAACCAGCAGTAAGAGAATGGATTAGCGAATAATGATGTTCAAAATACAAAATTCCAGATAATGCCAAAGAAACAAACAAAACTATTGTTGCATAAGTTCTAAATTCTTCACTTTTCCAAAATAAGGATAAGCGTCGTTTAGTCAATACTCTTGATTGCAAAGTATAACTAGTACCCGCAATAAACATAAAAATTATAATAATCCAATTGATTACATTAGAATTATACCCTCCTATACTTTGAGGGTGAGGAGAAAAGCCACCAGCAGACATTGTGGACATTGAGTTACAAATTGAATCGTAAACAGGCATGCCTGCAAGCCATAAACAAATTGTACAAATAACAGTTAAACCCGCATAAACAATCCACAAAGCAGAAGCGGTATTTTTAATTCTTGGAGTAAATTTATCCTCAGTTGGCCCTGGAGTTTCAGCAAAAAACATTTGACGCCCTGCAACAGCAAATTGAGGTAAAATTGCAACAAATAATACAATAATTCCCATACCACCTAGCCATTGAGTAAATGAACGCCAAAACATAATTGTTCTCGGGTAATCAAAATTTTCAAGAATTGTCGCACCAGTTGTTGTGATACCAGATACGGATTCAAACAAGGAATCAACAGGACTTAAACCGTAAAACAAATACGGAATTGCACACACAACCCCGAAAGCGAGCCAACTCAAAGAAACAGTCATCAACGCTTCAGAACGTTTGATATCATTTAAAGCATCACTGCCCCGATTAAACGAGCGACAAAGAATATCTCCTACAAAAAGAGAAAAAATACCCGCAGTGAAAAAAGGTAAAATTGACCCCCATTCACAATAATATATCGCAACAGCAATAGGGATAAAGGTCACCAAACCAATATCCATTAACATTAAACCTACTGAATTTGAAATATAGTTTAATCTCATAACTTCCTACGCTACCTTAAAATAAGATTTAATCTGTTGTGCAGTATCTGCCTTTGTAAAGATAATCAAAATATCATGTTCCCTAAGTTGGGTATCACCTTTTGGAATAATAACCTGATTTCTACGTTGAACAACTCCAATAATGGCAGGAGCAGGGAATCGTAAATCCATAATCTTTTTGCCATTAAACTCATCTTTAACAAGGATTTCCAAAACCTCAGCTTGACCTTGTTCAACAGTTGCCAAAATATCAACATCATTTTCATCCAAGTCATTTCTAACTTCATTTATAGCAGATGTTTTTGGAGATACAGCAATATCTATACCTACTTTTTCAAACAACGGGACATTCAAAACTTTTGAAACTCTTGAGATAACTCTTTTAACCCCCAATTGTTTTACCAAAAGAGAGCATAGAAGATTCTTTTCATCATTATTTGTTACAGAAATTACAACATCACTAGAGCCAATCTCTTCTTCATCAAGAATTTTTAAATTCGTTCCATCCCCATTAATAACCAAGGTTTTATGAAGTTCTTGAGCGAGAAATTCACATCTGTCATAGTCTTTTTCTATAATCTTAGTTTTAATCTTCATGTCCTCAAGACTTTTCGCAAGCATATATCCAACATTTCCCCCTCCAATAACAGCAACAGATTTAACCTGTTCTTTTTCGTGAAAAAATGTACCTGCTAAAATATCTAAAGAGTGGGATGTTCCCATAAAAATAAGCTTGTCGTTTTCGTTAATCTCAGTTAAACCATTCGGAATAAATAACAAGTCATCCCTTTTTATCCCAACAATAATGGTATCACGAGTAAAACCGCAATCTTTTACCATTTTACCAACAATAGAAGCCCCTGGACGAACTTTATATTCCAAAAGTCTTGCTCTACCATCAGCAAAATTTTCAACATCAAGTGCATGTGCAACAGTTACAATTCTAAATAATTCTTGAGTCAAAAGGGCTTCTGGCCAGATTACATAATCAATAAAGAAATCACCCAAATAATCATTTGATTTGTCCAGTTCCATAGTATTTTGGTACTCAGCCTTTGAAACGAAACAAATAGTACGAATGCCACTAACCTTTTTCGCTGAAAGACAAGCAACTATATTTGCTTCATCTAACGGAGTACAAGCAATAAATACATCCGAATTTATAATATCAGCGGACTTTAAAACATTAATATCAGTCGCATTTCCTTGTACAAAGCTAATATCAAGCTTATCAAATTCTTCGGTACGATTTTCCTCTTTATCAATAACCGTAATGTCATGATCTTCAAAAAATTCCGTCGCAAGCAAACATCCAACTTCTGTTGCACCATAAATTACAATTTTCATAGCTACTACCCTAACACTCCCAATGCGTTAAACAAAAATAATGCGCCATACACAACAGCATTTCGCAAAAAGATGAGAACAAATGTTGCTACAATTGGGGATAAATCGAAAGGTCCTAATGGCGGAATAAATTTTCTGAATAAATCTAAATACAAATCAACAGATGATGCTAAAGCCTTTAGTATCGGATTATTCCAATTCAAACCTGGGAACCAAGTCAAAAAGCATCTAATAAATATCATCATTAAATATATGTAAAAGCAATTTGCTATTGCGACAACAATTTTAATCGCCATCTTTTTTATCCTCTTTATTTTGTTGTTCTTTCATCTTTTCAAAAAATTCTTCAGGTGACATTACGAGAATTTTTGGCTCATTTTTAGCAAAGTATTTTGCATAAATTTTATCCAAACCGAGTAATACCAAACCACATAATAGCATTATTACAGCAGGCGAAATTGATAACCCAAGAATTGGCGGGATTAAATAAAAGCCTGAGGATTTGAATATAAAATTAAATAGCGGGTAATCTGGATTTATATTAGGCACCCACGACAACATACATGCACCGAGTACATAATACATATACAACATTACAAGCCTATACAAAAACTTTATAAAATTTGCCATTTTATCCTCTTAGATGTCCATTTTTGTTGAATTAGCACATTCACAATTTGCATCTGCTGGAATATTTTCAATCATTGTAAATAGTAATGATTTCAAATTCGCAACATTATTATTGAATACCTCCATTACCGCTTCGTGAGAAACAGGAGGAACATCTCCAACTAAACCAGCATCATAATCAGTAATCAATGAAATATTTAATGGGCACATATTCAATTCTTTAACCAAATAAGCTTCAGGGAATGCTGTCATATTGATAACTTCCCATCCTTGGCGAGTAAAGAACGCAGATTCTGATTTTGTAGAGAATCTTGGGCCATTGATTACAACAACAGTTCCGTGATCATGAATTGTAATACCTAAATCTTTACCTGTTTTTATTGCTAATTCTCTTAACTCTGGGCAATAAGGATCTGCTGGAGATGGGTGTTGAACAACAGGTCCTTCATAGAATGTTGTTTTTCTTCCATCTGTCCAATCAACAAATTGATCACAAATTACAAAATCTCCTGGTTTAACTTCTTTTTGTAAACTACCAGCAGCACAAGGAGAAATTACTCTTTTACATCCTAAATGCTTCATAGCCCAAACGTTAGCTCTAAAGTTTACTAAATGAGGCGGAATTGAATGGTTTCTTCCATGACGAGGCATAAATGCAACAGTATGATTACCTATTTTCCCTAAAAATACGCTATCACTTGTTTCGCCATATGGAGTTTCAACTTTCACTTCTTCTATATCTTTTAGAAAGCTATAAAAGCCTGAACCACCAAATACACCTATATCCGCTTTATTTAAAATTTCCATATACACCTTTCCCTTACAAATTACTTTTATTACATAATATAGAAATATTATAATATAAATAATATTTTTTCAAACAAGAAAGAAAACTTCACATAGACCTAGCCAATATAGATAAGAAAAATTTCGCCTATTAGAGAATATAAAAATCAAAGAGATTTGCGTTTAATATAATTAATCTTTTTCATACTTCCAGCTATTCTTAATTCTAAGAGCCAATTACTGGCTCTTTTTCTTTAATAAAAATTTATGATTACTTGACTTAACAAAATAAAAAAAATATGATAAAATGCAAACGAAGTAGAATGAAGAGGGATACTTTATGAAAAACAAAATTATAGCAACAGCATTAGCAATGTTATTATCAGCTCAAATCACACTTGCTGCACCATTCAACGCAAACGCAAAAACAAAAAGAATTCCTGCGGGAACAAAACTATCATTGCAAATGCTTACACCAATAAATACAGGCTACAACTCAAAAGGTACAGGATTCACAGCAATGCTTATGACAGACCAAAAAGCATCTGATGATGTAATTTTACCAATGGGTTCAATTATTCGTGGAAACATCAAAGAAATTACTCCAGCAAAAAGAATGTCAAAAGGAGCAATTCTTTATCTAGATTTTGATCACGTTGTAACTCCAAACGGCAGACAAGTTCCATTATCACTTTCATTGATTGGAAGAGCCGATATGACAAATGATGGAGGAATTACCACAACTAAAGGTTATGCAGATGCGTGGAAACAAACTTGCAAAAAATCTGGTCAAATTACAACAAAATCTATCGAATGGGGTAAAGACGTAACTGATACAGGCTGGCAATATGTAATTGTTCCTGTTGCTGCTTTTGGCGGAGCTTTTGGAACAGCTGGGTACTTTATATATGATAGTATTGCAGATTTAATCAGAACAGGTAAACAAGTTCAAATCAATTCTAACGAAGTATTAAACGTTATTCTTGTTGAACCAATTGATGTTCCTGTAATCTAATAACAAACGTTAATTATGTCAAAACTTGATAAAATAGAAGAACTACAAGGATTAATAAAAGAAGATTCATCCAATTTCCAAGCAAGACGGGAACTAGCCGTCTTGCTTATGGATTGTGGGTTTAATGAAGAAGCTCTTCAACATTTACTTTATCTATCTAAAATGTTCAGTTTTGATGAGGGGATTTTTTACAACTTAGGGATTGTTTACGAAAAAATGAAACAGTTCTCTAAAGCTCGAGAAGCTTACGAAAAAGCCATAGACATTGAACCCGAGTCTATGGATGCAATATACAATTTAGGATTGGTTTATACAGAACTTAAAGAATACGATAAAGCTATCGATTGCTTTAAACAAGTAATTAAATCCGACAATATGGATTCCAATTCATATTTCAACCTTGGTCTCATTTATTTCAAACAAAAAGATTATCTAAATGCCATAGAATATTTTCAAAAAACAATCGACATAAACGACGAAGATATATATGCTCACTTTTACATAGGTAATATTTATAAAGAATTAGGAGATAAGGACTCTGCAAAGGAGCAATTTGAAAAAGTTATCAACCTTTCTCCAGATTACAGTTGGGCGTATTTTAATATTGCAGTAATAGATTATGAAGATGGAAAAATTGAAGAAGCTGAAGAGAATTTAAAGAAAACAATTGACCTTAACAAAATGGACGAAGAAGCCTATAAAATTCTCATAAAAATTCTACTCAAAAATGAAGAATATGAAGATGCAAACGAATACGCAAAAATGAGAATTGAATACTGTTCAGAAACAGGTGATGCAGATTATTTGTTAGCTCAAACCTACAAATCAATGGGACTAATAGATGACTACGAAAATACTCTTCAAAATGCAATCAGAAATTCACAAACTCTTTCTATTCCAATAGAAAAAATCAAAACAGAATTACACAATATCAAAAACGAACAGTCATAATATTTTTGTGCTAAAATTAACTCATAAAATATATTATGAGAGGAAAAAAATTATGAAAATGTCAAAATTATTTGTGCAAACAATGAGAGAATTTCCATCTGATGCAGAAGTTGTTTCTCACAAAATGCTTGCACGTGCAGGATATATCAAAAAACTTACATCTGGGGTTTATAATTATATGCCTTTAATGTGGAGAGTTTTGAAAAAAGTTGAAAATATTATCAGAGATGAAATGGACAAAGCTGGAGCTCAAGAGCTTTTAATGCCATTTGTTCAACCAAAAGAACTTTGGATTGAATCTGGAAGATGGGAAGCTTATGGAAAAGAGCTTATGAGATTAAAAGATAGACACAATAGAGAAATGTGTCTTGGACCAACACACGAAGAAATTATTACAGCTCTAGCTAGAGATGTTTTAAAATCATATAAACAGTTACCAACTAATTTGTATCAAATTCAATCAAAATTCAGAGATGAAGTTAGACCTCGTTTTGGACTTTTAAGAGGCAGAGAATTTATAATGAAAGATGCTTATAGCTTCGGAACTTCTCAAGAAGAACTTGAAAAAGAATACGAAAATATGGCACAAGCATACAGAAATATTTTCAATAGATGCGGACTTGATACCAAAATGGTTCAATCTGACTCTGGAGCAATTGGAGGAAGTGTTTCTCATGAATTCATGGTAATCACAGACACAGATGCAGGAGAAAATGATGTATTCTATTGCGAAGATTGTGATTATTCTGCTAATTCAAACCACGCAGTGTCAAAACTTCCAGCAACAACTGTTGACGGAAAAGAATATTTCTCAAAATGTGAAATCGTTGATACTCCAAACACCCTTACTATTGAGGATTTATCAGCATTCTTAAAAATTCCTTCAACTTTAATTTTAAAATCATTAGTTTACATTGTTGATAAAGAACCTGTTATCGCACTAATAAGGGCGGATAAAACAGTTGAAGAAACAAAATTAATGAACGCTGTTGGAGGAATGGATATAAGAATTGCAACATCAGCAGAAATTCAAGAATTAATGGATAAACAAGGATTTAATGCAGTTCCTGGGTTTATTGGCCCTAAAGGAATGAAAGATGTAACAATCATTGCAGATGAAACCGTTAAAGAAATGAAAAATTTTGTTGTTGGAATCAATAAAACAGATGCACACCAAGTTGGAGCAAATTTGAGCGACCTTGGAATAGACGAAATCAAATATGCCGACATTAGACTTGTTGAAGCTGGTGAACTTTGCCCAGAATGCGGGAAGCCGCTAAAAGTTACAAGAGGAATTGAAGTTGGAAATATCTTCCAATTAGGAACAAAGTACTCTAAACCAATGAATGCTACTTACTTAGACACTGATGGAAAAGCTAAACCATATATTATGGGATGCTATGGAATCGGGGTTACAAGAACAGCTGCCGCAGCAGTAGAAGCTCACCATGATGATTGGGGTATCAAATGGCCTTTAGCAATTGCTCCATATCATGTTGTTATTGTTCCTGTAAGTACTAAAGATGAACTTCAAATGTCAGTTGCAACAAAACTCTATGAAGAATTACTTAAAAACGGCGTTGAAGTCGTTCTTGATGATAGAGATGAAAGACCAGGGGTTAAATTCAAAGATGCAGATCTTATTGGCTTCCCATTCAGAATAACAGTTGGGAAAACAATCGCAGAAGGCAATGTAGAATTTGTAACTCGTGCAACAGGTGAAAAAGTTCCGATGAAACCAGAAGAAGCTGCAACAAAAGTTATTGAAGCGGTAAAAAATATCAAATAAAATTATAAATCTATACTCAAAAAGACCTAGCTAAAAGTTAGGTCTTTTTTAATTCATTTGATCATAAACTCTACGAACTTCTTTTATATCTTGCCACATCAACCATTTCGGAGAGCCTTTTGCCTTTGAATCGTTTCTTAAAAGATAAGATGGGTGGAATATAGGCATCATTTTAGAAAAATTAGGACCTTCAAACCACTTACCTCTAAGCTTTGTTATCCCTAATTTTGTGTCTAAAAAAGAATTTACCGCGACCCTACCACATAGCAAAATTATTCTCGGTTTCAGAATATTTACTTGCGCATCTAAATATTCCTTACAAGCCAATTTTTCTTCTGGCAATGGATCTCTATTTTCTGGAGGTCGGCATTTTAAGGTATTGCAAATATAAATATCTTTTTGACGAGAAAAGCCAACACAACCTAAAATTTGGTCTAACAATTGACCTGCTTTTCCAACAAAAGGTTCTCCTTTCATATCTTCATAATAACCAGGAGCTTCTCCTATCAACATTAATTTTGAATTTGGAATTCCCCCAGAAAAGACTGAATTCGTACGAGTTTTGCATAATGAGCATTTTTCACAATGCAAACACTTTAACCTTACGTCTTCTAATTGTTCTTCAAAATTATTAGTCAACTAATATAACCTTTCTTTATTCGGGCATTAAAACAGAAATCACAGAATTATTTAATGACAAATATTTTTTTATTGAATTTTCTAAATCATCAACAGTAATGCTATCCAAATAAGCCAAATAATCTTCAATTAGCTTCAAGTCATCACAAACTGTCACATAATAACCAATGGTTTCTCCAATTTCTGAAACAGTTTCAGCAGCATAAGCAAAACGAGATTTTGTCCTTTTCTTAGCTTTTGCAAGTTCTTCTTCAGTAATTCTATTTGTTAATAAATTTTCCAATTCTTGCTTAACTAACTCCAAAGCTTTTTCTTTATATTCTGGTTTAAAGTTTGCTTGAATAAAGAAATTATTACCCTCTTTAAATTGGTAATGTTCTGAACCAATCATATTAAAGATTTGTTCTGGAAGTTTTTCAATCAAGTTTTGCTGTAATCTTGAACTTGAACCATCTCCAAAAATAATACTAATTAAATCTAAACAGATAGAATCTTTAAGCTCTGCCGCTCTAGGACCAAGCCAACCAAACATCATATAACCAGTTTGAACATTTGATTTTGTTTCGATATATTTTGTTTCTGATACAGGAGCATCGATATTATTTACCCTATTTTCATTTTCAATACGATTAGGGAAATCAAATTTTTCACAAAGAGTATTCAACACTGAATCGTGATTAAAATCTCCAACAACAATAGTCGTAACATTTTTCGGAGTATAAAATTTTCTATAATAATTATCAATATCTTCTCTAGTCAAACGAGAAATAATTTCTGGAGTTCCAATAACATCACGTTTGTAAGGATGAGAAGAATACAAATTTTTATTACAGATGTTATAAACTTTAGTCCATGGTTGATCTTTACGCATTCTGATTTCTTCAATAACAACATGACGTTCTCTTTTATCCGTAACGGTATTGTCATTTATATCAAATGGAGCACCAAGTTCTTCTGCTGGGAATACAGGATCCATCATCATATCAGAATGTAAATCAATCGCTAGTTCAAAATCCTTATCATCAATACCTTTTGGTAGCGTTACATAAAAGAAAGTATAATCTTTCCAAGTAGCAGCATTAACAATTGCACCCTTGGATTCTAACATTCTATCAAATTCTCCAACTTTATGAGCATGAGTACCTTTAAACATTAAATGTTCAAGGAAATGAGAAATACCATTGTTATCGTCATCTTCATTTATTGAACCAGTTTTAACCCAAGATGAAACATTCACCATTTCACCTTCTTTATGAGCAAATATAATTTTATGCCCATTATCTCTTTCATAAATTTCAACTTCTTTAGTTAAAAACGGATATTTGACCAATGTCTTATTCATATAAAAAACTTCCTTTCCCACGGTAAATATATTATAGCATAACTAATCCCGATAGGTAAAGGTTAAGAATAAAAGGCTAATTTATAACCACATGGGTTATTTATTATTAAGACAATATTGAACTATATTTAGGTTAAGAATAGTTGCAACATTTTTAATATATTGTTGCAAAGAGAATGTGTGATTAGTACAATGGGAAAAGGATTTTAGCTTTAAAGAAATGAAAAGCTTACCGATTAAAAGTAGAGCAGATATTGAGAGGATTAAACAACGATACCGAGAGAATAACAACTATAGGGATTTGTTGGTTTTCTTATTATCTATAAATACTGGAGCAAAACTTGTTGAATTGTTAAAATTAACAGTTGCAGATATAAAAAAAGGTAAACCTTTCATTTCAAAAAATGCAAATTCTAGGAGTATTAATAAAGAAATCAAAAGTCTTATTGAAACACTCACGAACGGAAGAAAAGACAATGAACCACTATTTAAGACAATAAATGGAAAGTTTTTGGACCGAATTCAAGTTTACAGAAATTTCAAAGAAATTTGCATGGATTTAAACTTAGGAGAAAAATATTCCGCAACATCATGGAGAAAAACTTTTGGGTATCATTATTATAAACAATATGGGGATTTGACTTTTTTACAATGGAAATTTAACCAAGGAAGAGTAGAAGAAACGTTAAAATATATAGACGTAAATATAGATTTGAGTTCAAGATTTCATTCCGAGTTTAATCTATAAGGAGAAGGTCAATTGCCAAAAGTATCAATAATAGTTCCCGTTTATAATGTGGGTAAATATCTTTCAAAATGCTTGGATAGCTTAATAAACCAAACGTTAGAAGATATAGAAATTATCTGCATAAATGACGGTTCAACAGATAACTCTCTTGATATTCTAAAAAGTTATAGAACAAAAGATTCGAGAATTAAAATAATTGATAAACCAAACGAAGGACTCTCAATTACAAGAAACCTCGGAATTCATTCCGCAACAGGCAAATATATCGGGTTTATTGACAGTGATGACTGGATTGACTTAGATTTTTACGAAAAATTGTATTCTGCAATAACATCTAATGATGTTGATATTGCTTGTGCTACTATTATCCGAAAAAGAGAAAACAGTTCTAAATATAGAGTATTTTTCAAAGAAGAAAAAATATATGAAACTCTAGAAGATAAACTAAAAGCAATAAATTATCCCAAATGTTCCTACGTTTGGAACAAATTATATAAAGCGGATAAAATTAAAAACATCCCATTCAAAAAAGGAATCTATTTTGAAGACGTTTATTGGACTTTAGAAGTCCTAAAAAGAACCAACAAAATTATCACCGTACCAAACATAAATTATTTTTATAGAGTAAATTTAGACTCTATTGTAAAACGAGTTAAAGATCCCAAACGACAATTGGACTATTACAATTCGCAAAAGTACCTAGTTAAGTTCTACGAAGAAAATGGGATTAAACTAGATAAAAAGTACCAAAATATCACAAAAGAAATAAAATATTTGTGGAACATCCCAATTTTAAAAACCAAAGAACGAAAAACCACTCAAACATATTTTCTTTTTTCACTTCTTCCAATATGGAGAATAGACTATAGTAAAAAACATCTGATTGATATTAGATTTCTCGATAATCACTATTTTATCAACTTGTTTGGCTTAACAATTCGAATAAAATCAAAAAAGAAACCACATATCAACTATAGAAAACTTTCAGAATTTGGATTAAATAACGAAGAGCAACGAAATACTAAGATTACAGCATCTTTGACATCCTTTCCTGAACGGATTCCAACTCTTCACTACACAATAGAATCCTTGTTAACCCAATCTGTAAAACCAGATAGATTAATTTTGTGGCTCGCTGAAGAGCAATTTCCTAGAAAAGAAGAAGATTTACCGAGCAGTTTGACTAAATTAATACAGTACGGATTAGAAATCAAATGGTGCGAAGATTTAAAATCATACAAAAAACTTGTTCCAACAATTTTAGAATGCCCTAATGACATCATTATCACCTTTGATGATGACATTTATTATGACGGAAAAGTTATTGAAGATTTGTACAATGGCTACCTAAAAAATCCGAATGCAATTACGACAATCAGAGCGTTTAGAGTAAAATTTGATAAATCTAATAACCTTTCATTTTTCTCAAGCAATAAAATTATCTGGAACTGGCGGAAATACCAAAAGCCAAGCCTTTACAACACAATTATTGGTTGTGGAGGAGTTTTGTACCCCCCTAATAGTTTATACCAAGATATTCTTGACAAAAACAAATTTCAAAAAATTCTGCCAACACAAGATGATATATTTTTCTGGGGGATGGCTATATTAAATAAAACCCCAATTCAAATTGTTAACGGATATTCTAAAACACTAAAAGTAATTGAAAACACTCAAAATTCTGGACTATGCAAAATCAATATCAAAAAAGGTAAAGGCTTATCTGGCAATCAATCACTTGAGCAGCTTTTAAAAGCCTATCCAGAAGTTATAAACATCTTGAAAGGGGAAAAAGAATGAAAATATTTTCACCTTTAAGACAACTATTGAATGGGCTAAAAAAACTCTGCCTAGAAATATTTATTCCAAATCGCCGAATTAGAAGAATTATGAAAGGGGATATGGCAAAGAGTTATCTAAAAAAATACGTCAAATCTGCAATCAAAGAAGTTTGCCAAGTAGAATATAAAAAAGAAGAAATAAAAGATTACACAATCTGGCAATTTTGGAATAGCGGAATTGAAAACGCACCAGAACTTGTTAAACGTTGCGTTGAAAGTATTGATAAATTTGAACCAAATAAAAAGCACATTGTTTTGAGCCTTGAAACAATTAAAGATTATGTTGAAATTCCTCAAAAATACTATGATTTACTAAAAGCTGGCAAAATGGGAATGGCACATTTTTCTGACATTTTAAGGACATATTTGCTTTTAGAATACGGAGGTTGCTGGATAGATTCAACTGTTTTATTAACCGAAAAACTTCCAGAATATATCACAACATCTGACCTATTTTTATTTCAGAATTATAAAAATGATGACTTAGATGGACTAAATATTGCAAGTTACTTTATTCACTCAAAACCTAATAACCCAATATTAAACATCCTAAAATCTGTACTCGAAAAATATTGGGATGACAACAATTTTCTAATGAACTATTTCATGTATTTACACGCATTTACAATGGTTACTACAAGTAAAGAACTAAAAGAAGAATGGGGGAAAACACCATTTGTTAGTTTTATACCTGTACAACATTTCCAAAGAGAATTATTAAACCAATTTAACGAAAAGCGTTGGAATGAAATAAAATCAACAACAGGAGTACACAAACTCACACACAAACCCAAAATACTTGGACTAAATAAAGTTAAAGATGTTTCAAATACATTCTATGAAAAACTAATCAATGGAGAATTAAGATAATGGATAAAATTTCTGTAGTAATCCCTGTTTATAATGTTGAAAGATACTTAAAACAATGTTTGGATAGTATTCTCACTCAAACTTATACAAACCTTGAAATTATCATTGTAGATGATAAATCTCCAGACAAATGTCCAGAAATAATTGATGAATACGCTAAACAAGATAGTAGAGTTAAAGTAATTCATAATGAAGAAAACAAAGGCTATGCAAAATCTGTAAACAACGGAATTAAGAACTCAACTGGAGATTACATTGCAATAATTGAATCTGACGATTTTATTGATAAAGAAATGTTTTCAACTTTGCATGAAATGATTACTAAAAATGATTGTGATATTGCAAAATGTCACTTTTATCAATATTTTGGAAATAAAGATGAAAACATCTCAGCAGAAACAATCCTTTCTAAAATTCCAAATAACAAAGCTTTTAATTTGAAAGAATACCCAAAGATTTTGAAAGCACATCCAAGCATTTGGGCTGCATTGTACAAAAGAAATCTAATTTTTGATAACAATATTTTCTTCACAGAAAGTCCAAATGGTGCATTTTTAGATATTTTATTCACATTTAAAGCGTTGATTTGTGCAAATAAAATCATTGTTACGGATACTCCATATTTGCATTATAGGCAAGACAATTCAACTTCAACAATAAATAATCCTAAAAAGATTTTCTGCATTAGTGATGAGTATGATTTACTTACACAATATCTAAACGACCACTTGGAGATTAAACCTTATGCAAATCCATACAAACTAAAAAAACAGTACCGAGATTACAAATGGAATTTGCAAAGGATTGCACCTGAATATAAAAAACAGTTTTTAGATAGATTTGAAAAAACATTCAAAGAACTTAAAAATGAAGAAAACTTTGAAAAAGATTTTCCTCAAAAGCATAAAGGGGAATTAAATTTATTACTTAATAATCCTCAAAAATATTTACAAAAATATGGATATAAAAAAGATTCCTTGCTAAAGAAACTTATTAAGGTTAACATAAATAAAACGGGGATATTTATATCACTATTCGGGAAACAAATTATTGGAATTGAAAGGAATAAATAATATGAATAGAACTAACATCGTTGTAGGTGCGGGATTTAGCGGAGCAACAATTGCAAACCTAATCGCAACAGAATTAAACGAAAAAGTTATTATTATTGATAAAAAAGAACATGTTGCTGGAAATAGTTACGACTATCGAGATGAAAACGGTATTATGATACACAAATACGGTTCACACATTTTCCACACAAATAATGAAAAAGTTTGGAAATTCTTGAGCCAATTCACTTCTTTCAATACCTATATGCACGAAGTTGTAGGGATTTTAGACGGTATAGAAGCTCAAATACCTTTCAATTTTAATACTTTGTACCAAGTTTTTCCACAATCTATGGCGAAAAAACTTGAGGAAAAATTACTCGACACTTTTGAATACAACACAAAAGTTCCTATACTAGAATTTCAAAAACAAGATGATGACGATTTAAAATATCTAGCAAATTATGTATATGAAAAAATCTTTTTGAACTACACAACCAAACAATGGGGATTATCTCCAAAGGATGTTGATGGAGCGGTAACAGCAAGAGTTCCCGTTTATTTGAGTAAAGACAACAGATACTTTCAAGACAAATACCAAGGAATTCCAACGGAAGGCTACACAAAAGTTGTTGAAAAAATGTTAGATAATTCTAATATTGAACTTCAATTAAACACCGATTTTGAAACTTTTAAAGCTCAAAATAAAAATTTATTAGAAAATGCAAGGATTTTCTATACTGGTTCAATTGATGAATACTTTAGCTATAAATATGGACAACTTCCATACAGAAGCGTAAATTTCAAATTTGAAACTTATGACAGAGAATTTTATCAATCACACGCTTGTATAAATTATCCAAACAACTATGATTTTACAAGAATTCACGAATACAAACACTACTTACAAGATAAATCAGAAAAAACAGTTATTGCAAAAGAATATTCTGAATTTTTTGAGCTTGGGAAAAATGAAAGATATTACCCAATCGCAAGCGAAGAAAATGCCAAACTCTATGCAAAATATCTAAATGATGCTAAACTACAAAAGGATGTATATTTCTTAGGAAGATTAGGAGATTACAAATACTACAATATGGATTTAGCAATCGGTAGAGCAATTGAATTATTTGAGGAGGTTTGCAAATAATGATTTTAGTAACAGGTGGAGCAGGATATATCGGAAGCCATTGTGTTATGGCCTTATTAGAAAATAATAACGATGTCGTAATTTTTGATAATCTTTCAACTGGTCATATTGAAACAGTTCAAACTTTACAAAAATACGGAAATGTTGAATTTCAACAAGGCGATTTGACAAATTTTGACGACATAAATTCGGTATTTAAAAATTTTAATATTGAGAAAGTTGTACATTTTGCAGCATTTTCTCAAGTTGGGGAATCAGTTGTGAACCCGCAAAAATATTATATCAATAATGTTTGCGGAACAATAAATTTACTAAGAGCAATGCTTGAAAACAACGTTAAAAAGATTGTATTTTCTTCAACAGCTGCAACTTATGGAGAACCTGTTTATATTCCAATAGATGAAAAACATCCGCAAAACCCAATCAATCCATACGGACAATCAAAACTAATGATTGAAAAAATTATGGATGACTATAACAAAGCATATGGATTGAAATCAGTAAGATTGAGATACTTCAACGTTGCTGGGGCAGATTTAAAATCAAGAATTGGAGAATGGCACGACCCTGAAACCCACCTTATTCCAAATATTCTAAAATCAACATTCAATAATGGTAAAACATTCCAAATGTTTGGTGATGATTATGATACAAAAGATGGAACTTGCGTAAGAGATTATATCAATGTTGAAGATTTAGCTCAAGCACACCTTTTAGCCCTAAAATACTTAGATGAAGGAGGAGAAACAAACTTCTTCAATCTTGGAACGAATGACGGAAATACAGTCAAAGAGGTATTTATAGCTTGTGAAAAAGTTACACAAAAAGATATCCCTGTTGAAATGAAACCTCGAAGAGCTGGAGATCCCGCAAGCTTGGTTGCAGATAACAATAAAGCAAAAGAAAATTTAAACTGGAACCCAAAACATACTCTAGAAGAAAGCATCCAAAGTGCATATACTTGGGAAGAAAAATTGCAAAATAAATTATTGGCAGGGATTAAATAATGGAACACAAAATAAAAATACTTGTTGCGTATCACAAACCCGCGAAATTACTCAAATCTGACATATTTGTTCCTATACAAGTAGGAAGAGATGTAATGATTGAAAAATCTAAAGACGGAATGCTAACGTCAAAAGACAAAGAGTGGCTTCAAAACAACTTAATTGGGGACAATACAGGAGATAATATTTCCAAGCTCAATAGATATTTCAACGAAATGAGTGCTATTTATTGGGCTTGGAAAAACCAAGGGGAGCTTGAAAATCCTGATTTTGTAGGATTAATGCACTATAGAAGACATTTTGATTTTTCAGAATCAGAACATAATCAAAAAACTTGGTTACCAAATTCTACTTGCTATAAATTTGCAAAAATTGATAACAAATATTTGGAATTATTAGATAAGAAATACATAGATAATCTTACCGAAAAATATGACATTATTTGTAGCAAAGAATATGATGCCAAAAACTTGGACCCAACATTGAACAATTGCAAAGAGCGTTTTATACAAGCATCAAGCTCAAAAGCCATTTGGTATGAAAAAATGGAACAAGCTATAGTTGAACTTCATCCAGAATATATTGAAGAGATGAAAGAATTGCAAAATTCGACAAGTCATTATCTATGCAATATGTTTGTAATGAGAAAAGACTTATTTAACGAATACTGCAAATTTACATTTGATGTTCTATTTAAAGTTTATGAAGAATTTAAAAATACACAAACTGACGTAATGGAAACAAGAGCAATCGGTTATTTGGCTGAGTATCTGACTTCAATTTACATCTCTCACTACAAACATAACACCCCTGACAAAGTTAAAGAACTAAATTTAACATATATTGAAGATCCAGAAAATACACCTATTGTGAAAAAGATAATGAATTTTATTTTTTCAACAAAAATAACTCAAGGGGTAAGTACCTTACACAAAGTAATCACAATCTTTGGAATAAAAATTAGAATAAAAGATTCTTGCAAATAATAGAAATCAAACAAAGGAGAGAATAATGAAAGGCATAATACTAGCAGCAGGTGCAGGAAGCAGATTATATCCAGCTTCTCATCATATATCAAAAATACTATTACCCATTTATGATAAACCAATGATTTATTATCCCTTATCAACTCTTATGCTTGCGGGGATAAAAGATATTTTAATCATTACCAATGAAGCTGATTATGACAATTTCGTTAAACTTCTTGGTGATGGTTCTCGCTGGGGTTTACACATTGAATATAGGATTCAGTATGTACAAAAAGGAATTGCTGATGCATTTCTTATCGCTGAAGACTGGATTAACAAAGAAAAAGTTGCACTCATTTTAGGGGATAACATCTACCACGGACACGGATTTTCAACAATATTGAAAAACGTAGTAAATAACAACACGGGAGCAACTGTATTTGGATATACAGTTAAAGATCCTGAAAGATTTGGGGTTGTAGAATTTGACGAACATAAAAAAGTTTTATCCCTAGAAGAAAAACCAAAACATCCAAAATCAAATTATGCAGTAACAGGACTGTATTTTTATGATGAAAATGTTTGCGAATATGCAAAAATGCTAAAACCGTCAGCTAGAGGGGAATTAGAAATTACAGATTTAAACAAAATTTATCTAGGAAAAGGGAAACTAAACGTCGAAATTCTTGGTAGAGGTTTCGCTTGGCTTGATACAGGAACCCACGATTCTATGCTCCAAGCAAGTAACTTTGTTCAATCAATGGAACTTAATAAGGGGGTAAAAATTTCTTGTCTGGAAGAAATTGCCGTTAATCACGGATTTATAGCAGCAGATAAAGTTTTAGAAAACTGCAAGCAATACAAAAACAATGATTATTACGACTACGTAAGACAAGTTGTTAAACAAAAACCAATTATTTTTGAATAAATATTTGTAACAAATATCCTCCATTGTAACGATTTTTCAAGGAATATGTAAATTAAGATAGGAAAAATACGTTATATATAATAGCAGCCCAAGGCTGTGCAGTTTTGCTATTCATAATTGAAAAGCGAAACTGGTATTTTGTTACGTAAAAAAATTCTAACAATAACAATGGTAGATAATGGCAGAATATAACGTACAACAAAAACAATTTATTCAAGAATACAAAGCTCAGCACAGACTAACCAATCAGACTGATGAGCAAATTATGCTGTTCATTCAAAAAGATATGCAAACAAATGGCGTTGTATATCCTGGATTTGAACATCTTGCAAACCCAAACACTTCTGCTTCTTCAACTGCAAATGGACAAATTTTTGATACGTCGAACAAACCCGATGAAAACAAAGGCATAAGTGTCGAAAGAAGTTCAACAACTGAAACTTCTGACAACTTGTCCTCTGAAGGTAAGGAAGTTACTACAGATGAAAATGGGAATACCATAACAACAATCAAAGATGGCGATGACATAATAGAGCAAACAATCTCATCTACAGATGAAAAAGGAAACAATATTGAAACCGTTGTTAACTACCAAGATGGGAAACCAATTAAACAAACAAAGAAAAAGAATGGGAATATTGATACTGTTACAACTTATAAATACCACGATGCAAGCGAAGAAAACAAACTCGCATACGTAACTCTAGAAACGACAAAAGCAGATAATACAAAGGTAATTACAACTGCACTTGAAACAGATAAAGACGGCAACGTTGACCAAGAAGATTTTCTTGATAGAACAACTATTTCAAAAGATGGAACAGTAACTAGTATCTATATTCAAGATGGAAACCTTTTAGAACAAAAAGTTAAATTTGACGGTAAAAAAGTTACCACAATGTATAATGGTAAAGACCTCAAAAACTATGATGCAAATAAATTACACCGCTTAGTCCAAGAAACAGAAGAAAAAGGGATAAAAAGATACGCATTATACGATGGTAAAGGTAATACAAAAACTACTGTTCAGAATGGAGAATCTCCAGCACTAATTGCACAAAAATTCAAAGTTAAAGAAAACACTTTACGTCGTCTAAACCCGAAGAAAGGTAAAGATGCTATTACTCAAGTTGGTGCAGATATTCTTATCCCTGGGGAATTCAATGCGGATTCTTATCCTATGCGTGTAAGAAAGTCAAAAGCAGAATCTTTAAATAAATATAATCAATTTGAATCAAAAAGACTTACCAAAGAGATTAATTCGGGCGAAATTCAAAATATAAAACTAGCTAAAAGCTATAACAATGTGTATGAATTTGCTAAAGATAAATTATTAAAATCCGGAGTTAAAAATCCCGACAATAACCAAATTAATGAAGAAGCAAATAAGCTAATTTTATTAAATGGAGAAAAATTTTCATATAAAGCAGGGAAAACCGTTAAAATTGCAAAAAGTCTTACTGAATCAAAACCAGCTCAAGAGCTTACAAAATACGGATTTAAAGCATCTGCTGGAAATAGGATTTTCTTCCAAAAATTTAATAACTTAAATTCGCAACAAAAACAAAATGTTTTGAGTGCTATTCAATACTGCAAATCTCAAAAAATAACTAATCCTAGCGATATAAAAGCCAAAGTTCTCGAAACATTAGGAATTAATTTATTTGATAGTAATAAAACTGTTCCAATGGTTGCGGATAACAATTATGGAGTTATGGCTTATCAAAGAAATAGTAAGCCTATTTCAATAGAATCTTTTGTAAAAGACCATCTAAAGCTAGATATTAAGTCTGAACTTGGTAAAACTGTACTTGAAAGGCTTTCACAAGTTGACCAAACCCAATTAAACAAAATTTCTGCAAAAGATTTCAAAGGCTTTAATAACAAAACTCTTGATAGTGTTGCAAGTATGCTTGAAACAGCCGGTGTTCAAATTAGAACTCAAGCAGAAATTAATGTAAAAAATAATACTCCAAGAGCAAAAGCCGAAAAAGGAAAACGTGCAGTTAGAATAGCTGCCGCTGAGAACATCGCTCTTGCTTATGACAATGCAATCAACGTTATTAAGAATTATCAAGGCAACCAAGGTTGGATGAACGTTGGCTTTTATAGAGAAAAACTTGGACAATTATTAGACAAAGTTAATCCAACAGACGTTGCAACTTGCTTTGATGCAGTTATTAAACGACTTGAAAAAGAGAAACAATATGCAGTTTCTAGGTTAAAAACAGCATCTGCTAATGAAAGTGAATTTAGACAAGCATTCAAAGATTTAACAGGCAAGGATTACAATGAAAATTCTGTAAAAAACTTCATCGCACAAGCCCAAAAAGGCGGAGATTGGACAAAGGCTTACGACAAAGCATTTGGAGATAGGGTTGTAAAGCGTGCCACAGATAAAGTTAATTTCCAACAATATGTAGATGGAGCAGGAGATATTGTTCTAATGTTGCTTGGTACTGAAGCCATCGGCAAAGGCGTTGCGTGGGCAGGAAGCAAAGTAGCAACAAAATTAGCTCCTTATGTTCCGAAAGTATTATCAAAAATTGGTGCAGCAACACTAATGAATGTTGGCGGGAACTCTGTAACAGTAAGCAGAGTAGCAGGTTCAATGGTAACATCTGCCGCTACATTTACAACTTGGGATGCGAGTAAAAATTATATCAATTTAAAAACAAAAGACATTCAATATTCTGGAGAAGATGCTGTCAAAGAATGGCAAGCATATAAAGAAGGTAATGTTGAATCAGGCAAATTTGGTGCTTTTGCAGGTCTATTAAATTCAACCGTTGTTGGAAAAGTTGTTAATGGCACAATGAAACTCTTTGAAAAACCAGTAGCAAAAGCAGTTCAAGGAGTTGCGAAAACTCTTGAAAAAGGGGAAGCTGTAACTGGTACAGAAGTTATGAAAACATTCATAGCGAAGCAAGCCCCAGGAATGGTTGCTAAAACGGCTGGAACAGTAGCAGAAGTTGCAGGGTTTACAATGTATGAAACTGCAAACGAAATTACAAAAGAACTTTTGAAAACAGATGCGAATGGTCAAAGACATTTGCCAAAAGATTTGACAGAAGAAGGGTTAACAAATTATCTATGGACTCACTTGAAAGGTCAAGCAGCTAATTTAGGTGAAATCAAAGCTATTTCAAAATTAATCTTCATGCATAAAGGTGCGATTGTTGAACGTGAACGTATGATGAATGAAAACCTTTCAAAATGCGAAATGCTTAGCAATGTAAAAGTTCAAAAAGCAGAAGTAAATGGCAGAGAAGTTTATGAAGTCACAATGCCAAACGGAAATAGAAAAGTTGCACACACGCCAGAAGAAATCGTTGCGTATTGTAATAACCTTATGTTGATGGATATGGCTATGAATAGCAAAACTACCGCAACTGAAGCAAATCCAAATGCACCAAAAGGCATGAATGTAGAAGAAAATGCATTACTTGAAAAAGCAACAAAAGAAAATCCAGCAGAAGTTGTTACAGAAAAAGTAAAAAAACAATGGCAACAAGCAGACTTGAAAAAAGAGGCAACAGAAGGAAAGGTTGATTTATTCAATCCTGATACAAAAGCAGGATTAAATGAGCCTGCTCCAGAAGTTAAAGATGAAGTAACTTCTTTAATCTTTACAGGGAAATTAAAAGATTCTTTAACTCAACATTACAACGAACTTGGCAATGTTTTCAAAGATATTGCAAAAAATAGAAGTGCAGACTTCAAGAAATTAGTAAAGGAATGTGGTTCAGATAAAGAAGCCTTTTGCAAAGGTGTTATATCAATTCTTTCAGAAGAAATAGGAATGAAAGGTTTTGAGCCTAAGATTGAAATGAAAAATTTAACAGGAGAGGCTGACGGTCAAGCGGATTGGACTAAAGGTACAATATACATCAATTCAACTGAAAACAATGTAAAAAAATTGGTAGGACTTATTTCGCATGAATATATTCACATGCTTCAATATAGAGACATTTTAGCTCAATATGGAGAAACAGGGTTGAGAGAAGTTATTATGAATGACAACAATATTCCTCAAGAAAAGAAAGAATCTCAACTTTCAGAAATATTAAAAAGTCCGTATACTAAAAAACTTTTAGACAATTATGATAACCTAAAACACTCTCCAGAAAATTCTTTGAATGAATATATTACTAGAATTTACAAAGATGAATTTTCAAACGGAATAGATCCAAATAAAGATATGAAAGGATATACAAATCAAGGAGTTGAAAGAGAAGCATACCACTTGGGCAGTGGAAAACTTGGCAATAATACCACTCAACTTGAAGGACTAACTCTTGAAAAAGAAGAATCAATGAAAGATGTATTGGCAAGAATGCGAGCTAAATTAAAAACAGGTCAAACATCACAAGACAACAAAGATAACACTTCCACTAAAAAGACAGCAAATTTTGTAGTAAACGAAGACGGTTCTATAACATTCGCTAATAATACTCCAAAAGGAATTGTGCAATCAGAAATTACTTCTGAAAACTTTGAACAGCAAAAAGCGGATTTCATTAAAGATGTTAATGAAAAATTAGGGGAATATGCTAAATACTGCGTAAAGAAAATTGAAAACATCTCAACTCCAGAAGACTTAGCTGCAGTAAAAGAGTTTTGGGAATGGACTAATTCCGAAGAAGGTAAAAAACAATTTAGTAATATTAGTTATGACATAATTGATAAAATAAATGCAAAAAATATTGCTGATTTCAAAGAACTAGTAGAAACAATGAAAGCTCAAAAAGATTTATCAGATGACATAAAATCAAACCTACTTTATGGAGCAATTGCAGAAGAAAGCCTTAAAGAAACAAAAGAATTTATTCAAGGAATTGAACCATCTGATTTAACTAAATTAAATGAGTTGGAAATTTTTGATAGAACTATGCTATCTGGTTCAAGCACGGAACAAAAAGCAAAACTTGATTTTTACAAAGCAATCAAAACTGGTAAATACGATAGTATAATTAAAGATGATAATATCTTTAAACATGTTCTATCAATTGGTTATAGTGTTGAAAAAACAAAATCTCTTTATGATACGTTTGCGGGCGAAAACATCTCTAAAGAATGGTTTGCGAAAATCCAAGAAGGACTTGAAGATAGTGACGTTAACGCAATTAAACAGTTATATTCTCAAACCAAAGATTTGCTAGATAACAATTCTGACATAAGTTGGATTATGTTCAGAAATCTTAAACAAGAAGATATTCCTGCCAAAATAGAAATTATAAATACATTGAAATCTGCAAAAGCAACTAATGAAGAAATTTGTGAAACTTTAAATAAAACAAATAAAGACAATTTAGATATCGCAAAAGACCTTGTTCAAAAAGCTTTTGCAAATGGTGATGAAAAAGTCGAAAAATACAATATTGTTATAATCCTAAATAGATTAACTAGAGGAGTATATAGCAAAGAATTTGTAGAGAAAAATGCTGAAGCTCTTCTTCATCTTGATGGAACTTGCATTAGAAAAACCACCGAAACCAACCTTGAACTTGCGAGCAAAATTTCAGAAAACAAAGAAATTTCATCATACCAAGTTGATATGATGTTGAATTATGCAACGGATAAAGAAAGAACTCAAAAACTAATCGATAACCTCGATAACGGATATACGAAACTTTCAGAATTTGAGGTTATGAATCAGCTTAGAATGGATTTTATTGAACTCATAAAAAAACATCTTCCTCCAGAAAGACTACAAGAATTAGAACGCAAATTTTCAAATGATAAAGAAACATTTGAAAACATGTTGCTTCAACAAGCATTCAAATTGAAAGGGGTTGAATTAAGCCCAGCAGAAGAAAAAGTAGTAAATGATATTACCCGTATCTCCCCTCCTCTTAGCATAGGAACAACAGTTCTATATGGAGTAAAATCAGGGTTAGAAAAATACTTTGGCGACAGAGATAGAACGATTAGTGACATGAACTATGCTCTTGAAAACGCTCAATACAAAGATGAGGCTACTAAACAACAAACTTTGGCTAAATTTAATGATTTATATCCTCGACTAAGTAAAAGCGAACTTGCAACCATCAAAAATATATATTTTCAACTTCCCCCAAAAGAACGTCTAAATATTGACTATTCTCTAATCGCAAAAAGAGAAATTATTCCGCTATTAAAAGGCACTCAAAATTATGATGCTGATGCAATAAAAAAAGCCTTGGAATTTTTAAATTGTAGCGATGCAGAATTTAAACAGAAAAAACATAACCTAGAAACAAGAAGACCAGAACTACGCAACGAATATAAGTTCAGTGAATGGAAACGCATTCTCAACATGCCAGAAGCTGAGTTCAACAAACTAAAAACTCCATTTGAATTGAGAACAGAAACTCCTGTTGATATAAAAGCTTATGAAGCTCAAATGCGAGAAAAAATGGCTGATCGTATAACTTACGATCCAATTGAAGCTGCCGAACTTATTGAAAGAGCAGAAAAGAAACAATCTTTAAGAAATGAAATGTTTGGCAATGACTATGTACCAGACAAAATCAACGCATTTGAAAAATTACCTAAAAAAGCCCCTGTAGCAGTTACACCTCTACCTGCGGCAGGTAAACTTATGAGAGAATTGAGAAACACTGGACATGTAAAATTGTCTATACCTAATGAAGGCGGAGTAAAAGTAAAACCTTACGATGCTGTAATTCATCCAGAAGATGACTATAGATTAAATGTTACACAAGATGCTGGAATAAAAATTCGTTACGGTACAAAATTACAATGGAGCAACTTCAAAATTGCTCGAGACCTTTTGCAAAACTATTATGACGGTCACGGACACACTCTTGAAGGGGTGAATATTGAAGTAAATAAAACCGCAGATGGAAAATACAAGATAAAAATTTCTGGCGAAAGCAGTTGGGATTATTCACATCTTGACCAAATGGGTTCTTCAACAAAACATGACCCGCTAGACGCTGGGGGTTACGGAGAAGGAACAAGAGCCGTTGCCGTAAGTTTGTTATCTAAAGCAGATATTACAAACGTCAAATACGCTTCTGGAGATTGGGCGATGACATATGGACGTTCTTCTGACGATTTAAAATCTGCTTATATGACCCAAACTCTTTCTAAAAACAACGAAAAAGTAAAAGGTTCAACTGTAGAATTTGAAACTGAAAATGCTGATATTGCACATAAATTATTAGAAGCAAAAGATTACTTCTACCATCCGCACAACCCTGATTTCAAAAATCTTGATTTTGAAAATGAATTCTTTGGCTTTAAGCTAAAAGATGACGGAGCAAAGGGAAATATATACTTAATCCAACGCTATGAAACAGATGGAGAATCAAATAACGGCTTAAGAGGAGCAACTATTGTCTTTAAAACCCAACCGAATCACCCAACACTTGTTGAAAAAAGTGGAGGAGAACAGTTTGAACTTGGCACAGGTGTTGATAGAGCACAAATCCCTTCTTATGACGTAAATAGAATCCTTTCTAGATATATCAAAACAATGACAGATGAAGAATTAACCCAAACAATTTCTTCAATGGAAAAATTCTGGGGTGAAAGTGGCACAGAAAAAGATAGACTAAATGACATGTATGTTCCATTTGTCAGAGAAGCACACAGAAGAGGACTTGGAATAGATTTCAAAGATGCACATTATGTATATTTGGATAAGCCATCAACATCTTCTTATGATATGGCAAAAAATCTAGGCTATAAAATTGCCAATAAGAGTATGAAAGATGTTGGTATGCAGAGTTTTAATGCTAAAGATGAATCTAAACTTCCACACCAACCAACCGAAGAACAATCAAAAGAAATCAGGTTGCTTGAAGAAGGTGTCCGTATCCTTCAAGAATGTACAGACTTGTCAACTAAAGACTTGCTAAATAGTGATGAAGTTAATAAGCCAACATATATGTTCTCTGAAGGAGATCACGGAGCAGGAGCAGAAGCAATCATTGAAAGTGGAGAATACCAAGGTCACTGGATGCGTGATAGCCATTTATTAATGCAAAATTATGTTGGAAATTTGGCAACATTCTTACACGAAATTTCACACAAATCTGGCGGAGATGAATCGGAAGTCTTTTCTATGCAACTTACGAAATTGCAATCTCACATCACAAATGCTATAATGCACAATCCTAATGCGTTCAAAAAGATTCAAACATTATCAAAAATGTTTGATGAAGTAAGATCGCAAGAATTTAACAAACAAATTCCAACAACAGAAGTAATCCAAGATAAATCATTCACGCCTGAAAAATACAAACAACATATTGATAATTTATTATCAGTTACTCCAGAATACAGAGAATATGTTGAACCAGAACCTCCGAAAGAACCAGCCCCAATAGAATACACTGGAGATGAAAATAGAATTGTATCCACTGGTAATTCTGGAGAATTGGGCAAAATTAAAATTAAATCTTTTGAAGAAAACAGAAGATTAACTTCAAGATTTAATATTGCAGGTATCAAAAGATTTGCTAAATCTTTCATTAATAAAATTCTAAGACATAAACCTTCAAAAATCGAAGAAGATGGCGGAATAATATTAGGAGATGATGATTTCGCAAGCTTCACAATTGATGCTGGAGTAGCACATTTTGATAAACCTATAGCTAAAGATCAAAAACCAGCTAAAGAAGAAAAACACTATAAATATGAAGAGTTTATACCATCAAGACACGAAAGCTACACAACCCTAAAATCTTCTGACTCAATGATGAAAGAACTAGAAGAAAAAGGTTCTGTTGCATTGAGCATTCCAAATGCTGGCGGACTGAAACCAAAAATATCAGAAACTCCAAACGTAGAAAAAGATAACGACTTTAACAAAACTGTTTCAGCTCAAATGACCTTATCTTACGCTAAAAAAAGGAATTGGAGCAATGAAAAAATCGCACGTGACTTAATGCAGAATTTCTACGATGGAAATGGTCATACCTTAGAAGGTGTTGACTTAAAAGTTAAACAAAACGATGACGGAACTTATACTATCAGAATTGATGGTAAAGGTATATATAACTATGAACATCTAAAACGTCTTGGCGGTTCTGATAAAGATAACCCAAAAGATGCTGGCGGTTTTGGAGAAGGTAGTAGAATTATTGCAGGGAGTTTGCTTGCAAAAGGTACTAACAGAGTTAGATTTGCGTGCAAAGATTGGCAAATGGACTTCACAACAGCAGAAAATGTCAGAACCCATGAAGAAGGAGTAATGAGGACTTTAACTAAGAATGAAGCCCAACTAGATGGTAACTACGTTGAATTTGACACAAACGATAAAGAACTTGTAGAAAAAATTATGGACTCCAAGAATTATTTCTATAGTCCAAACAACCCTGATTTTAGAGATTTAGATATTGAAAATGAGTTCTTTGGTTTTAAAGTTACTCCTGACAAAAACGGGAACTTATATTATATTCAAAGATTCCAAACTCCAGATAAGAAAATGGACAATGGTTTACAAAATATGACCCTTATATTCAAACAAGCAGCTTTTGGTGAAAACTTCCAAAATAAAGGTGGCTATACTATTGATTTGAATACAACTAGAGATAGAATGGCAATTGAAGCAGAACAAATGTCTGAACTAACAAGAGCATACGCAAAAACACTACCAGATGCAGACCTTGTAAAAGCTATCTCGGCTCTTGAACCTATTTTCACAAGTGACAACTGCAACTCTGAAAAATTCAGAAGAGAAAACAAAGCTAATAATTTATCATACCAATTTACTCAAAGTATAATACACGAAGCCGCAAGCCGAGGAATAAAATTAGACTTTGAGGATAAGAAAATTGTTTATGTAAAAGAAAGCTCAGAATGGAGAACAAACCTTTCATCAAAAGAAGAAGCATTTTTCAATAAAGAAGGCTATATCTTTGCGAATATGGGAACAGAACTTGGCATAGAAGATGCCGAAAGTTTGTATGCAAAATTGCATAGACCTCATTCTATAAAACCGACAGAACAACAAGCAAAACAATTACAAATTCTTAATGAAGCCGTTAATTTGATAACGAGCAATGATAAAATGGGACTTTTCCCTAAGGAAGGGACACAACTATACGCATTTGACGAAACTTCAAATATTGAAAGTTCCACTGGTTATTATGCCGCAGTAAATTCAAAAAATTTGGATGGAGTATTTATTCATACGAATAAATTAAAAGCCGAATCTTTTCCAACAATGTTAACAAATGTTCTTTGTGAAATGCTTGAAGGTCAAACATCTAAAAATCTAAGCTCATACAGTTATAATCAAACTGAATTAATTCGTTCACAATTAAATACTCTAATAACGCAACCACAAATAATTGAAAAGCTGAATATCCTAGAAAAAATTTATAAAGAACAACAAAAATAGACTTGAAAATAATGTCAACAAAATAGAGAACATCCCGCACTCATTATAAAATAATAAAGACCTCAAAGGCTGTCAAAAAAGGTAACTTGGGAACTTTTCAAATCTATTAAATTGTCTTAAAAGTCATAAACTGGAGACGGTGGGAGTCGAACCCACGTCCAAAATGGATAAAAATAAACCTCTACGTGTGTAGATATTAATTTTCTCGACTAACTCTGGAAAATATCAGAACCAGACAAGTTAGTCCTAGGTTTTATTTAAGGGAAACTCTAAACCCTTAGTGGTTAATCTTGGTACAGCTACCACTAATTGCCGCACTGCAACTTGCATAATTGCCCCATAAAATCGGCAAGCTGGACGTTATGAGGAGCCTAGAATCAGCGACTAAGCAGCTAAAGCGTTAGCTCTAGAGAAGTCAGCTTTGATTACATTGTTAGCATTTAATTTGTTTTGCTCGTTGATAACCGAGAACAGCGCTCGGACACGCAACCTATTTTCACCAAACATCCTGTCAAATCCAAAACGTCCCCATGAATGTTTATAACTGGTGTTATTAATGTACAAGTAATATTATTATAACGTATCTATGCACTTTTTCAACCCTATATTTTAAAAGCGCACAAATGTAACAAAATATTACAAAAAGGGTAAAAAGGTTAAAGAATTGAAGAGAAAGAACCGATAGACATAGTAAGGAAATTAAACGAAAGGAACTTTAAGCCATGGGCATGAGTGCATCACA